>Ga0181397_1001017_pt1 | contig 10344 bp, 14 predicted proteins | sample 20SPOviralmetaG_FD_130126 | JGI IMG/M metagenome (GOLD analysis project Ga0181397, IMG submission 130126) | Marine viral communities from the oligotrophic San Pedro Time Series (SPOT) site, San Pedro Channel, CA, USA - 20 SPOT_SRF_2011-02-23 | ecosystem: Environmental > Aquatic > Marine > Strait...
AAAATTACTATCAAAGCAATGATGCCTGATAGGCTACACAATGAGACAAAAATTGCGTTTAAAAGCGTTTCTTTGCCCCCTTTGACTAATTGATCGAGATTGTCTTTCATAATGTGTTGTATTCAAAGATTCTTGATTGTCTTTCAAAGAGCATTGAGTCAAATCTTTCAAAGTCTTTTTGACTTAAACAGTTATTATCATAAAGCCTTGTAAGGCTCGCTTCTAATCTATTAAGCATTCCCCTTGCTTCATAGGTATAGACCCATTGAGACTCTTTATCGTAGCTTTTAATTTTATCTTTAAAAGCATTAGCTGTCTCTGTGTGTAGTTCTTTTAATCTATTTTTCATATTATTTCTTTTATATTGTTAATAAAAATCAAATAAAGGCATTGTCGAAACAATACCTTGTATTGAACTTTATTTAGCTAAAGAACCCTCGACTTTGTGACATTCTTTCTCAAAGTGTTCTCTTTCCATTTTTTCAAGGGTTTGAGTTATTTCTTCAATAAATAGACTGTCGCATATATGATATGCGATTGCTTGTCTTATATCTCTTAAAGAATCGTATTGAGAAAAATCAACTTCTAATTCAGCGTCTTCAAAATAGGTTGAGATTGAACTGTACTCAAACAATTCGCAAATTTTGTGACTATTGTAATAATAGATGATTTCATTTTCGGCACAGTCTGAAGAATATTGATGAATCTCATCGCATAAAACTTCAGTTAATGAGTCACCGTCTTTTAATGATTCATTGATTGTTTCTTTATATTCATTGAAGAAATCTTTAGATGTTTCTTCGATATGTATATAATAATTAGAAGTGTTTTGATATATATTTGTATCTGTCATATTTCTTTTATAATAGGTTATTAATTTGTAACAAGTTGAAATATGGAGAACAAAATAGCAAATTGCAAGAAATCTTTTCATTTTTTTTAATTATTTTTTAAACCCTTTTTACACCCCTTAATATTACTTTATCAGTAAAGAACTAATAAAAGGAAATCGGGGTAAAGCTTCAGGGCTAATTGATTCCATATTTTAGGGCTAATTGATTCCCTGATATATCCAACTTAAAAAGAAGAAAAAAAACACTCATAAAGAGAGTCCCTAAGCATAGGGGGGAGGGGGTTGGCTACGCCGTGTGCCTCCCATATATATATGAGTCAATTAGGGATCAAAAAAATATGTTACTCATAGGTTTTTATGACGTAACAGTATCCTTATGGTATCCTTAAGGATAAGCTCGCTTTGAGAGCGAGCGATTAACTAAGGAAACAAATAGATAAGGAATGGATCCCCTTAAGGAGACAAGTAATTATACACTATATTTTTGTTGACTGTCGAGAAAAAAGTGAAATAATTGAAAAAAAATGGAGGAAAAGGAAGAATTAATTGAAGAGATCGCGGAATCTATTAGGGAAGTAGCTCATAGTAAGGAGCTTATAAAGCGAGGTAGTCTAAGTAGACATAATCCCGAAAAGGTCGCGAAGTTGTTATATCTGTACAGTATAGGCACTAGTCAAACTAGGTTAGTCCGCAAATATGGGTACGAAAGGAATACGGTAGTAAGTGTATTAGCTGACTATGCAGATCATCTAGGTAAGTTCCGCGAACTGTCAGGTAAGGTTGCCGCGAAGAACTATTTAAGTATGAGTAGTCTAGAGGAGGATCTTATACAGCAAGTACGGGATCGTATGGAGACTGGTGAGCTGGAGCCTACATTTCGCGATTTAAAAGAACTATCTATAGCAAAAGCTAATGCAGCTAGAGAAGCATTAACAGCTAGGGGCGAAGCCACGCAGATAACTGAAGACAGGAAGGTGTATACTCAAGAGGACTACGAGGATACGATAGAAGCCGCGAGGGCTCGTCTTCAACAGATAAAAGATGCGGAGGTAATAGATATAGATGATTGATAGTGATTACGACGATTTATTTGATAGAGTCCGTGGAAACCTAGGTGAGCACTTCTCTAATTATATGTTCATAGTAATGGACGATGATGGGGACTTGTTCTATGATTATTCTAATGCAAGAGTAGGAAGAATGCTAATTCGCGAAACTGCCGCGGATATGGCTAGTAAGCCACTTCAGATCATATGGGAAGAAACGGAAGTTGAAGAAAAAGACGAAGACGACGATTAATGGAACTAACCTTTACCCAGCACCCACTTCTAGCCGCCCCTACAGACGAAGAGATACTACTACTAGCCAAAAAGGATCCTAAGCTATTAGGTGAATTGCATAGGGCTCACGAGGGTAGGATACAGGCTTCACAGGAAGATCCACTTAGGTATGGGTTTGATTTAGCAGGTTGGGAACGCATACAGGAGGGTTTATCTCAGTACAATGAGTGCCTAACACTAGGTGGTAATAGATCGGGTAAGACCACAGGGTGCGCAAAAATACTAATGGAAGCTGTCACTGAGAACACTGATGGCCACGTAGTATGCTTCTCTCAGAACGCAGACACATCTGTTAAAGTACAACAAGCTGCTGTATGGGAGATGATGCCCAAAGAGTTTCGTAAGAAAACAAAAGGTATAGAAGGGTATATAAATTATTCTATGCAAAATGGTTTCACTGGTAGTTCGTTTATTTTTCCTGATACTAGAACTCGCGTTGATTTCAAAACTTATACACAATTTAGTAACAATCAAACTATCCTTGAGGGTTTTGAGTTCGGCTTCAGTAAGCCTGGGGGCTTGAATCTAGGTGCTTGGTTAGATGAGTATCTAGGAGATGCTGCACTTGTTAACACTCTACGATTTCGATTAGCTACTAGGAACTCAAAGCTACTGATAGGATTTACACCTATTGATGGGTTTACACCATTTATATCAGAGTATCTCAAGGGCGCGGAAACACTAGAAACACGAGAAGCGGAGCTTCTTGACAATAAGCAAGTACCCGTAAAACAGTACAGTCCAGACAGAGATGCTTCTATAGTATATCTTCATTCAGACGAAAATCCATTTGGCGGATATGAACGTATAGCAAAGGACTTAAGAGGACGCTCAATAGAAGATATAATGGTTCGTGCGTATGGTATACCAGTAAAGTCAATGACTTCGCTGTTACCTTTGTTCTCTACAGAAGTCAATGTACTTGGAGATAAGCCCAATAAGTATGGTATGCAGATGCCCGAAATCGACAAGGACTTTACAGTTTATCAGGTTGTTGACCCAGCTGGTGCCCGAAACTATGTGAGTCTATGGGCAGCAGTAAATGAAGATGAAGATATATATATTCTAAGAGAATGGCCTGATAGAGCTACATATGGAGAGTGGGCACTATTTGGTGATCCTAAATGGAAGTATGGTCCAGCATCAAAGAAGATAGGTTTAGATGTCAGAGGATATGTAGAACTTTTTGAAGAGATAGAAGATGAGATGGGTATAAAGGCAATGGAGCGAATAGGTGACTCCAGATACTTTGCTAGGGAGAATGAGAATAATACTGATTTGTTTTCTAGCTTCGAGGATTATGGAATGATATTTTTACCTAGTGATGGTAAGACAGAAGATATAGGTATAACTGCAGTTGATGAATGGTTTACTTATAATCCAAATTACGATATAGATGATGCAAACAGACCAAGATGTTTTATTCACGAAGATTGTGAAAATTTAATTGACAGCTTAATTAATTATAATTCTAATGGCAAGATGGATGAAGCCCTAAAGGATTTTTTTGATTTAATACGATATTTACGTATGAGTAACGGAGGGCTAGGGCCAGATCATTTTACTAGCAGAGATATGCAGGCAACATCAAGAGCACAAGGAGGGTACTAATGGCAAAAACACGATTAACTAAACTTGCAGAAGAATTTGAAATAAACATAGACGAAGCACTAAAAATTGCTCAAGAAAAATTATCTAAGGAGATGATTACTGGTAAAGGTAAAGCTACTTGGATAAATGAAGAAGGAGTAGAAATACTCGCAGATGCACTCATTATACCTGAGATTGTTCCAAAACATATCAAGGTAAAAATATTACACGAATGCCCTAACAGATGTTACAATTGGGGGTATTCAAAAGAAATCGGTAAAAAAGTACCTGTACTTATTCCAAGAAAATTTTGGGGTAGACTTGTAGGTAAAACAATAACCATTGAGTGCATATCTGACGATAAGGGAGAAAGCTATCGCTATGTGCACACGAAGAGGATCTGACAAGAAAGACATAACCACTAGCCGAAAATGGCGTAATGAACAAATTGATCGACTAGCGGCTTGGGAAATGTTTTGCAGATATATACGTCACGAACATACAATAGAGATGTCACATAGGGATATGTGTGATAGAATTGGAATGCCTAAAGATCTTATTAGAGCGATTATAACTAATCTCAAAGAAAAATTAAATGGATAGTGATTCAATATCTAAGTCGTTGACTTATGTTCAAGACGAACCCGATGTACAAACTTTACGTTACGCATATGATCAAACAGTAGTTGAGTTAGAAGCGTATTTTGATTTATGTCGTACTAGCTACGATGACCGCAGAAACTTTTGGCCAGGCAAAAGCCGAGACCATAGAAAGCACGGGTCAGACGCATTTCCTTGGGAAGGTGCATCAGATATGGAGGCTCATACAATTGATGAAAGAGTAACACGTCTTGTATCATTATTTATGTCCAGCTTAAACAGGGCAAACATCCGCGCATACCCAGTAGGTAGTGACGATATTGCGAAATCAAAGGTAGTATCTGCATTTCTTAAATGGATGGTTTCAAGTGGGTATATACCACGCTTCCAAAAAGAAATGGAACTAGGTGCTAATTATTTATTAGAGCGAGGTATGTTAATAACATACGTAGGTTGGCACAGAGAAGATAGAACATTTTTACAAAAACTAAGCTTGGATCAAATCCAACAAATTAATCCTGTACTTGCGGAAGCAATAATGTCAGACAAAGTTGATGATGTTGTATTTGAATTTATGCAAACAGTATTTCCAAGCGCGTCAGACAAACGTTTGAAAAAAGCGTTAAAAGAACTAAGGAGAAATGGTGAGGCGGAACTACCTGTTGTAAAAAGACAAATAGACGCACCTGAGGTAAAAACATTAGCACCTGATGGAGACTTCTTTTTTCCACCATATGTGACTGATCCACAAAGAGCCCCATTCTGTTTTTGGCGAACTTATTACACACCACAAGAATTAAAGAACAAAGTTTCGACCGATGATTGGGATGAGGACTTTGTGGATTATGTCATAGAGCATTACAGAGGTGTAGAGATTTATTCAATCGAAAGAGAGCAAGAAGGTAAACGTAGTATTGGATTAACTGATCGTGGTTATGAAGCCGAAGAGTTAATTGAGATCGTATATGGGTATCAACGCTTAATTGATGAAGAAGATGGTTCCGAAGGTATATATCAGACTATTTTTCATAAAAACTTTGATGGTGACGGAGCCATCCCCGCATATGCAAAGTTCGAGCTAATGAACGGATATGAGGACTATCCTGTTGTGGTAACTAAGTTATCAGAGGATAGTAAGCGTTTATATGATGTACAAACAATACCCGACTTGCTGAGAGGTATACAAAACCAAGTAAAAGTCGAGCGAGATTCTCGCATTGATAGAAACAGCATAGCAACGCTTCCTCCAATCCTTCATCCTATCGGACAAGCACCAAATGATTGGGGCCCAGGTAGGATGATTCCTTATCGTCGTAAAGGTGATTTGGACTTCGCTCCTACACCAGCATATAACTCAGGCTCAGTTGAGATTGAGCAAACAATGGAACGAATTGCAGATAAGCTTGTGGGACTTGATGAGGGTTCTCAAATGAGTTCAGCTCGCTTACAGTTCTTGACCAATAAGTTCTTAAGACACGTATCAGAGGTTTTAAATATGGCTTACAAGTGTTACCAACGTTTTGGCCCTGATAGTACATTCTTTAGAGTAACAGGTGTACCTGATTCAATGCAAATGACAAAAGGCGATCCAACAGAAAACTTTGATGTAGTTGTTAACTACGATGTATTGAATGCCGATCCTGAAGTACAAGAACAGAAGATAGAAGCATTCAAAGCACTTACTCAGTTTGATCAAACAGGTCGCATTAATCTTGACAATTTATTAGAAATAGCTGCTGCTAGTATTGATCCTGTTCTTTCTGACAGTATCTTGCAACCAGCACAAAATGGTCAAGAGGACGTAATGAAAGATGTTACCGATGACCTTGCTAAAATATTTGCAGGTATTGAAATGCCAGCTAGACCTACTGGAGGTGAAATCGCTATGCAGGTTATCGAGCAGTATACTGCTCAGCCTGATATTTCTGAGCGCTTGCAAACCGATCAAACATTCGCAGAACGAATTCAAAAGTACCAAGGACAATATACTTTCCAAATGCAACAACAGCAAAATGCTCAAATCGGTAGAATTGGAACAGCTCCAGCCGAAATGGGAGAAATTCAAACCCAAGAAATGCCACAAGAATAATATGAGTGATGAACTTGATAATGTAGACGCAATGCAATTTGCAGTAAAACGCGTTAAAGATAAAAAAGAAAAAGCAGTTAATAATGCCGTAGAATCTTTTAAAGAAACTATTCGCGATGCTGAAGGATTAAAATTAGAAGCTTATAAGCCAGATGATGATGAAGAAAAATTCACAATCGGATATGGTCATTATGGAGTTGATGAGGATGCAGAAATAACAAAAGAAGAGGCAGAAGAATTATTGGACGAAGATGTTCGCACACGTTTGGACTCAGTTGTTGATTTATTACCTAAATTCAATTCATACCCAAAGGATTTACAACAAGCTATATTTAGTGAGCATTACAGGGGTTCTATACAACAAAGCCCAAAGACAAGGAAACTAATTAACGAAGGTGACTTTGACGAAGCAGCTAAAGAGTTCTTAAGGAATACAGAATACGACGAAGCTGAAGAAAGAGGTATTCCTGGCATAAGAACTCGTATGGAAAAAGTAAGTGAGTTACTAGAGAAGTATGCAAAATAATTTAGAGGATGATATAAAAGCACTTAGCAATCACGAAACGTTTGCTAGGTTCGTACAAGTAATACACGCATTACGTGAAGAGACTATAGAAGAAATGCACAATGCAAACTACGAGCAATTACAACAAGTTGCTGGTAGAATTATTACATACGATCAAATTTTACGTATGGCAGATTGGGAACAGTTAAAGCGAAGACATCTTAACTCTTTGAATTAACGACCACTGTGATATAATACAAACATCGCCATCGCTCAGCGTTAAGGAGTGGAATAGTTAAATCATCTTATGTCAGAAGAAAACACAACTGCAAACGTTGAAGCAGATCAAAATACAACGGAAATACAAAATACATCCCTAGAGGAATTTACTCAAAGGAGACTAGGAGCCCAGCCCGAAGCTGTTACAGCCGAGGTCGAGGAACCTACAGAGAGCTCTGAAGAGAGTGCAGAAGCAACAGAAGTTGAAGAAGTACAATCCGAAGAAAACGTTCTTTCACAGTTGGATATTAACAATTTGTCAGAAGACGAGTTAAAAGAACTTGGCAAAAAAATGGGTAGTCGTGCAGTCGCTAGATTTGGCGAAATGACTGCTGCTCGTAAAAATGCCGAGGAACGCGTAGCTCAACTTGAGTCAATGTTACAAAACAATCAAGAAAAACCTGCTAAAGAAATTAGAGATAATCCTTTCAGCGATTTGGATTCAATGGATAAAATTGAAACTAAATCAGACGAAATTGATTCTACAATTGAATGGGCAGAAACAGTCTTGTTTGAAAGTGACGATTACTCAGCCGACGATGTTGTGACCGAAGTTGAGGGTAAGGAACTTACTAAAAAAGAAATTCGTAAAGCCTTACTTAATGCTAGGAAAGCAAAAAAAGATTATATCCCCGATCAATTAAGAAAAGTTCAGTCACGTGTACAAGGTAAAAAAATACAACAAACCTTTGACGCGCAGGCTCGACAAGAACTTGAATGGTTGCAAGGAGAAGATAATGAAATTCGTCAACAGTTCTTCGCTACGCTAAGGGATCCCAATTATAATCGCTTAAAAACAATTGTTGATCAAGAATTACCTGAAATATCTGGTCGGCTTGAATATATGTTTGCTCACGCAGCAAATAGTATTTATAGTCGAAAACCGATAGCGACGGATACGCCTAAAAAAACAACTACAACCAAGAAGTCAGCATCTCTGACTCCTACCAAAACGGGCAATACGTCATCAGCTAAATCTGAAAAACCAACTAATAAGACAAAGAAAGCTCTAGCAGATCTCCAAAATAGATTCCAAAAAACGGGAAGTGCTCGTGATTTCGCTGAAATGAGAAAACTACAAATGCAAAACCAATAATAATAATTAAATTCTAAAATAAAATGGCATTCTCAGATACATTCGACCCGAACGCCCCACAGGCTAATACGGGAACAGGATCGGCTATTTCCAACAGAGAGGACTTGTTAGATGTCCTAACTATTCTTGCTCCAGAGGAAACGCCTATTCTTTCATCCGCCAACAAACAAAAAGCATCAAGCACATTTGTTGAGTGGACAGTTGACAGCTTAGCTGACCCAAGCACATCAGGAGTTGCAGAAGGAGCTGACGTAACAGCTTTTACTGACAAATTCTCAGGTCGTGCTCGTCTCGGCAACTACGTACAAAAATTCCGTCGTGACTATATGGTTTCTGACCTACAAGAAGCAGTCGATTCTGTCGGCCCTGCTAAAGTAGCTCAAGCAGAAGCTAAAGCGATCCGTGAACTAAAACGTGACGTAGAAGCAACTCTTATTTCTACAAACGACCGTTCAGTTGAAAATGGTGCTGGTACAGCATACGGACTTCGTGGACTTGGTGACTGGATTGATTCATCTGGTCCATCAGACGTTCCATCTGCATTCCGTACACCTGCTGATTCTATTCACGCATCAGGTGACTTCACCGAAACAAAACTTAACGAGTTAATCACAAGCATCTATCGTGTTACTGGTTCAACAAACAATCTTACACTTGTAGCTGACACAGCTCTACGTCGTGTAATCAGCGACTTCGCTCGCCTTGACCCAATCGCACAAAGTGCTGCAAACAACTCAATCCGTAACGTAAACTACGACGGAGGTAGCTCTCAAATCAAATTGTCTGTTGAGCTTTATCAATCAGACCACGGTGTTATCTCAATCGTAAATATGAATCCTGATACAGCTCCTGACACAACAAACAAAGACACTGGTTACATCGTTAACCCAGAATACTTTGGTGTTGCTGAGCTTATTCCTATGGGTTCAACTCGCCTACCTAACTTAGGTGGTGGTGAGCGTGGATACGTTGATTGTGCATTAACATCTCTTGTGTACCACCCAGGTGCTCACGGTAAAATAACAGCATTAAGCTAATAACTAGGAGGTAAAATACTATGAGTAAACTTACAGTAAATGAAGCTAATGGAGATTTCACTCACGTGTTGCGTTTAAGCACACAAGACATTATTGATTCAAGCACTAACCAAACTATTTGGGGGTCTATACCCGCAGGTGGTGCAGTTGATGTTGCTTTCGCAGTTGAGTCAGTAGCTCTTGCAGGTGCAACAGACATTACACTCGAAGTAGGTACAGGAACAGACGATGATACACTTATCGACAGTTTTGATGCTGATGGAAACAATGGTGCTACAGCCTATAATACAGGCACATCATTCGTTCAAGGCGCTGGCAATACTACTATTGCTGGTGGATCAAAACCAATAGAATCAAGTGCATCCGCTGTAAACCTTATCTACAAGTTCGGCGGAACTGTTGCTAACTTAACAGCAGGTGAAATAATTATTGGTGTTCGTGTATTCGACCCAATGAGATTCTCACAAGGTTAAATAATTCTCGGTATGGGGGCGAAAGCCCCCTACCTTTTATTTATGACAGATATAATTACAAAACTTCCTCGCTACTCAGATGGAGAAATAGATGAAGCTTTTATGAAAGAAATCATCAATGGTTTTAAACTAGAAGCGGCAACGGAAAAAGATCGAGTAGATATTGCGAGAAAAGAAGCTCGCGAAGAACAAGGCAAGACACATCCAGTATTAGGCAAATGTGTTGCTACAATGCCTGCACGTGAGTTTTTTCGACTTACAAACAAGTATGGACACGATCACGTTCATTCTAAAGAATTTTTAAAATACTATAATAAAAAGTTTTCGGACTTATCTCCAAATAGAATATAATGCAAACAAGAACCTACGGAGACTTATTCAAGCTAGTGCAATCACTTTCTGGTGTTACTGCTTTTGCAACTAACGAGCAAGATGATATTGCAAACTTAATTAATCGTAGGTATCAAACAGCATTTAATACA
>Ga0181397_1001022_pt1 | contig 10303 bp, 15 predicted proteins | sample 20SPOviralmetaG_FD_130126 | JGI IMG/M metagenome (GOLD analysis project Ga0181397, IMG submission 130126) | Marine viral communities from the oligotrophic San Pedro Time Series (SPOT) site, San Pedro Channel, CA, USA - 20 SPOT_SRF_2011-02-23 | ecosystem: Environmental > Aquatic > Marine > Strait...
AACTAAAACGTAATCCAATGGTTCCGTTGACGTCATCATCATAGGATGTGTAGCTGTTGTTAGGATCACCATCACCATCTTGATATATATCTTTACCATCTGTTCCTCTAAGTTCTGTGTACAATTCTACTCTGCCACGTTCACAGCTGCTGTTGCTGCTGCCTAAATAATCATTTCTTGCTTGTGTTTTAGTGCTTAACAAACAACATATAATTAATAATACCATTAAGAATGCTAACAGGCCACGTTCGTAATTCATTAATAACCGCCTGATGCTACTCTTTCTATGTCTTTAATATCGTAACCTATTTGTCTTATGGAATCTGTATTACCTCTTACTATCTCTTCTAACGCCTGGTACTCTGCTTGTGATGCTAGTTTGTACGAACCATCACGCAGTGCTGCAACAATACCCTCGATACGTCCTACCCATGAGGCCATGTCTGCCATTTCTTTTACGAGCTCTTCCCTAGCTGACGCATAGTTGTTAGAATTTCTACTTGTTTTATCAGTAAAGATAGCGTGTATGTTGTCTATGTCACCGTAAACACGCTGTTCTAAGTTTTCTACTTCTACTTTTAGTATGTTAATAGTGTCAGTGCTTGCATCAATTTGCGCTGTTAATTTATTTATGTAATTAAGAGTTCCGTATGCACCGGCTATCAAAGATATAAGAATTGGCAATGACGCCAGGTATTTAAAGTACTTCATGTCCCTCCAGGATTAAGTATTGAGGTTACTTATACCATTAATTGGATATGAGTCTACTTCAAAACAAAAAGATTGAAAATGTATGTCATTATCCCCTTGACTGCGTGCATAAGATTTAAAATCTTTAATAATAGTTTCATTATATTCTAAACATGTTTCTAAATCTGGGTATACATATCCTTGGTATTTTACTGATGGCCAATTAGGCATTGACGTTATAATTATGGCCATAAATACTTTTATCACTATTTTCCTCGCATGTATGTTTTATGAGGTTCATATTTTAACCATTTTAAGAAATCTTTCCATACATTTTTAATTCTTCTTGACATCTAATCTCTTTTAGTAATGGGACCGCCCTCGCTCTATGTTTTATTGAGCGACAAGGCAGTCCACTGGGTGAAATGAAGTTGAGAATTTAGTTATATATATTGTGGATAACTTACGCAAGTTTTTTGTTGACACGATTTACCGCGGAAAACAGCGAAATAAAGTTCTTGAAATGTTTTGTTTGTTCTGGTATAAATACTTATACGAAAGAGAAGGCCAGCACAATTGCAATGAGTTGGTACTCTCTGGCTGAACAACAATAACAAAGTTGTAAAGCATACTTTTGGGGAAGTACGGGCGAGTGCCTGAGGTAGCTAAAGGTGGTACTGAAGTAGCGTTATTATGTAGAACATGATTTGTCGTGAAAAGGTTGTAGGTGCGGTCATGCAAGTCCTACGAGAGCTTTCGTATTAGAAAGAAATATGATTAGTTTAAAAGCATACACAAATTGGATTAACAAAGCACCTAAGACTGCGCGTATAACATATTACCGTGGTTATTTATGTGATCCTAAGTTAGGGTCCATATCTCCTAGTGATAACACAAGAGTATTTAGATTACGTAAATTAGTACAAGATAGTGAAGAAGACAATCTTGTGACTTTAGTACAAAAAAGACATGGCGATTTTGATTATGAATACATAGCGGTGCGCACATGATTTGGACATTATTTTGGTTTTTTCTTATTCCTGTTAAATTATGGATAGCGTTTCACGTACTTTTGATGGTATATAAAATCTTTTTTGGTTTATGAGCCCAGTGTGTAAAATGGTAGATGTTCATGATGAGCTAAAACGTGCACGTGACGCATTTTATAGTGCTATGTTTGAAGATAATGAGGAAGAGATGCGTGCTGCAGATAATGCTGTTGGATATTATGAGTCCATGGACGGCATATCCTGCCCCGAATATCCAGGATTTTAAATGGAAATTGACAAAGTTCCAATGGTACGTGTGACGTGGCTCGATGCCCGTGATACCGAAACTGGTTGGATTGCAATTAAAGATATTATTGCTGCACCTTTGGCAACGTGCCAGGAGGTTGGGTATTTGGTAGTTAATAATGAGGAAAAGGTAGTGGTCATGCGTTCGTGGTGCGTGGACCGGGATGATGACCATGGGGGTGGTGCTATTGCTATTCCACAAGGATGGGTAACAAAGATAGAATATTTAGGAGTATCACATGCCGACGTACGAAATTAATTTATGGCAAGACAAAAAGATAGTAGAGAAAGTTGTTAAACAATTTCAAAATGATGACGAAGTAATAAAATATATAGCTGATAATTTTGATAGAACAGAAGATTTACCAAGGTTAGATGCTGAGGCAGGTTATTTAAGACCAAAAAAGAGTGATACGATCATTACATGGTCTAAAATTAGCACATATGTGCGCAAACATGCTCCAAAAAGAATGGAGTTAACACATGAAGAGAAAGAAATTAAAGATACATTAGAGAAAAGCATAACAAAAGAGGTAATAAATGAGTGGGGATACAATGAAATGATTAGACAAGTAGAACATTATTATTGGGGTCAACCTAAAGCTAAAGGATTAGAGGAAAAAAGATAATGGGTATTGGCAAAGGTATTACGAAGAAACAAGGATTAACACCTAAACAAGCGCAGTTTCTTAGGGTATTAACTGGGTTTATTCATCAAAACGGTTATTCGCCCTCTTATGAAGAGATGAAACAGATGAATGGCATGAAATCAAAGAGCAACGTGCATGAGTACATAAAAAACCTAGAAAAGCGCGGTTATTTAACATATGAGAAGTATTGTAATCGTACTATCATGCTAAAATAAAAAGGTATTGTATATGGCGCTGGATGCTCAAAAGTTTTTTTATTTTTTTTATACCGGGATATTGCCAATACTCCAATACCTTTTAGTGTTTTTGGTGTGTGATAAAGGATATTCGGTATTGGCAAGGTATTGGGAGTTCAAGGGTTAAGCATGCAAAAAGAGGAAAAAGTAACTGAAATGAGTAAAAAAGACAGTATAATCAATAAGATAGATAAGGTTGGTAAAAAGGTTGTTGCCAATACCATCCGTAATACCAGGGACATGGCATTAAAGCATCCGAAAGGCGAAGATGGGTTGACTGATAGACAAAGAATATTTGTTGAATTGTATTCTGCTAATGAAGGTAGACTTACACCCACTGAATGTGCTAGACAGTCTGGATATAAACCAGAACGTGCAGCTGTAACAGCATCAGAGTTGTTAAATGTTAAAAAGTCACCCAAGGTTGTACAAGCTATAGTTAAAAGAAGAGAAGAGATTGCAAACACACATAAAGTTGAAATGGATAAGCATGTCCAAGAGTTGGCACGTCTGCGCGAAACTGCGCTTGATGCTAAGTCTTATAGTGCTGCAGTTAATGCTGAACGGTTGCGCGGACAAGCTGCGGGATTGTACATTGACCGTAAAGAAATCAGAACTGGCAGTATTGACAGCATGTCCCGTGATGAAGTTTTAAAACAATTAAAGGAATTAGGATTAGATGGAAAGTTCAGGAAAGAAAATAATAAAACTATCTTATCGGTCGAAGAAGAATCCGATAGCGAGCCAATTGACATCACCCCAGTGGAAACAAAAGGTGAACAAGAACAAGAAGAAGTATGACCGCAAAACCGGAAACAAATTTTTGGAAGAGTGTAAAGACATACTTAGAGGGTGGTAAGTATTTAGTATCGCGTATTGAGTCTTACGTTACACCAGGATTCCCAGATTGCATAGTATATCATGAGGATTGTGGATTCTTTACGTTAGAATTAAAAGTAATGAGGCGTAATAAAAAAGGGGACGCAAAAGTACTCATATCACCTCTACAACATGCCTTCCATGTCTCTTATTCTATGCGTCGTGCTCCTGTATTTATCCTAATTACGGACCCCGGGAAGGGGGTCGTAAAGCTTTTTGACGGTAGTCAAACTCCAAAACTCCGTGATTCTACCAACTTGGACGAAGGACCAAGGCCCTTGTACCACGGCCCGCTGGCCGGGATGCAGCTGACGCAGTTCGCAAACTCCAAAAGTCCCAAACTCCGGGAATAAACCTCCCGTCATTCGCCTTATGGAGCTGCTGGTTTGTACGCCGGGCGCGCCGGGGAAACTATGGAGCTGATGATCGGCGGACTTCTGCCATTCTGCCATTTCCTAAAAGTCCCAAACTCCTGACTATTTCTCCCCAACCTGTGCCTAATGAAGAAATATGTTCTCGCCCGCCCGGGCGCCCGCGGGAACAACACGGAAATGAAATGGCTGAAAACAGGGAAATTTTTTAGCTGGTAGCTGTTGACATCCCAGCGGAGCTGAGCTATATCTATTGATAGAATGAGAAAGAGAGGCAAATATGGATTGACTAGGTTTATTAATACCAGTAAAATTGGCGGTTTTCTGCCTTATTATTGTACTGGTACTACGAAGTTCGGGGAGTTGGTGATGCGTTCACCTGCTGCGACCGGGCAGCATACGCTGCAGCCACAGCTGCTGCCTGGATCCTGAAACTCCTAAACTCCTGGAAGGTCCCATCCCAAAAAGCAGGATGGCCACCTTTCAGGTTTACGCACCGGGCGCGCCCGGCGGAAAGACAGTCATGATTTATTATAATAAGAAGAAGTGGTTTGGCTCTGCACAATATAGGAATGGAGTTATCCACAAGATATTTATCAATGTCCTTGGACGACCAACCTTGGTGTGGTATAATAAGAATAGTTAGTAAGAGTCGCTAAACTGATTGTTAAAGCAAGAGTTAATCGCCTTGTGATGATTCTTAAGAGGGGCAAAAATCCCTTATCTAACTAAGAGGCATGGTAGTTATATCTGTAAGTCCTAAACTAATTGTCACTTTAGTTCAGTCGACAATTGAGGGGCGATACCAAAACTATCGCCCTTCACAAACTCCCAAACTCCTAATTAACTGTCATCCATTATATTAGTACTGCACTTCCTGTTGTCCTGCCCCCGCGGGCGATGGCTGAGCTGATGTGAGTGATGTGAGTTGTCTGCCCGGGTGCGACATCGTGTCACATGTACATTGTTAGTATAATATGTATTGTATTAGTATTAATAAATAGAAAGAGAATATATGACAAAGAATGAATTTAAGGACATAGTTAAACGTGGTTTCTTTAGCTGTAAGTGGATTAAGAACGATGGCACAGTTGGTAAGATTAAACTAGGTGTACTAGGTAAGCTAGGCTATCGCTTTACTAAAGAGAAACAAGTAACTGAACACCCTAACTATGTCTTAGTATTTAGAATAAATAGTAGAGCTAAGTCAGACTTCCAACGTTGGGCAAATGTAAACCCCGACACAGTCTTTGAGATTAGTGGCAAGAGTTATCCACAATGAATGTAGCATTATTCTTAATAGGTGTTTCTATTATGTGGGTTGTAATGTATAGCTTTATTATAACAATTAGTTAAAGGAGAATTAGAATGACTAACAAAAACGAAGAACAAACAATGGACTCATTAGTTCCTGTTGAATCAATCAAGGGTGTTGACATTACCCCTGTTATGCAAGAAGTAATAGAGTACGCTAAAGATCACGCAAGTGTTGGCGACTTGGAATCAATCATCTCATCTGTTCCTGCTAAGTCTAGCTTAGATTGGAAACTTATATCTGGTGTGCTTATGAATAGCACAGTTGAATGGGTTGTTGATAACAAAGGCAATAGTAATGTTGAATCAATAGATTTAATTAGACATTTACAAAAAGATGTAGGTTATTTATTACAACGATTAGGTTTAGCTGGTTAGTCACTAGTTAATTCTCAGCACAGCTACTACTATATCTAGTGGCTGTGCATAACCTGTGGATAAGTCGCCCGGGTGTGACACCATGTCGCAGGCGGCGCCCGGGACTCCGGCGGACGGAAAGTCTGACCCCCCTACACCCCCTATATCAGAACCCGAATTGAGAACTGGGTTTGCACTGTTTGAGAGTGACAATCACCACAAAAAACGTTATAAAAAATTTAAAAAAAATTAAACATTTTGTATGTCATTTTTAGTAGCTAATTTACCTCCAATAAAAGTTCTTGTAAAAAAGCAATATTTATATGATCATCAAAAAGGAAAAGGAGAATTTGTAGAAGGTGTTTGGATTAGCTGTAAATCTATCCAAGGTAGAGCGCTCTACTTTGAAACGTATCTGCCGGAATATGGTGCTTTATACGATAAGCTGCCTATTAGCGCTTTTGTTAACGCTCCTACTGATCTAGATCTTGAATTAGAAGAGCTACAATTATGGGATGCATTTAGCTACCACTTAACAATTGTAGAAAAAGCTTCTATATCCGGAGTTAGATGTAAATACCTTGCGCCTTCAAAAAAATGGTACTATGGTGAATACCTGTTTACGATAGATAATGCTCATGCGGATACAAATATCCTTAATGTAAATTACTCAGAGGTCCCAGAAGAGCACAAATCGTTTAACATATTGGAATTGGACAACGGACATTTCGCTGCCCAACCAAATAACCGTGTCATTTTCTACGATAAATCGCTTACACCAGCAAAACCACTACAACCTGACTTTAAGGTGTCAACAGAATACTACTCTGTAGAGAATAAATCTAAATGGACGGCTGGAGATGACGATAATTACCATTATAACTTAAAAGAACAAGAATGAAGAGCCTTGAATCACTAGATACGCAAACTTTAAAGTATATTTTGAAGAATGCGGTCCTAGAAAAGCAAGAAAAAGCCCAAAAAGACTTTATGTCCTTCGTAAAACAGGTTTGGCCGGAGTTTGTAGAGGGAAAACACCATAAAATTTACGCAGATAAGCTAAATCGCATTGCAAACGGCGAATTAAAGCGATTAATTGTAAATATGCCTCCAAGACACACAAAATCGGAGTTTGCATCGCATTTATTTCCTGCATTTTACATGGGCCGCCATCCTAAGGCAAAATTGATACAAACTACGCACACAGGAGAACTAGCAATCAGATTTGGACGTAAAGCAAAAAATTTGATAGAATCTGATGAATATGAAAAAGTTTTTCCTACAGTTAAACTGGCTGCAGATTCGAAAGCTGCTGGACGTTGGGAGTCGAATCATGGCGGTGAGTATTTTGCTGCTGGTGTTGGCGGTGCTATTACCGGTCGAGGGGCTGATCTTCTTATTATTGATGATCCTCATTCTGAGCAAGATGCGCTATCCCCTCATGTCCTCGATGCTCATTATGAGTGGTATACTTCTGGCCCTCGTCAGCGTCTTCAGCCTGGTGGTGCTATTGTCCTAGTAATGACGCGTTGGTCGATAAAAGACCTAACAGGAAAGTTATTAGACGCACAAGGAAAAGACGACATGTCAGATCAATGGGAAGTTGTCGAGTTTCCAGCTATTATAAATGATAAACCTATGTGGGGTAACTTTTGGACCATGAAAGGTTTAGAAGGAGTCAAGGCTTCTATACCTCTAACCAAGTGGCAAGCACAATGGATGCAGCAACCTACGTCCGAGGAAGGTGCTCTTATAAAACGTGAGTGGTGGAAAACTTGGGAAGATGAAGATATACCAGAATTACAATATGTTATACAAAGTTATGACACAGCATTCAGTGCAAAAGAATCTGCAGACTATTCTGCTATAACAACGTGGGGTGTTTTTACACCAGTGGAAGGAGAACGTACGGCATTAATTTTACTGGACGCCAAACGCGGCCGGTGGAACTTTCCTGAGTTAAAATCAAAAGCAATGGAAGAGTATGAGTACTGGGAACCAGAGGCTGTTCTTATAGAAGCCAAGGCCAGTGGCCTCCCATTAACTCATGAGTTGCAAAAATCAGGAATACCTGTTATAAATTATACACCCTCTCGAGGAAATGATAAACACACGAGGGTAAACAGCGTAGCTCCGCTATTCGAATCAGGAGCTATTTGGGCGCCCAATAAATCGTTCGCTGAAGAAGTTATCGAAGAATGTGCAGCATTTCCATTCGGTGACAATGATGACTACGTGGATTCTACCACGCAAGCGCTAATGCGTTACAGACAAGGATACTTTGTAACATTAGACGATGATTACGAAGATGAAGAAAAAATTAAAGTCGGAGGGAGAAGCTACTACTAATGGAAAAAGATAGAACAGGAATATTATCTAATTTTTATAATGATTCTTCACCAGCAAAAAAATTTGTTAATTTTGTATCGCCTTTTTTAAAACAGTATGGTGAGCAGGCAGCTGACGCTGGTCAAAGTTACAAAAATCTTGCAGAAAATGATACATCAAACTTTGAAAAATTATTTGGCGAAAGTAATTTTTCAAACAAAGCACAAGCAATTGCGCGTGGTGGCCAAGACTTATTAGGGCACGGTTATAATATAGCACGTGAGGTTGCAGATTTTGGAGGAGATATTGTAGCAAATTCTGCTTCTATTGCTGACAATGCTATGAAACGTGCAAACAATGTTTTTTTACCAGAATTTTTAGAATACGACGTAGAGCCAATGGGGCAAGGAACTAAAACAATTTTAACGGACTTAGCTTCTAATCTTAGCTTTGGTACTTTAGGTGATCCAACAACTTTAGTACAAGATGCAGAACAAGCTAAATTAAAGTACTCTCCTTTTATAGATAAAAATATGTTAACACAAGCTGGGTACACAGGACCTATGAGTGGTGACAATATGTATGAATCTTGGAAAAATGCATCAGGATTTAATACACAAAATAATGCTTCGCAAATTAAACTAATGACCGATAAAGACATGTCTTTAAATTATACACCACAAATGGCTTATTCAGATTTCATGGATTGGACATCTTCTACTGAACCTGGAGGTCTTTATGATTCTTCTATTTATTCAAACGAAGATAGAGCAAGTATGCTATCCGACAGAAAAGGTTTATTTGATCGTTGGTATGAATTATCCTCAGAAGGGGTAAGAGACATGTATAATAATAAAAATGAGTGGCGTCTTGCAGGACAAGATTATGCTGATTGGGCTTCTAAAGAATATCAAAATGAAATGCTATCTAAACACGGAAAATATGAATTAGATAGCATTGATTTAAACCCAAATATATCTCCTTATGATGACATAGATGTAAGATTAAAATTTGCTAATGATGATTACATAACAGCGTATAATGATGCTGGTGGATTTGAGAATGTAGAAGACGCTGCAAGTTCTTATTCAATTGGTGAGCCTAGCGAATTTGATTATGGTATGTTTGATCGTTCGCCCACCGACAATGGCCCAGGTATTACAGGATCAGAAGAAGATCAAAAAGCATTAGGGTTTTTACCACGTTATAATTACAACACACCAGAAGCGAAAAAATTTGCAAATAATTTAATAAATGTAGCACCTGAATTGTTAATATCAGGAAAAGGAATTCTTACTGTTGGAAGTAAATTAGGAAAGTACGCAAATCAAATACCAGGTAGCAGAATAGCAAGAGAACTTGCCCCTGGTGCACTTCAATGGGGAAAAAGCACTAATTTTGGTATTCCTAAATTTAAAGAAAATATGAATAGTTGGAAGCACATTGCAAACTTTGGTTCAGAAGGTATAAATCAATTTAGAAATAAAGGAGGCCAAGGTCTAGGCGTAGCCTACCTTGTTGATCAAAGTATAGACGAGTAATTATGGCTAAAGTAAAACTTGCTAAAATTATTTTTAAAAAATTAAAAGAAGGTATTCCAGGTGGACCTCAAAAAGGACAGAAAGTAAAATCCCACGCGGTTTATGGTGGCAAGAGATATGAACTTAATGATCTTGTCCCTACGCAAATAAGAGGTGATAAAGGACAACCAATTAATGGATTTGTGCCACGTGTAGTAGAAGAAAAAAGAATAGCTGAACTTGAAGCTAGGCCGGCTGTTAGTAAACAAAATAAAACTACTCTTTCTAAAGAAGCCAAAGCTAAAAATAAATACATTAGGGACACTCTTGAAGGTATGTCTGATAAAGAATTATTTAGACTTACCCAAGATGACATGCGAAGATTATTTGATCGTCATGATATAAGTAATACAAGAAAAGCTGTTTTAGCTAAAAGAATAGATCCTTCAACAGGAGAATATTATAAACCATATGAAATGGGACTTTCTTCATTTGGAAGACGTTATAAAGAATACGATAAGTTTGATAATCCAATCACTGTTGAAAGAAAATTAAAATCAGATCTTGGTCTTAATGAAAAAAATTATAATAAAATAATGAATTTATTTAAAGAAATAGATTCATTATCAATGAATAAAATGGGAAGTGGTGTTAATTCAAAAA
>Ga0181397_1001032_pt1 | contig 10226 bp, 14 predicted proteins | sample 20SPOviralmetaG_FD_130126 | JGI IMG/M metagenome (GOLD analysis project Ga0181397, IMG submission 130126) | Marine viral communities from the oligotrophic San Pedro Time Series (SPOT) site, San Pedro Channel, CA, USA - 20 SPOT_SRF_2011-02-23 | ecosystem: Environmental > Aquatic > Marine > Strait...
AATATTATTTTATTGTTTTTAATATATTCTTTAAATGACCCCCCCCCCCCTTGTTATATTTTTTCACACAGAAATAAAAAATTGAATTTAAGAATTTATATATATTATAATATAAATATGACAGAAAGTCAAACATCACTAAAAGACTTTAAGGATGGATTGATGGCGAAACACAACTTAACATATGAGGAATTCAACGCTAATTATAAATATGGTGGAGGTGATTTTGGTAGTCATTGGAATTACTATCAAAAACATATGAATTTTAAAATTCCTAATACTGAACTAGAGTGTGTATGTGGACATAAGATACAGCATAATTGTTTTATGTATAATGAAGTTGAAGACAAGTGTATAATAGTAGGGAGTTTTTGTATTAAAAGATTTGCTTATAATAAAGGTAGAACTTGTGAAGTGTGTGGTAAATCACACAGGAATAGTAAATACAATAGGTGTAATGAATGTAAAGTAAAGGTGTGTGTAAAATGTAAAGTTCCAATAAGTAAAGAAGTAATTTTAAGGTATCCAACCTCCAAATATTTACGCTGTAAAAAATGCTTACGAGAATATTATAACTAATAACTAGGTTGTCGGTTGTTAGGGTCTACAGAACCGAATGTTTGGCGTGGTGCTTCTCTAATAGGTAATATCCTCATCATTCCTGAGGCGACTGGTGCTTTCTTCATTGGAATATTTGTCATATCGGCAGTGCGAGGTCTTCGCATATCAGTTTGAGGTGGTGTATTTCTTGCTCGTCCTTTCATTGGTGAACACATTGTTATAATATACTATAATATTTTTATTTAAAATGTTATATTATATTGTCCGCTTTTTTTCTTCATTTTCTTTCCTTCTTTTTTCCAGAATTTCTTAATACTATTTAAATCAGCACGGATTTTATACTTTTCAGTAGCAGTCATAGGTTTTCCTACCATATGTCTAGCGTGTTGATATAGTATATAATCATCCATTTGATTAAATGGATATGTTTCTCTTAACCAATTAAAAATAGACATATAATCCTTATCTTTGATTGCTTGTTCTTTTAATATACTCAATTTATCTTCGTCTGTTGAATAGTTATAATCAATACCAGTAATTGCTCTTTCTAGATTTTCACCTTTTAAAGTAATAGTTGATTTCTTCTCTTCTAGATTTACTATATCTGGTTCAAATCCACACATTTCATCACTAATATAATCCATTTTATGTAAATATGAATTTGCCTTTTGTATCTCCTGAGGTCGTATATCTATTTTAATTATAGGTCCTATTACTTCGTGATACATTCGTTCCATTATTATAATAATATATTATTTTAATATAATACTGACGATACTAACTAATATTCAACTCTACTACAAGCAAAATCATAAATTTCGGGGTCTTTCTCAATTCCTATATAATTCCTATTCATCTCTTTACACGCCAATCCCATAGGGTTAGAACCCATAGTTGGGTCTAATACAACATCTCCTTCTTTGGTATAATATTTCAATATCCATTTCATCAAGTCTGGTGGTTTAGCGGTAGAGTGTTGTTTTAATCTAATTGATTTTATTTCTAATAATGATGTAGGTAGTGGTGGGTCATATATCACTTGACTATCTTTATAACCTCTCTTTTTACAATAATCTAATTGTTTATCTTGATATTTTCCATATAGAGTATGCTTTTCATTCACATTTTCTTCTTTAAGAACAGAGGTTGGTAGTGGTGGGTCATATACATTTTCTCTATTTTCTTGTAATTTAATATTTCCATATGTAGCACCTTCTTTTACTTGTCTTGTAGGAATACAATCTTCTTTAATAACAGAGGTGGGTGTAGTCATTTTAGTTTCTTCTTTTAAAAATTTATGTTTATGACTACTAATATCATATAATGGTTGTTTTTTATAAAATACATATAACATTTCGTGCTTTCGCATAGGTTGCTTTTTTGCTTGTAAAAATCCACAAGGATTAGTCTTTGCCCATACTAAATCATATTTAAACATCTTTTCATTAGACTTTATCAATTCATATCCAAATTTAGTGGTGCAAGTAAAAAAGAATGGTGTAGATGGAGTTTTAGCAACTCTTAATAATTCCTTCCATAATAATTCCAAATCAATCTTACAATCCCACTTACAATTAACCTGTCCGTAGGGTAAATCAGCAAAAACTAAATCTACACTTTTATCATCTATATCCTTTAAAATCTCCAAACAATCACCTAATCTTAAATCCATTATATATATCAATACTTTTTTTTATTAAAATTTTGAACCGCCTGTAATGGTTCAGTAGCAACAGAGTTATACATCTCCACTCTTAGTGTTAATGTCCAAAAGTTTGAGCTTGTCGCCATATCTATACTAGCGCCCTGACAATCCTGTATACTTACAATTATCTCTCCAACAGGCAAATTATCAATCTCAATTGGTTTGGTGCTACCATCATAGTTAAAACCATCTCTTGTAGCAACTGTATCTATTTTCCATAAAGTTAATATAGTATTATTTGTTCCATTAGTTAAACTATTATATGACCTAGATTGTCCAACATTCAATACAACTTGTAAACCAGTTGATAGACTTAATCCATTAGTATCTAGTGAAAAGTTATCTACATATAATCTGTATTTTTCATAATTCTGTAAAAGACCTCCAATTCTTACATTATATCGGCAATCATTATGAGCACCACTCGTTCCCAAATTGTCATCACTATTTAATACAATATAAATAGTATCCATTTTATCATAAAACATAGGCATTATAATATAATGATATATTTTATTTTATTTATATATACTATAAATGGAAAATAGGAAACAGATATATTCAGCAATGCGAGATTGGAAAAGAGAAAATTGTCCACCTTACTCCAAATTAAATAAAGCAGAACTAGAGGCACTTGTTCAATCACTTGGAATTCCTATTCCAGCAGAAGAACCAGCACAAGCACGAGCACCAAAAAAGAAGAAAATAAAACCAAAGTTTGATAAAACACCTAAGATAATGATTAAACCAAAAAGGAAGAAAAAGGACAAAGTAAAAATGGCGGTAGCAGAAGCAGTAAAATTAGGTAAGAAAACTATTGCCGATGGACCAAAAATGAATAATCTTAATTTACTAGAAGGTCTCCAAGGAGGTATAATGGGAAATATTCCATTAGACCTAGCACCTCAAGCACCTGATATTCCTGATGAACCACGAGCAGACAGACCGATGGGTAGGTTTGAAGCACCAGTTATGACACCATTAGACCTAGCACCTCAAGCACCTGATATTCCTGATGAACCACGAGCAGACAGACCGATGGGTAGGTTTGAAGCACCAGTTATAAAAGCACCAATGGGATTACAAGTTCAACAAGCAAATGAAATAGTATTAGGTGATATGGATTTGGATATGGATATAGTTGGTATTGAGAGAGAGGCAGATGAGGATATTATGAACTATGTAGATGCTTTGGAGAATGTAAAAGTAAAACCAATAGAAGATTTTGGAGATATTCCAATGAGGTTTCCATTAGAAGATGAAAACGGTGAAGATATAGCATTTGTATGGAATAGTTTTCCTGAAGTAAAACTATCAATAGAAGGTCAAAGAGCATATGGTAAGATATTCACGCAGGGTAGTGGAGTAAATATGAAGGCATATGTATATATATCAAGAGGTAAACGAATATTTGAGTTGTTGGGTGAGTTATTAGCAGTTCCTCCTGCTGGTGGATTGGGAGATGATTTTATTATATATGAAAATGATTTTAGGAGGTTTAATGATGATGTATTGTATAATATGGAAGGTCAAAAACAAGATAAACCAGTAAGTGGTAAAAATAAAAAAATTCCACAACCAATATTAGATGAATGGGAAAGAGCAATGAAAGAAAACGAAGGGAAATATGATTTGGATTTTGAAGTTGCTAAGTTGATGTTTAAAATGAAAAGTGGTGGTGGTATGACTAAACAAGATATTAAAACTATGGCGGATGGATTATTAGATGCGATGAGAGATGAATTAAAAGAAGCAGGTGGTGATGATAAAAAAAGACGAGAAATAGAATTAGAATATTTAGTTCCAATAGTAGAATTACAAAGAATATTAACACCTGAGTTTAATAAGGTAATAAAAGATGTATTAAAATTAAGGAAAGATTTAGAGGGTGAAGGTGTAGACATAAATAATTTAACAAAAGAGATTGAATTGGGAAATCTAAGACCACCTCCTAAACAGGAAGAAAAGAAAGTAAAAAAAGGAAAATCCAAAACAGGTTTGTTAGTCTTTAAACAAAAGTTATATAATAAAAAACAAACAAACTACTATGTAGATGAATTCGGTAATGTATATGATGATAAAGATAAAAAGAAATATCTTGGTAGATTTGCTAAATTTGGACCTTCAGTAATAAAAAAGATGATAGAAGATGGTTCAAAGGCGATAACTTACAAAGCTGGTGATTATACAATAGACCCTAAAGCAGAAAAAAGAACTTCATTAGAAGACCCAAAACCAGTAGCAAAACCAAAATCCAAAAAACAGAAAGGACCGGATATGGATATAGATGAAGCAGTATTGAAAGGGCAAAATAATAAGACAGCAAAATCAACAATAGTTAATATATTAAAAGCACTAGATGCTAAAAGAAGAGTTTTAGTATTAAAATCAGTTATAAATGATAATGATACATACGACGCTATTTTTGAAGATGCTAAGACCTTTGATGACTATGTAGAGGCGATGGATGAAGTTGAAGATGATGATACAGGTCAAAGTTTTTATGAGATATTTGGAGAAAAGATTTGGAACAAAGTAAGAAAAAATTATACAAAATTATAAAATGTTATTATATTATAAATGCCTCTAGTTAAAATAAAACCAAAAGCGAGTTCAAAATCAACTAAGAAGATTGTTATGGATTTTAAGTTTTTAATACCTCTAGTAGCACAGGTATATAATTGGGATTTTAATAAAATTTTTGATGACGACCAAATTGAAGCAATGTTAGATGAGTATAGCGATGAAGACTATGATGAAGTAGCAGAAGAAAATGATTTTGAGGATGGAGGAATGGTGCTAAAAGCAGTTATATCAAATGGTATTGATGATTTTATAGAACAAGTAAACAAAGTATCCAACTCTCCTGAAGACTATGATGGTCTTATATGGGATAGGAAAAATCCAAAAGATACTATTGATGATATACTTACTTTATGGGAGAATAAATATGAACTAGATGACCAAATATTAAGACATATATTGGTTTCTGCTTGGTTTAAGAAAGTTGAAGAAGAAAGAGGTATAAATGAAAAAAGAATGAGAGAACGATTTAATATATTAAGTGATTTAACACAGATTGGATTTTTGAATGTAGATGATGGTTATAAAGAGTATTTTGAAAAAATAGATAGAGATGATGACCCATTTGAAAAAACTCCTGAAGAAAAAGAAATGATGATGATGAAGGAAGATATTGAATAATTTAATATTAGTATATATAATGAAGAAGAGATATGAAAAAACCCCAGTCGCTAGTTATTTGGACAGAAAAGAATATTTAAGATGGTATTATAAACTAGTAGTTAAGAAGCAGAAATACAATGATTTATTTATAACAAAAAAAGAAGGAGATTATATATTAAATTTTAATTAAAATAAATATATACAAAAAAAAATTCGCAGGGGGGGGGGTCATTTAAAGAAGTTAAAAAACAATAGAAAAAAACAGAAAATAAATTTTAATTTTAATCTATATATATATTTCTTTAAATGACCCCCCCCCCTGTAGATTTTTTTTCTTATATATATATATATATAATATAATGGCGAAAGTAAAACAATTAAAACAGGCGATCCGGAATTTTAAAAAAGCGAATTGTCCACCAATATCAAGAATGAAAAAACCAAGTTTAATTAAACTAGCGGATAGTAAAGGCGTAAAACTCAAATTAGCACCTAGACGGAAGCGGAAGTAAATTCACTCATTATTTCATTATACTTATCCTGATATACTTTAGATGCTTCTTCAAGAGTATCATATGTTCCTAGATATTTATATTTTTCATCTATCCTCATACGACACTGATATCTATTTTTAGATGATAAGTAAACACCTGTTGGTAATATATTTTTTCTTTTTTTAGTAGTATTTCTTTGATTTCCTGATTGAGTAATCCATCTTAAATTCTCAACCATATTATCATCTTTTACTTGATTAATATGGTCAACTTCAGGATATTTTTTTGGGTTTGGAATATATGCTAAAGCAACTAACCTATGAACTTGAAAAAACTTTCTTTTTTTATCTTTATATATCCCAATTCTCAAATATCCATCTTTATCTTTTTGTGTTTTTAAAATCTTACCTGTATCAAAATTAACAATTACTCCATCTTCACTAATACCATAATGTTCGTAATTGGGAATTGCCTTATACATATATAATATTCTGTATAAGGCAATTTTCAATTTTTTTTTATTCTATCTATGTGTTATTTTAATTATTTCCAAGTCAAAGCGGTCTGTCTTATGAACTAGTTCCTGTTTTGGTTTCTTTTTATGTTTCTTTTCAATTGAATTTCTTTCAGGTTTCTTCTCATCAATCATCTTTCTTAAATTATCTATATAGTTAATTCTTGTCCAAGGCATCTATTATCTATTTAGATAATTTATTTCCTAGTATAACAGAACCTGTAGTCAATCCGCCAGTTCCCAGCAGACCACCTGCTCCCAGGACTGCTCGTCCTAAAATCTGGTCTTTGATTGCTTCACTTCCTGTATCCAATGCCCCACTCCCAGTTTCTCTCATAGACCTAATTCCACGCCCAATGCTCGCCTTAATCTTACCTAGTTTGGTGGTTGGACGAGCAGACTTTGCTCCTTTTGATATACCAGACAATATATTCTTTGTTGTTCCAGCACCTCGTAGTGTAGAACCTAAATCTCTTAATTGACTAATACCTTTTGCCCTTTTTAAATCTTTTGATACAGATGACCCTGCTGATGATAATCTTTGACCTAATGATTTTGATACTGGAATTCCTTGTTTTTGTGCTTGTTTAATTATATTCATTGCTGATTTATCCTTTTCCAGTGCTTTCCCCAGAGCACTGGGCAATGCCTTCGCCTGTGCTATACCGCCCTTTACTCCTTTACTTATTTTCGCACCAGTTCGTTTCGCTCCTTTTGCTATTTTACCTGCGCCTCTTGATATTCCTTTTGCTATATTCTTCGCCCCACCTCTTACAGCGCGTCCAATTACTTGCGATGCTACGACTTTTCCTGCTGACGATGCTGTGGCTCCCATTTATATATATTAACTAATATTTTAAATTACGGAGCATTCATTAGATTTTGTAATGCCCTATTTTGTGCTTTTTTTGCTATTCTTGCCGATGTGCCTGCCTTCTTTACTGCCTCTCTAACACCTGATGTCATACCTGAACTTGGTTTTAATCTATTCTGTAAATTTGTCGCTAATCGCTTAACTCCTTTGAAAGCACGAGTAGCACCTCGCTTAACTCCTTTGAATGCCCGTGCTGCTCCTGACTTAACACCTTTTGCTATTTTGGGTATTACTCTTGAACCAGCACGAGCAAAACCTTTTACTATATTTCCAAATATTCCCATTATATATTACTTTAGATTATAATTTTTTTTAATATAATTAGTATTATTTCGTTTATTTCCTTTACAATTTTTCATACATCCTCGCTTACTTCCTTTGTATGCTTTGCCTCCATTCTGCTTTTTTCCTTTCATATCATTGAGAGTTGGTGCTTTCTTTTTAACTAATGTTTTCGCCATCCGTTCTTGTTCCATTTATATATACTAATATATTATTCTATTTTGAGATAGTGTTTCTGCTGTGTATCAAAACTATGACCCATTTCTCTCGCTATTTTTGACTTTGTCTTATAACTCATTTTACTAAAATCAATACTTGATATATATATTGACCTTAATAATGATGGAGCAATGGACTTATTTAAAAATTTCTTAAATATCTTAGTTATGTATTTAGTTAATCCATTCTCAGTTATAGGAGTTGCTGTTGTATGATTTAAAAATAAATACTCTTGCTCATCGCCCAATTTACTTATATATTTAATCAATGTTTCTTTCAATTCTTTAGTAGTTATATCCAATTTAAGACTTCCATATCTATTACTTGTCTTGTATTGATTTATTAAAAAGTAAGGTTTCTTCGCTAGAACTAGATAATTAAATTCTAAGTCCAAGTCTACAACTATACCATCTCTTACAATCTTCATATTCGCATAATCATTCCTTAATGGTTTAATATCCTTACCTGAATATAAATATGCTAGTATGTATTGCTGTATCAAATCTAGTTCCTTCCTAGTTAATTCCTCTTTATTTAATAGTGGAGTAATAATCTTCTTTAATTGCCTGACTACTGAATATATCTCCTTTTTATCTGCCCAATTGATATTTTGCTTATCACTCTTGGTGTTATCTGTAATATTATCATTTATTTTCAATACTAATCTATCCACTTCATTTTGATATTCCATTTGTAGTATTTTACCTTTATCACTTTTATCCTTATCTAGTATTGTAGTAATTGATATGATTATATTCTTTTTAGTATTGTCTTTGTAATTCTTATTTAAATAATCCATAATACCTTTGATATCAAATAAAAATAGTAAATCAATATTTTTATTATCAGGTTTAAAATGCTTATGTAATCTGTATATATTCCTAGCATATGTATCTAGTGATGTATCTTTTATATTTGGTCTAATATCCTTAATCATATCCTTAATACTTTCCATTTTATATATATATCACATTTAATTTTTATATTGTATTCAATTCAGCAGACAAACTTTTTATACGCTCTTTATTGATAAGTTGTTGACATTTTTGTGATAACATCGGCAATTGACCATTCATTTCATAAGACTGAACCATTAGTGCTTGACCTTCGTCAAGCAATTCCTTTCCCTCACTCTTATTCTTACGACTTACTCTACATCCTGCTTTACTCGCCATCCTCAACATCTTATAATATGGTGTCTCAGGCGAGGTCTTATCACAAGTCCTGACCCTGTTCTTGGTGCTTCCAGCGTTGCGTGATTTCTTTCCCATTTTATACTCTTTGTATAATATATTATTTTAAGAAGAAGAGTTTTCAATTTTTTCAGGCAGGGGGGGGGGGATTTAAAGAATGATATTAACACTACAACAAATTGAAATTAAAAATTTTTTTTATTTTTTCTTTGTTTTTTATTCTCTTTAAATCCCCCCCCCCCCTGCCTGATTTTTTTTTAATTATAAATTAAATTTAATTTTTTCATTCTCCCATTGACCTACTAGATTTTCCTCCTCATCATATACATTTCCGTGTATATCTTTGTAGTATATTGTATTTTCAAATTCAATCTCCTCACACTCAATCTCATCATCATCATCCACATCCTTCTTAAAGTATTCCTCCTTATCCTTCATCATATCCTCCCATCTACTCCCATCAACATACTTCTCCCAGTTATCTCTGTCCCATTCTCTGCCTTGGAGTTCTTCACCCAATACACAATCCCTGAAGGCAATCGGTTTTGTTGTATCGCTTAACATAGCGAAACCACAAGCAGAATACTCACCATAAGGATTTATGGTTGGTCCTGATTTGGGATTTTTTGATGATTTTTTATGGAGTTCATTTAAATCTTTCATATCCATCTCACACGCATTTTCAATATTGGATATTGTCGCCTTGTATAAACTTGGATATCTCACAATAGGAACATCAACATTCTTCCAGTCTTTTCCAGTCCACTCAACACGGATAATACTTTCCTTTATGGTCTTTGTTCCTTTCATCTTCTTGTCCTTTGGAATACACTGAACCATAACCTCTCCTTCCTTCATATATACTTCTTCATATTTACGAATACGAGTAAGAGGTGTTTTCCTGTTCGGTTTCGGTCCAGTCTTTGGTTTTGACACCTTCTTTGCCTTGGACTTAACCTTCTGCTTCACATATCCCATATCAATCACATATTGCCTTGCGAATATAATGTAATCAATTGGTCTAGACATAATGGGTCTCTTTATCTCACCACCCAACTCCTTAACTGCTTCATTTCGTTTATCTTTATTGAAACTCTCAATAAGATTACACCACTTCACTCCTTTGTCATTCTGTATGACTTGGAGTTGTGCTTGGAGTTGAGCGATTTGAGCGAGGATTTGCTGTTGAGCGTCCATA
>Ga0181397_1001033_pt1 | contig 10224 bp, 12 predicted proteins | sample 20SPOviralmetaG_FD_130126 | JGI IMG/M metagenome (GOLD analysis project Ga0181397, IMG submission 130126) | Marine viral communities from the oligotrophic San Pedro Time Series (SPOT) site, San Pedro Channel, CA, USA - 20 SPOT_SRF_2011-02-23 | ecosystem: Environmental > Aquatic > Marine > Strait...
AGAGCATACAGAGTAAATAGAATAGATTACAAGCCAAAAGATTTATCAACAGTTGAATTTATATTAATAGGATAATGAATTTTAGAACAGGATTTACAGTAAAACCAAAAGAAGTATTAACAAGTGGACAAGTCATTTTTACAGATGGCACTAATGATGTAACACCAAATCAAGCATCTTGTGAAGCTTACGGATATACATATAATGTAGCTACTCAAACTTGTGTAGCATTTGACTATTCAACAAGAATAGGTGTTAATGTAAGTAATGAAAACAATTTTATAAAAGGAGATAGAAATTCAACTGAGACAGGTACAAATAATACAATAATAGTAGGGCAAAATAACACAACAAAAGGAGATAACAGAAACAATATCATAATAGGAGATTATAATGAAGTTGCTAATGGTGTTAAAAATGCTTCTGTATTTGGTAATTACGGAAAGGCTCAAAGAGATGGTGAGTTTGTAATTGGTGGAGGTGGTTTTGGTATGACTGGAGTTGGTAAAGCACAATCATCTACAATAACTTTAACAGGAACTACAACTGATGCAGTTGCTACAAGTCTTTTTGTTAATGGTGATAGTAACAATACTATAATAGCTAGAGAAGCAGTAACAAATTCTTTTCAAAGTTTTGAAGCAACTGTTATAGGTGTTAGAACAGGAGGTAGTTCTGCATCAGGAAGTGTATATGATAGATTATCAGTAAGAGTTACTGGCTTAGTATATCTAAAATTAGTTGACCAGTCAAGTGTAGATTTAGGTAAATTTGGAACAACAGGAGGATGGGCAGCAGAAATGGCATTTAGCGGTACTAATGATATGCTCTTTCAAGTAACAGGTGCAGCAAATATGAATATTAGTTGGAGTTGTACTCTAAATATTTACAATATAAAAGTATAAATTATGGCAGATAAAACAATATTAGAAGCAGAAGTAAAATCAAATGTTGGCGAAGTAACTAAAGATGTTGATAAATTAAATAAATCGACTGAAAAAGCTTCAGGAGGATTTAAAGGAATGGGTACGGCTATTAAAGGTATTGGAACTGCTTTAAAAGCAGCAGGTATTGGTTTAGTAGTTGCTTTACTAGCCAAACTAATGGAAGTGTTTAGCAAGAATCAAAAAGTGTTAGATGCTTTTAATACAGGAATGACTGCATTAAGTATAGCATTTAATGACTTATTTGGATTTATTGAAGATAACGTAGGAACTATTACTGGTTTTTTTGATGATTTATTTACTAATCCTGTTGAAAAGATTAATGAAATGGCTTCAGCTATTAAAGATGGTGTAGTGGCTCGTTTTAATGAATTTGTAGAAGTATTAGGTTTAGCAGGAAAAGCTTTAGCAGAATTGGTTACAGGTAAATTTAAAAAAGCATTTGAAACAATAAAAGAAGCAGGTAGAGAAGTTGTAGATGTTTATACAGGAGTTGATGATAGTTATGATAAAGTTGCAAAAACTATTACTGATTACACTAAAAAAACAATAGAACAAGCAGCAGCAATTACTGAAACAACTAAAGCAGCAGAAAGAGCAGCAGTAGAATTTTCTAAATTAAACGCCCAATTTTTAAAAGATGCAGAAATACAAAGGCAAATAAGAGATGATGAAACAAAAACTTTTACTGAAAGAATTGCTGCTAATGAAGAACTAAGTAAAATATTAGAGAAACAACAAAAAGCACAAAAAGCACAAATTCAAATTCAAATAGATGCAGCACAAGCACAATTTGACATAAATGACAGTAATGAAAACTTTATTTTATTAGAAGAACAAAAAGTAGCATTATTAGAATTAGAAGAAACTATTACAGGTCAATTATCAGAGCAAAAAACAAATCAAGTAGCTTTAGAAAAAGAATTGTTAGAATCACAAAATACACTAAGGGCTGAAAGTTTAACAGGAATAGAAAGAGAATTAGAAGAACTTGAAGCGGCTTATAAGTTAAAGTTAGATATGGCTAGGAAGTCAGGAATAGATACGGCTGCTATAACAAAACAATATGAACAACAAAAAGAAGCAGTAGTACAATCAGGAGTTAATGCTCAATTAGATGCTTATTCTTCTTTAACAGGTGCATTAGGAAAATTGGCAGGAGAAAATAAAGAATTTGCACTTGCTTCAGCTATAATGGACACTTATGCAGCAGCTAACTCTATATTAAATGATGATGCTTTTGTAGGACCTTCAAGATTTGCAGCAGCAGCAGCAGCAATAGTAACAGGGTTAGCTAATGTGCAATCTATTATGCAGGTACAAGTTCCAGGAGGTGGAGGAGGTGGGGGAATGGGTGCATCAGCACAAGCACCTGCACCACAAATGATGTCAGGTACTTTTGAATTAGGTGGTGGACAAGCCCCTGAACCTGTTCAGGCCTACGTAGTTAGTGATGACATAACATCGAATCAGAACAAATTAGCAACAATAAGAAGAAGAGCAACAATATAAAAATCAAATAAATATTAATTAAATCTATTATATAATATGCCTTGTAAAAAATGTAAAGACGGAAACTATAAGTACGGCAATACTGGAGAATGTAAGTATGCCACTAAAGAAGCGTGTGAAAAAGCTAACCCTAAAAAATACAATAAGATGCAACCAACACCACTAGGAAAGAAAACGTATGAAGAATACGAGAAAGAATTAAAAGAATTTAATTTGAGTAAAGTTGAAAAAATAGAGTTATCTTCTATAAAAGAATTAGAAAAACAAATTAAAGGTATGAAAAGTGCTTTAAAATATGTTGATGCAAGAATAGATGAAGGAGATGAATATATAAAAGAATTAGTAAAATATAGAAATTTTTCTTTAAATGTATATTCTAAATTAATTAAATTAAAACCAAAAATGCAAGAAGTAGCTCAAGAAAAATTAAATAATTTTGAAAAAGCTGCAAAAGAATTAGGTGTTTCAGTTAATAGTGTACCTCAAGTTAAAGAAATAAAAGGGTTAATTACTGATACTGAAAGTCAAATGAAAAGAACAAAAACTTTAATAAAAAGATTTGAACAACAAGGATTAAAATAATATGAAAGAAACTAAAATAGTAGAATTAGTAATAGCAGATGATAGTCAAGAACTAGCTATTGATGCTATCTCTTTAGTCAATTCTCCTGCAATAGAGCAAGACTTTGTATTCTTTGGTAAAGAAAAAAACAACTTGACATTTGCTAAGGTAGATGAAGAAAAGAGAATGCTAGTTAGCCCTGCACTTATACCTAACAAGCAGATATTTAGATATGACCCTAATACAGATTCTGAGTATTATGTTTTCTTTTCAAAAGCGACAGTAGCTAAAGCGGCTTATTTATATTTAAAACATAACAATCACCACAAAGCTACACACGAACACAACGAAAGAGTTTCAGGCGTTTTAACAGTAGAGTCTTGGATTAAGGAGGGTGATAATGATAAGTCTAAATTGTACGGCTACGACTTGCCTAATGGCACTTGGTTCGTTAAAATGAAGATAGAAAACGAAGAACTTTGGCAAAAGATAAAAGCAGGTGAACTTAAAGGGCTTTCAATAGAAGGTTACTTTACTAATAAATTTGAGCAAATGCAAAAGAAAGAATTTACAACAGAAGAAGTTAAGACTGCATTAAAAGAATTGTTAAGTAAAAAAAAAATTGAAAAAGTAGAGTTGGCAACTATTGGTGCAACAAGAGGTAAATATACTAAATTGATAAAAAAATATAGTAGTTGGATTTCTGATGTAGCAAAACAATCTTCACAAGGAACTAACTTTGGTTCAGATATTTATAGTTTAGTTGGAGAGTTCGAAAAACTACAAAAAAAAGCTAAAGATTTAGGAGTTGAAGAAACAGTAAGTGAACTTGATTCAGATATTAAAGTAGCTATGAATGTAAGAGAAAAAGCACAAGAAGCAGGAGATATTTTAGGAAAACTTTTAAAATTAAAAGCATAATGAAACCATTTACTAAAGAAACAATAGATACTATAATCAAAATAGGAGGTAACGGAACTTTAACACATTTAAAATAATATGAAACCAACACCAGAACAAATATTAAGTGCTTTAAATAAAATGATTAAAGAATCTAAAACTGAACTTAAGACTGAAAAGGTTGAGTTGGCTTTGATAGATGATATTGAAAAACTATTAGATAAAGGATTAGCAGCTAAAAGAAAAAGTGAGCAGATAATAAGAAAAGAAGCAGACAATTTAAGAGAAAGTAGTCAATTTTTAGCAGATGCAGCAAGTAAAGCACAAAAAGCAGTAAAAGCTGCAAAAGAACTAGGTGCAGATGAAGCAGTTACTCTTTTTACAGTTAGATTAAAAGAAGCTGAAGACTTTCAAGATGATATGTTAAAAGCATCTAATAAAGTTTTAACTGCAATTGATATACTATAAAATCTAAAAATCAAATAAATAAATAACTATTCTATTATATTAAAAAAGAACCTATGGACATTAAAGAACAAATACTAGTAGCACTTGGCTTAAACAAAGCCGAAGAAGAAATCATTTTAGCTTACCAGGCAAAGTCAGAAGACGGCACAATCTTTGTATCAACTGCTGAAGAATTAGAAGCAGGTGTTGATATATCTGTTTTAACTGAAGATGGTACAACTATACTTTTACCTATCGGAACTTACAAGACAGAAGATGGTGTAAGCTTTCGTGTAGAAGAAGAAGGTGTAGTTGCTGAAGTTATGCAATCTGAAACTGAAGAAGAAGTAACTGAAGAAGATTTAGCTGAAGAAGATAAAGATAACTACGAAGAAGAAGCAGATGTAGCTGACTGGAAAGGTATGGAGAAAAGAATCCAAAACCTAGAAGATGCAGTAGCTTCTCTGAAAGAAGAAAAAGTTGGAGGAGATGATGAAGTAGAAGAAATGGCTGAAGAAGTTGTTGAACCTTCTAAAAACCCTAAGACAATCAAAACAACAGAAGTAGTTGAATTTTCAGCAGAAGAAGAATTAGAAAATTTAAAAGCTGAGAACGAAAAACTAAAAACTGAATTAGCAGCACAACCTGCTGAATCACCAATTAACACAAATAAATTTAGTTCTGAAAGACCTGTATTGACTAAAAAAGAATATGGTAAACTTACTAAGCAAGAACGATTTATATACAATTTAAATAAATAATAAATAAAAAACAAAAAAAATGGCTTTAACAACAACAAGTAATTATGCAGGAAAAGCAGCTGGTTTTTACATTTCAGCGGCATTAAGACAATCTACTTCAATGGAGTACTTAACAATGATTGAAAACATCAAATTTAAAAGTAATATTCAGAAAATGAACGCTACTGGAATGGTAGTTGATGCAACTTGTAATTTTACTGGAGCAGGAACACTTGCTTTAACAGAAAACGTATTAACACCAAAGAACCTACAAATAAACACTGATTTATGTAAGCAAGACTTGCTTGATTCTTGGGAGGCATTACAAATGAGAGCAGGTGCAGGCGCACCACCTCCAGCTTCTTTTGATGACTATGTAATTTCTTACTTAGGTGAAATTATAGCAGATTCAACTGAGAACAATATATGGAATGGAGATGTAGGTAATGCAGGTGAATGGACAGGTTTTGTAACTCCAGCAGCAGCAGTAGGTATTTTAGTTGCTGACGCAACAGTAGTTGATGTTGCTAATGTAGGTGGTGCAGGTACTGCTTTTGCAGCAGGAAACATTATCGAAAACTTACAAAATTGTACAGCAGCTATACCAACAACTGTATACACAAAAGAAGATTTATACATATATATGTCACCTAAGTCTTACAGATTATATATTTCAGCTATATCTACTTTAGGATATGTTAACGCTTACTCTATGAACGGTGACTATGACGCAGTATTTGAAGGAATAAAAATTGCAGTTTGTACAGGAATGTCAAATGATGTTTTAGTAGCAGCAGAAAAATCAAATCTTTTCTTTGGTACTGACTTGCTTTCAGACCAAACTAGAATTGCATTAATGGATATGTCTGCTTTAGATGGTTCTGACAATATGAGAGTTGTTGCAAGATACTCAGGAGGTTGTCAAGTAGGTATTGGCGCTGATGTAGTATTAGTATCGTAAATAAAATAAATTAATAGAAGCAGGGGTGTAAAAGCCCTTGCATCTTTAACCCTTTAAAAATTAAAAATTATGGCTTGTACAGCACTTACGCGCGGAAGGGGTCTCGATTGTAATCGAATTTCAGGAGGTGTAAAAAAAATATTTTTCTCAGTATACGACCCAAATGTGTCTTATACTTATGATGCAACACACCCATTAGAAATTGATGCAATTGACTGGAATGGTTCTACGATTTTCGAATATGTTATGCCTTTAGGAGTGGCTAGTGTAACTGATACAATTGTAGGGTCTAGAGAAAATGGAACAATTTACTACACACCTACTATTAATATCATATTAAACAGACTTACAAAAGAAGACCAAAACGAAATTAAATTACTAGGAAAGAGTAAAGTAAGAATTTTTGCTCAATTAAATCAACAATTAGCTAACGGGCATGATGTATTTATTGCTTTAGGTATGGAAAACGGCTTAGAGCTTAATGCAGGCACAATGGATAGTGGTGCGGCATTTGGAGATAGAAACGGCTATACTCTTACCTTTGATGGAATGGAGGCAATACCTTTTGCTATGCTAGAAGATTATACAACAATTCCTTGGGACCAAAGTGGTTTTATTAATGAAGCGGGAACTTTCCCTACTACTTCATAAATCACTTAGTAGTTTTTCATATATATCTTGAAGAGAGGGCTTTTTTAGCCCTCTTTTCTTTTAAATGCCAAATATTTTCTAACTTTTTCTATTATATAATATATGATACAAGCTACAACAGAAACTAAGCTAACAACTTTCCTACAAACAGAGGATAATAGAATAGATACATCAGTAGGTTCTGATTTGATTAGGCACTTAGTAAAGTTTACAAATGATATGGATAAGTCAATACAATATGCTTATTCAACTGTTGATTTAATATATGATAGGTATACAAAGTTTGTATTTGAAAACTCGGCACTACCATCTAAAATAAGTGATTGTAGTGACTTTGTTGCAGGTGTTAGTACCTTTCCTTATGTACTTGTAGCAACACTCGCTTCTGAAGGTGCAGCTAGTCAAGCAGAACAAACGTTTACTATGAATGTAACATCTTTACCTGTGGGAGGGGCTAATTTTAGAGTTTTTAAAACTACATCAGGCGGTGCAGGAGATACAGGGGTAACAATACCATTAACACTTGGTATAAACACTAAAACAGTACCTGCCGTTTCTTTTAATAGAACAGTTAAATTCCAATTTGATAAAGATACTGTTGAGTTTGATTCATTAATCTTAAATGGAGTTGCTTCAACTTGTCCTGCTGCTATTAATGATGTTTATACAGGAAGGCTTAACTTAGTGCCTTCAGGTTATTACAAGTATGAAGTGTACGAGGTAAGTTGGACAGGTGCAGTAGCTATAAGTGTAGGTAACGCACCAATAAACGAAAATGATGTACTACCTGTGGGACCTACTCATGGAGTAGTACAGGGATTAGTAACAAAAGGCAAAATGTATGTAGCAGATAAATCAGGTACTGCTCAAGTACAATACACACAAAGACAAGAACCATCAGGAACAAATTATATATATTACGGACAATAAAAATTAAAAAATGGCAATAGAAAATGTACAACAACTCTTAACAGAGCAATTAGGAAAACACAGATGTGATGTAATAGGCACAACTGCAATGAGTGGTAAAGATTACTACGCTATACACTTTCCTGTAGAATCAGTAATAGCTTCAATAGCAGCTTCAAATATACAAACAGGCACAGGTTCAGCTGCTTCAAATCTTCATACTACTATGGCAGCAGGGACTACATTATTTCTTCAATGTACCGCAATAACTTTAACAAGTGGTGTTGCTATTTGTTACTACGACCAAGTAATATAATGTTAGCTCAAAAACTAGGTCTAAGTTTACCATCACTAAAAAAAGCAGGTGGGGGTGCTGATGAAAGATTTATCTTTACAATAGACACAACCATTGCAGGACAGACAGGTACCGCATCATTTTATTTGTCAGTTTTAGGCACTAATAATTTTGATGTTGATTGGGGAGATGGCACTTCAGATACAGGAGTAACTGCTAGTACACAACACAATTACCCAAGACCAGGCGGTGTTTTTACAATTACTATAACAGGTAATGATATTGGAGTATATTTTGGTAATGCTAATGACAAGGCAAAAATAACAAACATTATAAATTGGGGTAATCAATCAATTAATTTTAATGGTACTTTTTATGGTTGTTCAAATTTAACATCTACAGCAAAAGATGCACCAATTATAACAACATCTGATTTAAGAAATACACTTAGAAACTGTACTACTTTTAATGGTTCAGTTACAGGTTGGGATGTAACCACAGTAAATAATTTTACTAATTGGTGTTTAAGTGCAAATGCTTTTCAAGGTTCAGGTTTAGAGACTTGGGATATTAGAAATGCAACATCAGCAGCTAATTTTATGACCGCAGGTGCATTGACTACTGCTAATTATGATGCTTTGTTAATTCAATGGGATACTTTAACAGGTTATCCTAGTGGTTTAGCTATTACTTTTGGAAGCACTCAATATAGTGCAGGTGCAGCAGCAACAGCAAGAGCATCATTAGTAACTAAAGGATTAGTAATAACAGACGGAGGACAAGCATAAAACTATGACACACGAAATTAAATATCCAACTGAAAAGACTTATTTTATATCTTACACAGATACAACTATATTTGGTTATGGAAGTGTAAACCCTGACCAACAAATGGATTCAGAACTTCCTTATTTATGGCAGTCAACAAATCAACAAGATTGGTTAAATGAATTAAATGATGTATTTAATACAATACCTGAACCACCTTATTAAAATATTATGAAAGACTCAATTTTATCAGTAAATTTAGAAACATCAACTGCACCTATTGTACAAGAGGTACGTGGTAGGGACTATATCGAGTACGGCACGGATGACTGGAAAAACCTATATCCACAATTCCTTATAGACCTTTACTACAATTCTAGTACACACGCTGCTATCGTAAAACAGACGTCAGAGATGATTGCTTCTGAAGATTTAATAGTTTCTGATGATGACACTAGCCTAGAAGCTTATGTTAAACTAAAAAAGTTTTTAAGACACGCAAATTCTAAAGAGTCTTTACACCAAGTAATAAAAAAAGTAGCTTTTGATTTTAAACTTCAGGGGGCTTACGCTTTGCATATTATTTGGAATAGAGAACGTACAGAAATTGCAGAGCTTTATCACGTGCCAGTTGAAAGAGTAAGAGCAGGTAGACCAAACAAAATGGGCAAAGTTGATACTTACTTTATTAGTGCAGACTGGTCAAATACAAGAACACACAAGCCTTACCCAATAGCAGCTTTTAATGTTAATGACAGAACTTCAGGAAGTCAATTACTTTACACAGGGTCTTATAGCCCTAATATGGACATATACCACACCCCAGACTATCTAGCTGCTTGTAATTGGGCACTAGTAGACCAAAGAGTAGCAGAGTTTCATCTTAATAATATAGAGAATGGATTTAGTGGTTCTTACTTTATAAGTTTCGCAAACGGAGTGCCAACGGCAGAAGAACGAAGACAAATAGAACAAAGCCTAGCAGACAAATTTACAGGGGCTAAAAACTCAGGAAAATTTATTCTTACGTTTTCTGATGACAGAACTAGAACGCCAGAAATTACTCCAATAAGTGTATCAGATGCAGACAAACAATATCTAGCACTACAAGAACTACTTACACAAAACATACTTACAGGACATCGAGTTACTAGCCCTATGCTAATGGGTATAAAAAACGACACAGGATTAGGTTCAAACGTAGATGAACTTAACTCAGCCTTTAATTTTTATTTAAATACAGTAATTATTCCGTTCCAACTGCATATCAAAAATACATTACAAACAATATTCTCTGTTAATGATATGGATTTACCAGTAGAGTTTGTACAATTAAAGCCTATTACTTTAGAATTTACTTCTGAAGACTTAAAAGGAATAATGACAGAAGACGAACTTAGAGCAGAAATGGGGCTTAAACCTTTAGATGTTGAGGTTAGAGAAGATTTTAGTAAAGTTGGTATGATTGATGGTCAACCTGTTTTTAGCACCATAGAAGAGGCTGAGGCACACGCAAAGACAAAAGGGTGTACAGG
>Ga0181397_1001034_pt1 | contig 10216 bp, 7 predicted proteins | sample 20SPOviralmetaG_FD_130126 | JGI IMG/M metagenome (GOLD analysis project Ga0181397, IMG submission 130126) | Marine viral communities from the oligotrophic San Pedro Time Series (SPOT) site, San Pedro Channel, CA, USA - 20 SPOT_SRF_2011-02-23 | ecosystem: Environmental > Aquatic > Marine > Strait...
CTAGACAGATAGATGGATTAATTAAAGAATTACAACCATTAATTAAAAATTCTGGCGATGCAACTGTACTTGTTCCTATGATAAAAGATTATCTAGAAGTATCTGTTAAAAATGATGATGCCTTAGTTAAATTAGCCGCGGTTGTGCAACGTTTAATATCTGCTTCAATGAAAGAATCTGACGACGGTGAATTTGGATTATCTGATGAGGAACGTCGTCAATTATTAGATGAAGCAGAATCTGAAGTTAAAAAACTGCAGTCTGAAAGTAAGGAAATAAATGGCAGACAAGATCAGTCTAATAATGGGACAGGTAGTACAGACCGAAGACCCGACTCAATTTGATAAATTTCAAGATTTAAATGATATAGATTTACAACCCGGGGCTATTCTAGTAAGATTGCGTAGTACCGGACAATCAATTGCTAATGAAGTAATAGCAATTCCAGCTAATCCAAATCATGTTAACGTGCCATTATATGGTGAACAAGTAATAGTGTTCAGTGCCATCGATGGTCGTACAGAAGATATAAAAACTGATTTATATTATTATCTACCATGGGTCAATACTCATGGTATACTTAATAATGGTATAATGCCATATATTCATGATACAATACCAGAAGACAAAGGATATAGTGAATATGCAGTGTCTTCAACCTTTAAAAGTAAAGAACCAGAACAATTATCATTTGAAGAAAAAAATATTGTAGCAATACAACCTTATCAAGGCGATAATATAATACAAGATCGATTTGGATCTATTTTACGATTTACTAGTACTCATAAAAATTTAGATGCATATTCCCAGGAACCATTTTGGGATAGCGAAACTGCTGGCGATCCATTAGTTGCATTGTCATGTGGTGTTGATGGCACTGATCAAGAAGATGGATATTTTACAATTGAAAATCCAGATAAAGATGCTGCATTTATTTACTTATCAAAATCACATAAAATAAGCAATTTAACATTAGCACAGCCAAAAGTAGGAAAGGAAGTTAAGCCAGTTTCATCATATGATAAATCACAAGTAATTATAGGTTCAAATCGTTTAATCTTTAATGCACGTGTTGAAGAAATTGTATTAGTATCTAAAAAAGATGTTAAAATTGCAACACCAGCATGGCAGACTGATATGGATGAATTTTTTACATTGATGTTGGCATTTCTAGACGAAGTGTTAAGACAAAATGAAAATATACAAGCAGGTCATGCAGAGATAGGAACTGTAGCTCAAGAAAATGCATTAGAAACTCATATTTCCCCAGAATCTGGAGCATCTACCAGTCTTCCAACAAATACCGGTCAATATGTGGCGTCGAATGTACGGTCAACTGTTGATAATACAAATGAGTCTTTAGATATAAGAAGTAAATTGCAACAGATACGTGATGACTTTGCAAATATGCAACAATAATATAATATAGTCATATTTATTAAAAAGGATAATACTATGGATTCAAAATCGTTTACAAAATTATTACGTAAGATTATTCGTGAAGAAGTTAAATCTGCAGTACGACAGGTATTAACGGAAGAAACGACTAGTCATAAACAAGTTATGTCTCATGGAATGCAGATGCATGAAATGGCAAATTCGCGTCCAAAAAAATCATTTACAAAAAATTCTATGTTAAATGATCTGTTAAATGAAACGGCGGCAACGCCAGTTAGTCAAGAAATGACAGATTGGAGTACAATGAATTTTAAATCTGAAATGTCAAATGCATTCGGAAGTCCAAAAATGTCAACAGGACCTCTAACGAATACCGGTATTAATGGCGAACCGGTGAATATGCAAAAAGAAGGCGTAGCGGCTACAGTAAATGCAATGACAAAAGATTATTCTGCATTAATGAAAGCAATAGATAAAAAACGAAGTAATAAATAATGAAAAGGCCTGTTTATCGATATCAACCTATCAATGAATCGCCGGATCAAGCAATTGGTATTTTATTGCCATTTAATGATTCATCAGCAGCGCGGCCGCCTAGTCTACATTATGCGTCGGGTAGCGTATCTGGTAAACAATTATTTGGTCAATCATATACTACAGAAGAGCAAGTCGTTTCAAATTTAAAAAATTTATTACTAACTCGTAAAGGTGAACGTGTAATGCAACCGTTATTTGGTACTGATATTTATAAAGTTCTTTTTGAAAATAATACATTAGATTTAAGATCATCGTTAAAAAAGACATTGACAAAAGATATTGAATATTGGTTACCATATATATTAATTAATGATATTAATATCATATCAAGTAATGATATGCATTCAATTACAATCATCATTCAATTTACAATAACCAGTATAGGAGCAAATTTAGTTATTAATATTTTAGCATCTGAAAATGAATTTCAAGTAACAGATGCTACCCCAGATTTAGAATTACGTCCTATATCAACAGATGGATTATTATAAGAAAAGGTAACTCATGAGTGATTTAGTTAAAAAAGATGTGAAATATTTAAGTAAAGATTTTGCTCAGTTTAGACAAAATTTAATAAATTTTGCAAAAAACTATTTTCCAGATACATATCAAGATTTTAATGAATCATCACCAGGTATGATGTTTGTAGAAATGGCATCATATGTAGGCGATGTGTTATCATATTATGCGGATACATCGTTCCGTGAAAGTTTACTTAATTCTGCAGATGAATCATCAAATATTTTAGCATTATCACAACTTTTTGGATATAAGCCTAAACTTAATTCACCGTCACGATGTAAATTAGATGTATTTCAATTAGTAATTGCATCTGGTAGTGGTGAAAATGCTGCCCCGGATATGGATTATGCATTATCAATTAAATCTGGAATGGAAGTATTAAGTGAAGATGGAATAAAATTTAGATCACTAGAACCTATCGATTTTAATGATGATCCAGAAATTTCAGTTTATGAAATTGATAGTACTGGGAATGTAGCTCGATACTTACTTAAAAAACAGGTAACTGTAGAATCTGGTGAAATAAAAGAATTAACCTTTAATTTTAGCGATCCAAAGCCATATGATAAAATTGTACTACCAGCTACAAATGTTATTAATATTATCGAAGTTACTGATAGTACAGAGAAAACATGGAGCGAAGTAGATTATCTAGCACAAGATACTGTATTTGAAGATATAGCAAACATTTCATATAATGATCCAGAATTATCGCAACATAGATCTACTGTTCCGTATATATTAAAATTACGTAAAACACCACGACGATTTGTTACTCGATTACGCGATGATAATCGATTAGAGATACAATTTGGTTCTGGAATATCTTCAGATGCCGATGAAGAACTTATTCCTAATCCTAAAAACGTCGGTCTTGGTTTAGAATATTTAAGACGAACAACTACTGATACAATAGATCCTTCAAATTTTTTATATACTAGTACGTATGGGTTAGCGCCATCAAATACAGATTTAACAATACGATATTCTGTTGGTGGCTCTATATCTGAAAATGTTGGTGTAAATTCCATATCAACAGTTAGTTCTATTACATATGTAAATGAAATTAACGGAGTTGATTTATCAGATTCTAAAGCATCAGTAGCTGTTACAAATCCAGAACCAGCTATTGGCGGTCGTGCTAAACAAGATATAGAAAGTATACGTCAAAATGCAATGGCAACATTTGCTGCTCAAAATAGAGCAATAACACGTGAAGATTATATTGCTAGAATATATGCAATGCCATCAAAATTTGGCTCTGTTGCAAAAGCATATATTGTAGGAGATACTCAAATTAATACGTCAGATATAATATATCCGCAAGAAACTATTAATAATCCATACGCATTAAACATGTATTTATTAGCATATGATGAAGATGGTAAATTTACAGATCCAAATTTGGCACTTAAAGAGAATATAAGAACTTATATATCACAATATCGTATGTTAACAGATGCGATTAATATAAAATCAGCATTTATAGTAAATTTAGGTGTAGATTTTGATGTAATACCTCGACCTAATTTTAATAGTAATGAAGTATTATTAAGATGTATTACAAAGTTAAAAGATATAATGTCTAATGATAAAATGCAAATAAATGGTCCTATTAATATATCATCTGTGGTAAATGCATTAGACCAAGTAAAGGGAGTACAAAGTATTATTAATTTTAAATTTTATTGTAAAACTGGATCTGGATATTCTGGAAATAAATATGCTGTTGATGCGGCTATAAAAAATAACATTTTATATCCTTCATTAGATCCATGTATATTTGAAATTAAATATCCAGATAATGATATTAGAGCAAGAATTATAAAACCTTAAGGATATAAATGTATAGAATATTTTACGCAGAAAAAGATACTACATTATATGAAAGATTTACAGAAAAAAATGCTGGAATTGATCAAATATTAGAATTAACAAAAAATGCGTCTGGTTCAAGAGTAGATGGAAAAATTCGTGGAGAAACATTTAATACTAGAATATTAATAGATTTTGGTTCTGAATTAAATGTTTTAAAATTAGCTATTAATAATGGATCAATTCCTCCTATAGGAAATTCATTAAATTCAGCATCTGCATATTTATCATTAAAATCATCTGATGCCAGTGATTTATTACAAAAATATACATTAGAAGCATTCCCAGTATCACAATCATGGACAAATGGTCAAGGTTATGCTCATGACTTACCTCAGTCGACTAACGGCGCTTCATGGTATTATAGAGATTCTAAGGATCAAGCAACTTATTGGGCAACTGGTTCTGGCATATCTAATTGGTTTCCAGGCGTCACAAAAAATATTGGTGGAGGTGTATGGATAACTGGATCAACATACCATGCATCCGAATCTTTTGATAATCAAATTCCAGACATTCGTATGGATGTTACTGATATAGTTAAACATTGGGTTGATGGTGATATTCCAAACCATGGATTCATTGTTAAACGAACTAATTTGGATGAAAAATCCGGGGAATCTGCCGGAGCAATAAAATTCTTTGGACGTGAATCACATACAGTATTTATCCCAAAATTAGAAATAACATGGGATGATTCTGCAATCTCAACCGACTTATCAGAAATTACAGATGAGTTAATTATTCCATATTTTAAAAATATTAAATCTAATTACCGTCCTACTGAAATTGCAAGATTTAGAATAGGTGTACGTGCAGAATTTCCTACTCGTACTTATTCAACCGGATCTTTTTATCTAGGAAATCAGATTTTACCAGTATCGAGTTCATATGCAATACATGATTATGAAACAAATGAAGTAATAATACCATTTACAGATAATTGGACTAATTCACATACTAAAATTAGTAGCGACTCTAATGGTAATTACATTGATTTAAGAATGGATGCATTTTTACCAGAACGATATTATAAAATATTGTTAAAATGTGAAAGAACTAATGATATACGTATATTTGATGAATTTTATTTTAAAGTGGTTAATTCATGAATAAAAGAGAATTTAAAATAGTCCCAAGAAACAAAAAAGGCGTTGCCTTATGCACCGTAGACAAACAAGAGTATGCTAAGTATGCTTTTGAACAAACGTTTATTGATGGTAACATAGATACTGCTTTTGAATTTTTTATATTTACAGCGCCTGAGCCGCCGCCTGCTCCTGTAAAACAAATTGTTGTTCAGCCAATACCGGTACCGGCTCCTCCATTACCACCTGCTCCAGATCCGGTACCAGAATTCCAAACTGGAGGAATAAAGGCTCCGCCAGGAATGGTAGTAGATTATGAAACCGGCGGAATAAAACCAATGCGTGATAATTCATCATTGACTTAAAGGATATAAATGGCAAAATTTAAACCAAATGTATTAAAAAGTATTGGCCCGGTATTAATTAAAAATGGAACTATTGAGGCTCATTTATACACCCCTGGAGATAAAAGTAAATATATTGATGGTGGACTAATAGATGATAACTCATATGTAATAGATACTGATTGTGTTTATATTGATTGGGCAAAAGTTTTAAATTCTTCTGGTATTAGTAAAGGTACGTTTAATACTATTATTCATATGTACGATCCAATATTAGGATCTATTGAATTTCCAATGTTATTCCTTAAAGGAATTTCTCCAGATCGACGTGAATTACTATTTGAACATGTAGCAGTTGAAGATCCGGAAAATCATGAAGGCATGTTGGAAGATTTTGTTAATAATTTAAAAACAGAGATGGAGCCTGCGGTTAATTTTGGAAAAAATAAAATATATAAAATAATTAATGCTCAAATATTAGCAGATACTACATCTACTGCTAATAAAATTGATCTGGCATTACGATTATATGAACCAATACCATCAAATATTAACGATGGTGATACAGCCTGGATTGTTGATGAGTTATCTGATTCAGTAACTGATATTATATCTGTAAAAAATAATATAAAATTTGTTGATAATACAATTCAATTAAGAGGTCCTAATTTTGATATTGAAACAGAGTTTGGAACAATTACAGAAACTGAATTTGAATCATGGAATTCGTTACTGGACGCAAATACCGCTACATCTCAAGATATAGTAGATCGTATATTTTCTGGTTCATTAGATGGCGTAGGAATAGGAATTGATTATTCTGGTTTTGATAATTTTATACATTTTTCATCAGCAGCTGAACGTGTGACTAATTTTAAATATAAATTAGAATTAATTGAATATTATGATATACGAATTGATACATTAAATAATACCAGTGGATCTGATACTACGGCGTTGCAAAATAATGTAACTTTAAATACAAGTCGTAAAAATGATGTTGTAGGATCATTTGATGGATTTGAACGATGGTTATATAATTCATCAACATCTAGCCGATTTACTCATCATGATATTTATGATCAAGAAGTATATGAAGTGGAAGGAGATCGCATTGGAGCTCAATTATATCGAATACAATCATATCCAAAATACTTATCAAATGGAAAATATGTATTACATGATGTAGCGTCTAGTATAGCACAAACATGGTATACAAATACATTAGCTACCGCGTCATTATATGACGTAGAAAATGATTCAGCGTTAGTAAAAACAATTCCGGAACATATACGCCGCGACGAAAATAATTCACAATATGAATTATTTGTTAATATGATAGGCCATCACTATGATATTATATATTCATATATAGATAATTTATCAAAAATATATCATGTACAAGAACATCCAGAATTAGGGCAAAGTAAAGATACATTATATCAAATTGCAAAGTCTTTAGGGTGGTCTTTGTCGGAAGGAAAACAAGCAACTGTATTATCCCAGTATAAATTAGGTGTAGATTCCGGATCCGGCGCATATGCATCAACTGGTTCATTATTTTCAAAATCTGATGAGGATTTAACTTCTGAAATATGGCAACGTATTGTTAATAATTTACCATATTTACTTAAAACAAAAGGTTCTGCAAGGTCTGTTAAAGCGATGATGAATACATATGGTATTCCGCAGACTTTGCTTTCTATACGTGAATATGGTGGTCCAAAAGTTTCTGGAGATTCTCCATTATTAATTGAAGATCGATTCACATATGCTTTACAGTTTGAATCCGGATCAATAAGTTCTTCAGCTTCTCCAAATATACGAATAGGTAATATGCATTATATGTCATCCGGAAGTGGTTGGGGATTTGATAGAGTTGGTGATGATGAAGGCGGTTCATCAGTAATCAATAATGAACTTTCTGGAGGTATTCCTTGTCAAACTAAAGAATGGAGATTTAAACCTGCTGTTAAAGAAAGTATGCTGTTATACACTAACACTAGTAAGATTTCTGGTACAGATGAAAGAATATCAGCTCAAATTGCTATACAACATACTGCATCATATTCTGGATCATCAAATTGGGGTAGAATAGTCTTTTCTCATGGTTATAGTTATAATACTAAACCAATGACGGGATCATCAAATTGGTTACCTTTATATGATGGCGATTTTTGGAATATAAGATGGTTTTGGCAATCTACCGGCTCTGGCGCAGGATCGTTTAATGAACAGTCTAATACTAATACAACATATTATATACAAGCACAAAGAGCAGCCGATTATATCACTGATAAGATCGTGCATCGCGCTAGCGCATCTTATACTCCAACTGAAACAGCTCATTCTCAAAATTGGGCTAAACCACATACCAATTCAGGAGCACAAAATCTCGGATTTTCATATTTAGGTGGAATCTCTGGCGATGGAGGTGGATCTTCAGATGGTCAGAGAGTTAATGCATATTTAAATCATTTTATAGGCGGAACAAATGATCCAGCAGTTGGATCAAATGATATAGCAAGTATTATGACATTTTCTGGATCGATGCAAGAATATCGCGAATATTTAGAAGATATCGGTCAAACAACATTTGATCTGCATACTAAAAATCCTACATCATATGTTTCTGGAATATCTGCAACCTCATCATACGATACTTTAGTAAGACATTATCCATTAGGTACAGATTTAAACGCAGTTAATCATAATGACTCAGCATATCATATAATATCATCATCACATCCGGCACAACAGTTTGTTGATTTTCAACCGTTAGTTCATGCAGCCGGCACTACTGATTTATTAGTATCTGCAAGTGCATATGCATCAATGTCTAATTTTCCAGTACCAGATAATTTAGAACGCGGAAATTATGAAACATTAGTTGAAACATATTATGTGCAGGGAGTATCAACTGGAGGTAATCTTCCAAGATCGCAAAAAATACGATTAGAAGATAACGAGTTAGTAAGAAATTTATCTCCTACAAATACAGCAGAAAGGTCTAGATTTGATCGTGCACCAATTGATACAAATCGATTAGGATTATTTTATTCGATGGCAGATCAAGTTAATAAAGAAATTTTTAATCATATTGGCGACGTTGAATTAGATGATTATATAGGTGACCCTGATGATGAATTTGAATCAAATTATCCGGATTTAGATTATTTTGCAAAAGAATATTGGAAAAAATATACAAACCGAAATGATATTAATGCGTATATGAGAATATTTAGCCAATTTGACTTTGCATTATTTAATCAGATAAAACAATTATTACCAGAACGTGTTGATGAAGCGATGGGATTATTAGTTGAACCTCATGTATTAGAACGCGCTAAAGTTCGTTTAACTAAAAGACCAACTTTTACTAATCCTCAATATGATGGTGTTATATCAAAAGAGCCTACAACGATTGGAGAATATCAATGTTATACTGCTAGTATTGCAGTACAAGATTTAATATCAGCAACTTCGATATATCATACCGGATCCGGAGGATATTTGGATACAGGCAATTATTTGTTTAATGTATTAATTACAAATACCGGCAGTATGACTGGATCAGTAAACGAAGGATTTACTTTATCATGCAGAACAAGTAGTATATATCAAAAAGTAGATTATTTTTATACTAACGCAGCTAGTGAATCTAAAAATATTCAATATCCACATCATGTAGGACAATATTATAGTAGATCATTATCACATGCATCTTACATGGACGATGAATTTATTATGACTCATAATTTGAGATATGATGGATGTAAAATTAATTCACCAGGTCGTTTATTAACATATAAATCAGAATTTAATCAACAATCAAATATATTAGCATTAGAAAATAAAGCAGTTGTTGAAGTGTTTCAAGTTAATCCAAATCAGTTATTTTATAATGAAACTCCGCCACCAGGAGAAGCAGGTAGTATTCGTGTAGAATAAATTTATGAACGAGCATATTTATTAAAAAGTAGGATAAGATATGGGATATTTAAATAATAGTTCAATAACAGTTGATGCAATTCTCACTAAAAAAGGTCGAGAATTGTTAGCACGTGGCCGTGATGAATTTCGTATTACACAATTTGCATTAGCAGACGATGAAATAGATTACGATTTATATAATCCAGATCATTCATTAGGTACTGCATATTATGGCGCGGCAATTGAAAATTTGCCTATTCTAGAAGCATTACCTGACGAAACTCAAATGATGAAATATAAATTAGTAACTTTACCAAAAGGTACCGCAAGAATACCTCAAGTATCAGTTGGTGTAGCTAATATATCATTAGAAGCAAATCAAACATATATTATTTCACCAGATACAGTTAATTTTACAGGTGGTAATAGACAATTTGGTTATACAGCTATTTTATCTGATTCAGATGCGGCAGAAATTCGTGCAACTAAAACATTAGGACGTACTGGTACATTAGCATC
>Ga0181397_1001039_pt1 | contig 10191 bp, 3 predicted proteins | sample 20SPOviralmetaG_FD_130126 | JGI IMG/M metagenome (GOLD analysis project Ga0181397, IMG submission 130126) | Marine viral communities from the oligotrophic San Pedro Time Series (SPOT) site, San Pedro Channel, CA, USA - 20 SPOT_SRF_2011-02-23 | ecosystem: Environmental > Aquatic > Marine > Strait...
CAATAGGTAAATATGTATTTCAAGGTAATTTAGCTAGCTTAGAGACTCAAATATGGTCTAATACATTTAAGAAAAAAGAAGACAAATATTTTGCAAACCTTATAAATAATTCACCTGCTGTAAGCGGTGAAATACTATATGGAGCAGACATGTCAGGTATAAAAGGTTTTTACTCAACTGTAAAAATGAAATTAAATAATTCAACTTATCCTACAACTAAAAAAGAATTATTTTCAGTGTCGTCAGACACAGTAGAATCATCATACTAAATAATAAAACAAAAATTATGGAACCAATAACAGGCGCCCTTATAGGAGGAGCAGTATCACTAATAGGTGGGCTTTTTGGCGGAGGAGCGGCTAGAAAAAGAGCTAGAGCGGCAGCAAGAGAAAAGAAAAGATTAGAAGGTAAACTTACAGCATTAGAAAACAGTAGACAAGCTATCACAAACCCTTATCAAGATTTTAAAGACATATCATCATTAGCTACAGATTTAAGTGGTATGGTTTCAAATCCATACGCTAGTTTAGGCGTTGCTACTCAAGCCGCTGAAATGCAAGTTGAAGAAGCAGATATAGCTTTAGCAAATACATTGGATACACTTAGAGCCACAGGAGCAAGCGCTGGTGGTGCAACTGCTTTAGCACAAGCTGCTTTACAAAGTAAAAAGGGTGTTAGTGCAAGTATTGAAGCTCAAGAATCGCAAAATGAAAAATTAAAAGCACAAGGTCAATCTCAATTAGAGCAATTAAAAATGCAAGAGGCACAAAGAATACAAGGTGTGCAAATGAGTGAAGCACAAAGAATACAACAAGCTGGAGCAGCTGGTAAAGAGTTTATGTTTAGAACAAAAGAAGATAGAGAAATGCAGCAATTAAACAGGGTTTCAGCTCAAATATCAGGCGCACAACAACAACAAGTAGCTGCTCAACAAGCCGGTGCTAGTATGACTAGTAGTATGCTTGGAGCTTTAGGAAACATTGGTGGAGCTTACGTTGGAGGCTTGGGAAACTAAACGCCGGTAGCGGCACAAATACTAACAGAAATTTTAAATACCATCCAGGAGGTTAAAAAAATAAATATGGGAGCATACGAAAATCCAATAACATACGTCGACACTGAGTCAGCTAAATATTACGCCGGGGCCATATCTCAAATTGGACAAGTGGGTGCTAAGCTTATTACAGATGAGACAGAAAGACGAAGAAAAGAAGATGAAGAAAATAAATTAAGAAACGAAAAAAGACAACAACGGTTTAAAAAATATCAATTAGAAACGCAATCTAATGTAAATGATGCTTTAAAAACTTTAGATTTTTCTGAAAACGAAAGTTTTAGAAAAGGTATGGGTAATATTATAGATGAATATGCTTTAGCTAAATCAGCTTATGAGTTTGAAAATGATCCTGCAAAGTCAAAAGAATTAGGTAATAAAATATTTAAAATGGATTCGTTTTTTAAAAAATCTTTTGGAAGCGAAATGGACGATTTAATGGCTGACGTTGAAATGTACAAAAAAGTTCAAAACAATGCTGGTAATGAAGGTGGTATAAGTAAATACATGGATTCAAACTATGGAACTTTACTACAATACATGGCTAATAATACAGATCCTGGAAACTTGGATTTTGAATTTGATGTAGATAGTGGTGATATTGTTTTAGTTTTATCTGGTAAAGATGAAAACGGTGAAGATCTTTATACAGGTCCAGGCGTTAAAGATGGGGTTTATAAAGTTAGCTTAAAAGGTAACCAGTCAAGTGAACTGCCTATTATACCAGAAGTTAACTTAAGAAAATCTAACGGTAAAAGTAAAACTGGCGAAAAACTACCTAGTACATTACAAAATATAGGTGTTTATAACGCAAAAAATCAAGTACCTGCTAAATATTATGATGAAAAAGTAACTGAAACAAAATTAGATAATGGTAATATAATAACACAATTTACATTTAATGATCTTGGAAAAAGTGTTATAAGAAAAGAAATTGAAGCTGAAGTTGTTGGATTGTTAACAGCTGGCGATGGACCTGCTCAAGGTGTTAAAAGCGCTAATTCTTTGTATAAAAATGTTTTAGAACCTGGTGAAAATCTAGATGATAGTGGTAGTTTTGTTTTAAATGGTCAAAATATACCTATAACCAAAGAGTCTTTTGATTCGATGGTTGATAAGCTTACGAAAAGAGAAGTTGATTATGTTCAGAACAACATGCCTATACAAACCACTAGAACCACAACAGATGATAGCGATGATAAGACTAAAACACCTGATATTTCTTATATAAATGAAATTGATTTTGAAAATATATTTATTCCTGGACCAAAAGTAGAAGGTAGTGCAAAAGATAAAACCTTAATTAATTTTAATGAATTAGAAATGGAACTTGCTAAGCCACCAGGAAACTTTTTAGTTAAAAAAGCAGAAACTGTAGGTGGAAGAGAGTCTAGAACCGTAAGTAAAACGGTGAAGGGTCAAGATAGACAAATTACTATTTACGACAATTCAAGCATAAAACAAATAAAAGCTCAATTAAAGTATTTGGAAACAGGTGAAAGTTTTAAACCTGCCAAGGAAGAAGAAAGTTTTGAAGGTTTAGATTTTACTGTAGACTAATTTAAATTAAATTATGGAAAAAGAACAATTTATAGCTGAATTAAAGGCTTTAGCTAAAGAATTAAAAAGTCAAGGACTTTCTAATGAAGAAATTCAAATACAACTTGATGCTAAAAAAGCAGAGTATAAAAAAGTAAAGACAACACCTGTAGAGCTGGATGCGACTGCAGGAGAAGAAATAGCATCCGATATGGAATTACCTTCGGATCCTGGTTCATCGGATTTACCAGAAGTACCAACTCAAATAGGTGATGAGCTACAAGGTATATCTATAGATGATATACCAAGAAAAATACCTACAGGTGGTGAATTAGAATTTGGTGATCCTAGAGATTTAAACACGCAAATTACAGATTATAGAAAAGATTACATCGATGCTTTTAATGGTAAGGGTAGGTTTGCTGAAATGTTAGTAGATAAAAATCCAAAAGAACGTATAGAGTTAATTGAAAAATTAATACCTAAACCTAAGTATGTAGATAAAAAATACAATAAACAAACAGATTCTTTTGATATTGAACCCACAGAAGAAGCTGTAGAAATATTTAGCTCTTACTTACCTTCTGATTTTGATTTATTTGATAAACCAGAACAGTTTAATAAAGCTATGGAAGACGCAAAAGGTCAAGCTTTAAACAATGATCCTGTTATAAAAATTATGTTAGGTGCTAGAATGTCTATTCTAACAAAAGAAGCTGAGCAGTATAAATTAGATTTAGCTAAAAAATATAATTTAAGTGATCCTAATGATTACAATAAAGCTGAAAAAGATTATCAAAACTGGTTTAATACAAATGTTGTACAGTATATAGAAGATTCTGAAACCGTGCAAGCAATAGAAGATCAGTTAGAGAATGTTGGAAATGTTGCTATGTCAAAAAGAAACACAGAATATGGTCGTGATAAAGATTTTATGCTTTCAGCTTTTGATTTTGATAAAGATTCTAGTGTTTTAGATTTTGGGGAGGCAATGTATAAAGGTGTAAGACAAATGGGTGTTGGTTATAGAAAGTCTGTAACAAGCCAGTTTCATGGTGATATAATAAAATACGATAAAAAACTGCAAGACTACAAAAAAAGATTAGATGCTGGGAAAATTAGTCAAGAAAAATATGATGGTTTAACTAAGTATTATGAAAGTAAAAAAGAAAAAGCTCAACGCTCTATAGTGAACAACGTTAAAGCTATTTCTGAAACTGAAGGTTATTTAAGTTTGTTTGAAAAATCTGATTTAAAAGATGGTGCACAATTTAATGATGTTATAAAAATACTAGGGGAAGCTATACCTCAAATTACTGCCGCTGGTGCGGGTGCCATAACAGGTAATCCAGCTCTAGCAAGTATAGGTTTAATTTCAATATTTGGTCAAGAATATGGTAATAATTATTATGAAGCAATAACAGAGGGTCTTTTAGCTGAAGGTGTGAAACCTACTGAAGAAAACATAGCTAAAGCTATAAGTGATGGTAAATATGCTAACAGAGCTGAAGCTGCTGCTTTTGCTGCTTTAGGAACTGCTTTAGAAAGAGTTGGTGCTAAAGGTGTTATGAAAGACTTTGCTAAAAACATAGGTTTTCAAAATATTAAAAAAATGTCTTCATCAATATACAAAGATGGTATAGAAGATTTTGTTAAAAAATCAGTAAAGAAAATACCAAGCTTTGTTAAATCGCCTGCTGGAGAATATTTAACTGAAGGTGCTCAAACAGGTTTATCACAATTATCCGTTGGTTCTCAACTAGAATTAGAAACAGATTTAAACTTGGGGTATACAAAATTTTTAAACGGAGAAGAAATATTAGAAGCTGCTGAAGCAGGTGGTTGGGTTGGTGGAGTATTGCGCGTAGGTGGCGCGACAATAAACCAAACAACTCTTGAACTTAGAAATTCAGCTAGAGATATTGCTACTAAATTTGATTTAAAAGGTAGTATGCTTAAAAAAGTTAATGGATTTTTTAAAGCTGTAGAACAAGATTTAAAAGTTAGGTTTGAAAAAGGAGAGCTTACACAAGATCAATATCAGGAAGAATTACAAAATCTTAGTAACACTAGAAACACAGGTATTAAAATACCTAAAAATTACAGTGAAGAAAGCAAACAAAGAGCTTTTGATTTAATTTTGAAAAAAACTAAACTTACTAATGAAATAGCTGATTTAGACGAAAGTTCAGTTGAACCTCAAAAAGAACAAATAAAAAATATAAATACAGAATTAGCTGTAATATCTTTAATTGAAAAAGGTAGAATTAAAGCTGATCAAGATAGTGCACAAGATACTGTTAGCGCTACTAAAATAGGTGAACAGCTAGGTTTTAGTGTTAATAAGCTAACGCCAGAGCAAATAAAAGAAAAAGGATATAATGTTAAAGAAGATTTAGGTTTTATAGAAGGTGATCAAATATTTTTAAATGAAGATTTAATTGGTAAAAGTACAAACGTTAAAACAGCTTCTCACGAGTTGTTACATGGTATATTGTATAATTCTATAAAAAACGGTAAACTAAGTAGATCTATTATAGAAAACTGGTATAAAAATAATTTGTCAGAAGAGCAAATAAAAGTTTTAGATCAAAGAATGGAAGATGGAGGTTATAAAACTCTTAAAACTAAAAAAGGTAAAAATTATTTAGATGTAAGACCTGATGAATATTTAACTCAAATATACGAAGCCGGTTTAATTGATCAACCAGGTATGTTTGAAAAAGTAAAACTTTTAGTTCAAGATATTTTAAATTTAATTCCTGGTTTAAATGTTAACTTTGTTAAAAAAGATGATTTAAAAGATTTTTTAAGAGCCTACCAAACAAGTATAAAAACAGGTAAGTTATCTCAAAAGGTCGTTGATGTAATGGGTGGAAAAATTGATGTTAAAGCACCAGTTGCTTCTTCAAAAATAACACCTAAGGCTCAAGAGTTTATCACATTAAATAAAGAAGGTGTTATTACAAACGAAGCATTAGTAGATATTATAAATTCTCCTTCATCTACTTCAGTGGATAAATTTGGAGCTATAGAAGCTGTCGTAGAGGCTAATTGGCCTGTTATAAGTAATGCTATAAAATTTAATCCAACAGGTAGTATACCTATGGATGCGGTTAAAACAGCTGTAACAGAGCAAATTGAGGGTATATTTCCAGGTAGAAATAAACCATTATTAAAAGAGTTTGATCCAAAACAAAGTAAACTTACTACAGTTCTTGGCCCTAAATTTCTTGGCAAAAGACAAGGTGAAATATTAGAAAGAGCAAAAAAAATAGGTGGAGTTACTTTAGAAGGTACAAGTATAGATTCTAAGGAAGCTAAGCAAGTGCAAGACAACACCACAGAAAAGACAACTGAAAAAACACCTGGAAAAAAAGATAAACTTGATGAACCTAAAAAACCTAGAGTAAGTTTAAGACAGCAAATTAAAATAACTCCAGAATTAAAAACAGAAATTGAAGATGCTGTTGTTAAAATATTTGGTACTAGATTACCGCCAGCTGATTCACCAAAGTTTAAAAAAGCTTTAACAGATTCTTATAAAACTTTATTATTTAAGAAGTTTAAAAACATGATGGGCACTAGATCAAGTTTTGAAAACTTTTTAAGAGACAACTTTGAAACAATTATTGAAGCTATACCACAAAGTGTAATTAATAAAAGATTTGCTCCTTTTTTTGAAAGAGTTATGGACAAAGATGGTGGTCAAGCTAGAGAAGATACAGCTCAAGGAAATGCAGTATTTAATAAAAAGAAAATAGTAAAAGCTGAATTTATTAATTATTTTTTAGGTAGAAATGTTAAAGATTCTACTAAAGGTACTAGAAAAGATGCTTTAGCAGAAACGCTAGCAATGGAGTTTGCTAAAGATGCTACTCCACAAACCATTAAAAGAGCTGATGTAATTGAAAGAATTAAACTTGCTAACCCAACAGTAACGCAAGAAAAAGTTAGTAAAGCGATAGATAGACCTACAGATTTTGCTTTTAGTAAAATAGCTAAACTAGAGCTTTCATATAAACAAGATTTTTATCAAAAACTACCAGAAATAGGAAAGGCTATTGAAGCTAGTAATGTTAATTTTAAAGACAAAAACTCTTGGAAAGAAATAAAAAGCATTGTATCACCTATTCTTGGAAAGGATTTTCCTAAATTAAGTGAGATTTCTAAAGATTTACAAAAATACATTAAACAATATTCTATTGTTAAAGAAAATTATAAAAATTTAGATACATTACCAGAGCAAAGTTTAGATGAGTTTTTATTTAATGAAACTAAAGCTGCTGAAACAAATACTAATATTATAAAATTATTAGAATTAGGTAGCGTAAAAATGACTACTCTATTTAATAATGTAGATAATATTATTAAACAAAGATTGTTTGCTAAGGAATTAGGTAATCATTTAATAAACACGGGAATAAAACCCGCTGAAGTCGCTAAGTTATTTGTATCTTATTACAAAGGTATGTATGCTACAAGTAGTAAAATAGGTAATGGAGGAATTATTGTAGATAAACAAGGTAATGTTATTAAAGGAAACGAAAAAAATATTGGAACACCAAGGTATCAATCATTTTCCAATGTCAATGATTTTGTTAATAATGTTATTAAGCAGATTAAAGGTTTAGAAAACATCCAACTGACAGCTTCTGGTCAAGTTAAAAATAAACAAAATATTGGAGGTGTTATTGTAGATTTTAATCTTTTTAGTGAAACATCTAAGTCTGCAATACAAGATAAAAATTTTGCTGGTAGAAAAAAACAAGCCAAAGAAGCTAGAAAATCTATAGATTTAATGATGAGCTTTATGGTTGATCAAGTTTTAGATAAAAAATCTATATATACTAAAGAAGATTTAGCAATGCTTATGGCATCTATGAAAAGTAATATGCAAGGTCCTATTAAAAGAGCTGCTAATTTAAAATATATATATGAAGGGAAAAGAGTAAATGTTAAAGATCTTAGATACGAACATATGATACCTACAAACTATGTTCTTTTAAAATTATTAGATTTTTACATGAACACTAAAGGTTCTGTTAGAAATTCTAATGTAGATAAATTATTTGAACAATACACAGTTGCTGTTATTCCTAAAAGCATGGATCAAGTTTTAGAAAAAATGAAACTAGTAGATGTTATGCCTACTAACTATTTTGATGGTGATCCTTCTTACAAAAGATATTATAATATAAAAACTTTTGGAGCTCCAGGTGTAGTTGCTATAAAAAGTATAGATCCTAAAGATAAAGGAAAAGTAATTGGTGAAAAATGGGTTGCTGCTGAAGTTGCTTTTAGTAAAGCTAAAGTTTATAATCAAAAAATATTACCACCAGTTATAGATAAAAAGTTTGATAAAAATACAACTAATAATCAAGTTTTAGATGAAATGGAAAAACTTGATAAAGAAGCTTCAGACGCTAGAGTTGCTTTTAGTAAAACTCAAGATCTTAATAAAGATTTTAATGATATAATTGAAAGAGCTACGGGTATTGGTACAGAAAAAAGATATGGCCAAACTAAAGCTAGAGCCGTAGGCGCGGATAAAGGTAGATTTAATTTACTAGGTATACCACCATCTGCTCAAGACTTTGTAGGTTTAACTAGATATTTTGCTGGTAAAGGTAAGAAAGGTGATGAAACTATAGCTTGGATAAAAGAAAACTTTTTAGATCCATTTGCTAGAGCTAACATAGATATATCAAACGCTAGAGTTGCTTTAGCCAATGACTTTAAAGCTTTAAAAAAGCTATTAGGTGTTAGTCCTAAAGATTTAAATAAAAAAATCACAGGTGAACCTTACACTGTAGGTAATGCTGTTAGGGTTTACACATGGATACAACAAGGTATGACTATACCAGGTTTGTCTAAAGCTGATCAAAAAATACTAGAAGACTATGTTACTGCAGATGAAAACTTAGTTACATTTGCTAATGAGCTTATAGCTATAAACAAAGATAATGGTTATCCTAAACCGCAAGACAGTTGGTTGGCTGGAACTATTACTACAGATTTACTTTCAGGTTTAAATACCGTTGTAAGGGCTAAATATCTAAAACAATGGCAAGGTAATGTTAATGAAGTTTTTAACGAAACTAATTTAAATAAACTTGAAGCTGCTTATGGAAAAAGCTATAGAGAAGCTTTAGAAAATATACTAGGTCGTATGAAAAGCGGTAGCAACAGAGGGGCGATGGGTGATAGTCTTACCGGTAGATTTGTTGATTGGCTTAACGGTTCAATTGGAGCTATTATGTTTTTTAACATGAGATCAGCTGTGCTACAAACTATATCAGCTGTTAACTTTGTAAACTGGTCTGACAATAACCCGTTAAAAGCAGCTGCTGCATTTGGTAATCAACCACAATACTGGAGTGATGTAATTAAACTAATGAACTCTGATTATTTAGTTGAAAGACGTAATGGTTTAAAAATAAATGTTAACGAAGCTGACATTGCAGAAATTGCTGCTGAGTCTAAAAACAAAGCAAAAGCTTTTATAAGTAAATTACTTAAGTTAGGTTTTTTACCTACACAAATAGCAGATAGTTTTGCTATTGCATCAGGTGGAGCTACATTTTATAGAAACAGACTTAAGTCTTTAATTAAAGATGGCATGTCACAGAAAGAAGCTGAAGCCCAAGCGTTTCAAGATTTTAGAGAAATAGCTGAAGAGTCACAACAATCAAGTAGACCTGATAGAATTAGCGCTCAACAAGCTGGACCAATGGGACGTGTTATATTAGCTTTTGCCAACACCCCAGCTCAATATGCTAGGTTAATGCAAAAAGCCGCTAGTGATCTTAAGAATCGCCGAGGGGACGATAAAACTAATATATCTAAGATATTATACTATGGAGCTATACAAAATGTAATATTTAATGCTTTACAACAAGCTTTATTTGCTATGGCATTTGGAGATGAAGAACCTGACGAAGAAGCTAAAAACAAAAAATACACAGGTATTGTTAATGGTATGGCTGATTCATTATTAAGAGGACTTGGTTTTCACGGCGCAGCTATATCTACACTGAAAAATGCAATAATGAAATTAGCTGAAGGCAAAGAAGCTCAAGATGCAGCTATAGAGTTGTTAGATATTTCACCTCCTATATCCTCTAAAATAGGTAAATTAAAATCTGCAGGTAGAACATGGGACTGGAATAAAAAAGAAATAATGGAAAAAGGTTTTTCATTAGATAATCCAGCTTATTTAGCTGCTGGTCAAGTTGTAAGTGCTGCTACCAATGTACCGCTTGATAGAGGTATAAGAAAGCTACAAAACTTAAAAGACGCATCTGATGCTGAAAACGAAGAGTGGATTAGAGTTGCAAATGCTTTAGGTTGGGCTAAATGGGAGTTAGAGTGGCAAAAAGATAAACCTAAAAAGAAAAAGAAAACTAAAGCAAGAGCAAGATCAAGGTCAAGATCTTCATCAAGAACTAAATCAAGAACTAAAAAAAGATAATTATGTTAAAATCACCATTATTAAAAAAGTATTGCGGATCAGCTAAAAAAGCACAAGGCCCAGCTAAAAGTAGAAAAGGGAAAAGAGTGTCTTGGAAATACGGAGACGGAACCTACTCAGGAAC
>Ga0181397_1001041_pt1 | contig 10184 bp, 9 predicted proteins | sample 20SPOviralmetaG_FD_130126 | JGI IMG/M metagenome (GOLD analysis project Ga0181397, IMG submission 130126) | Marine viral communities from the oligotrophic San Pedro Time Series (SPOT) site, San Pedro Channel, CA, USA - 20 SPOT_SRF_2011-02-23 | ecosystem: Environmental > Aquatic > Marine > Strait...
ACCTGCTGTATATGTAGTGTTTGTATCTGTTGCAGCGATTGTTAAAGTATCACTTGCAGCTGTTGTCGTTAATGTTACGTTTGATCCTGCAGCTATAGTAAGCGTATCAGTAGCACTATCTGCAACTAAGTTATCTTGACCTGATACAGCTATTGTTTTAAAACTGTCAGTATTTGTGTTTGTAGCTGCAATAGTTATAGCACCATCTGCATTAGTTATGCTTACATTTGTTCCTGCCGTCAACGTAGCATTTTCAAAATAACTGTTACTATTATCATAAATAAGTAAATGACCTGCTGCAGGGTTTGTTAAATTAACATCTGTTAAATTATTTGCACTTGCATTTAAACTAAAAGTTGTACTAGATAATGCTAACCCTGTACCTGCACTATACGTTGTATTTGTGTCAGTTGCTGCAAAAGTTACTGTGTCTGATCCTGCTGCTGTAGTCAATGTCATATTGCTACCTGCTGCTAAAGTTAAAGTATCTGTTGCACTATCTGCCACTACATCAGATTGTCCACTTACTGAAATTGTTTTAAATGAATCTGTTTGCGTATCTGTCGCAGCTATAGTAAAGTTTGGATATGTACCACTAACTGATACATTACTTCCTGCTGTTAAAGCTACTGTCTGATCAGGTGCTGTATTAGCAATCGTTAATGTACCTGCAGCGTCATCATAAGTTTTACTAATTGAAGCTCCTGCTACAACTAAATTTGCAACTCTATCATCTACTCTTTCGTCTGTAAAATATAAATTCGATCCTTCTGTTAAATTTGCAGTAGTTTTTGTAGCTAATGCAGAAGTAAATCTTGCAGTTGTGTAATAAAGGTTACTACTACCTTCCCCAATATCATCTGTATCTAATGTAATATTAGCACTACCATTAAATGATACACCGTTTATATTTCTAGCTGTTGCTAAAGTTGAAGCTGTGGACGCAGCAATACCTAAACCATCAACATAGGATTTTGTTATATGTGCTTGTACATCTGACGCACTTGCACCAGTGTACGTAATAACACCTGTCGAATTATTGTATGCTAAAGATCCATCACCACCTGCGTCTGTTACACTTATCAATCCTCTAACATCTGAATTCGAAGCACCAGTGTAAGTAAAAGCACCTGAACTATTATTATAACTAAAACTTCCTAATCCCCCTGCGTCCGTTGCAGATAAATCTGTTAAACTTATCCCTGATCCAGTATTTGCTATTGTAAAATTTGGATATGTTCCACTAACACCAATACCTGTACCACCAGTCAAACTTACTGTTTGGTCAGGAGCAGCATTGGTAATTGTAAAATTTGGGTACGTTCCAGTTATAGAAATACTTGTACCCCCAGTTAGTGCCACAGTTTGATCAGGGGCACTGTTTGTTAATGTTAACGTACCTGCACCATCATTGTATGATTTTGTAATTCCAGTACCAACTTGTAATAAAGTATTTACTTGATCATCTACACGTTCGTTTGTATAATACTTATTTGTTGCTTCTGTTATGTCGTCTGTGTCTAGTAAAATATTTGCTGTACCATTAAAGCTAACACCTGCTATTGTTCTTGCAGTTTCTAAAGCTGTTGCAGTAGCAGCATTTCCTGTTGTAGATCCTGATGTACCACTTACATTTCCAGTTACGTTACCTGTTAAATTACCTGTAATATTTCCTGTTACATTTCCAGTAATTGTTCCACTAGCTGTTATAGTTCCTACAGATATATTTGGTGTTCCAGTTAAATTAGAAGCTAAACTTGCAGTACCAGTTAAGTTACCAGTAACATTACCAGTTAATGCACCTGCAAAAGCATTTGCTGTTATAGTTCCAGTAGCAGTAAGATCACCACCTGTGTTCATACTTAATCCACTACTGTTTCCTGAACCATCTGTAATAGCTTGTAAAGCTGCTGCTAATGCTCCATTATCTCCAACTTTAATTAAGCTAGGATAAGTGCTACTTATTGAATTTCCAGTTAACGCTGCCATCTTTTTTTAATTTAGTATTTATATATTTTTTTAATTTTTTTAAATTTTTGTCTTTGATTTTATATTTTCTTATCATAATACCCACCCATTAAATAAATTATCTTTATCAGGATAAACATCTTCATTTGTGTTAGAATTATACTCTGGAAAGTTTGTATTATTAAAACTTAAATAATCTATCATTCTTCTTATATAATATTCTGCAAACTCTCTTTCTTTATTAACTAGATAATCTACTTCTGATTTTGATACGCTTTCAGCATTTTCGCTTACGTGCTTATATACTCCTGCATTTTTTACTTGATATGCAGCAAATGGTAGGTAATCCATCATAGCATAATGTATTAATGCAGGTTGCACATAATTATTGACTAATGTCAAATAGTGTCCTGCTAAATCGTTGTTTGTTATTTTTGTTTCTATTTTTTCATATAATTTTGTACCAAGAAAGTTTTGTATGTGTATTTCTTGCGATATTTTTATATAGGGCAATATTTTATCCACATCTACGTTACCGTCTATGATTGTATTTTTCTTTAAGTCCTGTACTTTTATAAATAATACTTGTGCCATTTCTAAAATGCTTTACCTTTCGGTGTTTTAAAATCTTTCTTTTTATCAAAACCCCTGTTAACCATATCTCTAGGTCTTGTTGCTACTTTTTTATTGTTAGTTTCAGGTGTAAAACCTTCTTGTTTTGCTTTACTAACACTTGACTTTGATCTAGGATTTTTAGGATCAGGGCTTACTGTTTTACTCATATAAACTCTACGTTCCCAGTAGTGTCTACAAGATCCACCACCTTTATATAACCATATATCATAAGTATCTGCTCCACCTTTTCCCCAACCTTTGTTAACTGGCTTACTAGTTAACTGTTGTATATCTTCTTTTCTATATATCTTATTAGCTTGTACCATTTTTCTACAAAACTCTCTTGTATCACCGTCAAATTCTTGTGGTGCATATTGGTATCTTACTTTATACTTCCAACCTTTTTTATTTTCACCATCTTGATCACTTTTTGCCATAGGTCTTGCAGATCCAGTAGAAGCTAATTCTAACTTTTTATTTAAGTCATCATCTATGTCATAATCTACTGGTGCTGATTCTACTAATTCCCATTCTTCTAAATCTTCATCTTCTCCTAAAGCAATAAACTTACCTAATGCAGTTACTTCAGATAACTCATTTCTATCTGTTTCTACTCCTGTTTCTTCTTCTCTAGTTTCATCATCTACAATATTACCTTCTAAATCTGTAAATTCTAAAGGTTGTAATGTTTTAAAATATAAGTTTAGAGAAATATTATTAAAAGCTAGTATAGAATCTAATGCGTCTAATATATATTCTTGCTGTACTCTTATTACCATATTATCAAAGAGTATACTTGCTTGTTTTAACTCATCTGCGTTTGATCCTAAGCCATTATTTCCTGTTCTAATACCTAATAGTAGTGGCGAAGATAATCTGTGTCCTACGAGGATCTTATTTGTTGATTCATCACTTAAAAATTGATATTGATTGTGTGCGTCTGATAATTGTACTGGATCTACAGTTGCAGCACTTTCAGAATTGTCATTAAATGCTAATATAAATTTACCTGCGTTACTTGTTCCACTAAACTTATCATAAATACGTCTTTCTATTAATTCTCTTGCTTCTTCATCAGGAGTACCATTATTAAAATTTAATAACATAGTAGGACTTAATCCTGTCTGTATATTATTAATATGATAGTTTGCAACTTCTGCTTCTAACTCACAATATGGTAACGCACCTTGATATGTAACTGGTGTGTAGTAAAAATAACCTGCTCTGTATGGTTTAATACACAAAATCTCTATTGCATTATTACCACTACCAAATGCAGGTATTCTTTTTGCTTCGTCTCTTGGTGTATATTTTGACCAATCGTGAAAATAATAAAAACCTTTTATCTCACCATTTTTATCAGCTTTTTCTGCACGTAAAGTTTGTACTGGGAAATGTTCTACTTTCACAATTTTACTACGGTCTACATTATAGTATACTTGTAATGTAGCTTGTCCTAATAAATAAAAATCAGAACATATTTTTTTTAACTCATCTTTTTTAAATAATGTTACTGCTTCTGCATAAGCCAATGGCTTTTTATTGCTGTTTGTTGCAGCTAAACCTTTACCGTATATCATTTCAGTTATACCATTAATAATTGCATTATTTGTAGGACTTCCTTGATATTGGTCTATTAGGAATTGGTAATAATTATTATCTTCACCGTATGCTACAAACTTATCTCGTTTGTTTTCTGTAATCTTTGGTGCTGTATATGTATTTAAATTTACTACTCTAATTTTGCTCATTAGCTTATTATTATATAGTCATCATCAGGATAACTTGTTGTTTCTGTATATACTCCGTTGTTAATTGTGTAATAGTCATTGTTTGATTGATCTATTGTTTGATCAGTACAAAATACTTTATCTAAATATACATCATTTTCAGATGAAATTATATTTTCCCAATTTTCTGTAGCTGCTTCCCATTTAGTTGTGAATTGATTCCACAAAGCACCTATACCTTCTATAATTTTTAGATCATAAAACCTACCTTCTACTAATGTGTATGTAGTAGATACTGTTGCATTGTCTTTTACTCTTGTTAATGTTACGTTTTGTGTTCTAGTAGTAGTATTAGTGCTGTTATCTCTTATAGATACAGTAACACTTGACGGATATGCTCTCGGTGTAAATGTTAATGTTTGTGCAGCAGCACTAGTTGTTAGAATCTTCATAATTATATAATAAAAAAAAACTTATTTTTTACATAATAAAAAAGGGAGATTATAAAACCCCCCTTTCTAAACACACAAAAACAAAAAACTGTTATGCTGTTGGATCTATTTGCGTTGAACTTTCTAACGCAGTAACTACCGATCCAGTTATAAATAACGGTGGTATTACTTCCGTTGCAGTAAACGTCAATGTGAAACCACTTAAATCTGCATATGCTGCACCACTAACAATAGTTCCTGCAGTTAATTCAGCTCCTTGATGGAATCCGATCATAAAATGATTAGCACTATTATCTGTGTCAGGATTAACACTAGAACTCATTACTCTATTGTTGTCCTGTACTACAATGTGTGGTCTTGCAGCTGCTATTAGTTTTATTTCTTCTTGCGTTGCTGCGTCTAAATGTGTAAACGTCAATTCTAAAGTTGTTTCATAAACTGTAGTACCAGTATCTCTTGAACTAATAATGTTAGTTGTCATAGAACTAGTAGCGCCTTTTAAGTCATATTGAAAAAATACAGGTGTACCTGATAATGCAGATATATTTCCTGATGAAATACTTGCAGCACCTAATGTACCGTATTTTGCCATATATACTTTGCCTAATCCACCTACTGATTGTTTACAAGGTATTTTTCTTCCTGTTGTTAATGTACAAGCCATATCTTATTTTTTTAAAAAAAAAGGTAGATAGTATTATGCCACCTACCTTTTATTGTTATACAATTATTTATTATGAATAAAGAACAATATCAGATCCGATACCGAACTGTATTCCTGCGGTGAAACGCATCACCACTCTTACGTTTTGAGATCCATCAATATCTGCCATATCAATTACTTTTACTTCGTTTTGATCTGACATTAGACCAGTTCCAAAGAATAAGTTTGATTTTTGAGCAGCTACCATAGTATCACTTGCTAATCCAGAAGCTAATACTAACTGAATACCATCAAACGATACTGCATTACCCATATTATACCATTGGTTACCTTCGCTGTTTGTACCTGCTGCACCTAAACCGTTAGCACCAAATCCACCTAAACTTCTAATGTAGTTTCTGTAAATATTACTTGGTACATAGATAACTAAATCTTCGTTACCATATACTGCTGAAGGTATAGCGTCCATTACTTTACCAATTTCTGCTGCTACATTTGCTGATGTACTTGCTTGACCTGCAACATCCACTACATCACCGTCTGCTAGTAGTGTTGTTCTAAATCCATCAAATTCACCTGCGTTAGCGTTTGTACCATTCCAAATGTTTTGCTCCATTTTTTGTGCTACCTTATCTGCAACGTGTGCGATTAAAAAGTCACTAAATTGTGGAGGTAAATTATCAAATGCTGAATAACCCATTTGTATTGCTTCCCAATCTGATTGGAAATCTTGCTTACATAACTGTAGATTTACTTGAAATTCTTCAGGTTGTAATATTCTCTCTGTTAGAGTAAGTGTAGATGTAGGATCAAAGTCACAGCTAGAATTTTTTACAATTCCGTCAGTTGCTACTTTTTTCATTACTTGCTTAAACTTTACGTTAGGAACTACTGTAATATTTCCTTCAGCTAAAGTTTTACCACTCAATAATGCTGCCGAGATATACTTTCCTGCAAACTCACCTGCATATGTTGTTGTTAAATTATTAGTTGTTGCCATTTTAAATTTTATTATTTATTATTATTATAGTTCCCCTACTGTTATTGATGAAGCTGCGTTACCATTACCTGATAAATAAAAGCTAGTACCATCACTTGATATATTTACGTGATCTCCAATGCTTTCTGCACCATCTTCAAAAGTTACTTGATCTACTGCGTCAGCTTCTACGATTGCACCGTTTACAATCACACCACCGTTTAGAATATCTCTATTGTCAGCAGGTGTTTGTACAACACAATCAGTTGAAAATGCAGCAGCTACGATAAACTTTGCACTCCATCCTGCTGTAGGAGCAGGTAATGTTACAGTATAACCTGTACCACTTATTAGGAATGTCTTTCCTGAATCTGCAGCAGCTAATGTTGTTGCAGCAGTTAGCGTTTCTTGTTTAGAGAAAATTCTACTAACGTCATTTGAAATAGTTGTTGTTGTTGACATTTTAAATTGATTTTAATTATTATTTAGTTATTGCTTGTAATACTCTATTGTAAGTAGTATTCTGATTTGAATTCGTAGCATATCTTGCACCAAGTTTTGTATCTTCTGTTTCAGGAGAATGTTTAATTCCTTCTGAAGCAGGTTTAGACAATTCTTCTTGCTTTGCCATTTCTTCTTTTTCTTCTTTCTTATCCATCATTTTTTCAATGATTTCGTTTAGTTGTCCCTTAACTTCTTCCACAGATTCTGCTAAAGCTGTAAGTTCGTCCTTAGTTGCATAATTCATTTCTGATTTTTCTTCTTCTTGAATTGGTGCTTCTTCTAAATTAGTGTCTTCTACTGCAGTATCTGCTGTATCTTCTACTACTTCTGAATTTTTGATTTCTTCAATCATACCTTCTGTTTTAACGATTAATATTCTATTGTCTGATAACTCATATTCTCCCATTGGTAATGGTACATTTTCGTCATCTGTTTTAATAAATACTTCATTACCTGATTCAAATTTGTCAGCAGATAATACTGTACCATTCTCTAAAGTAATTTCTTCTAAAGAAACACTTTCTAGCTTTACGTCTACATTACTAGGATCAACTCCTAATAAAGTTTTGACCTTTGATAATATCTCTGTAGCATTCATAACTATATAATGAATAGAGTAATTTTTTTTATATTTTCAAACCGTATTTTTTAAACACGACCTATTCCTTGTGCTTGTATAGATCCATCACAGCATTTACGACTATACGTATTGTCAGGGCATAGACAAGCACGTTTACTGCTTTTAGGTGATGTTCTACTAGGTGTTTTATTTGGTTTCTTTGGCATTACTTACAAATACAAAAATCGCAGTTACAGTTCATAGTTTATCTTTTTATTGGCACACAGTTAGGAACTCTCTTACCATTTTTAATTTTAGTTCCATACATCTCATATCCTGCTTGACAAGGTTTTTTTAATTCTTCTTCTTCATTGTGTGTTTTGCAGGGCATATACCAATCTTGATCTTCAAAGTTATGTACGTGGTGTCCTTCACAACCTATACTCTTTGCTATTTCATCTGCTTTTTCAGGAGTACTATATGCTAAACGGTCATCTATTATAGCAAACTCATCATTTATCTTTTGTGAATATAATTTAAGTTCATTCATTTTACCTCTTGCCCAATTCTTTGCAGACAGTCCACCCCATAATAAGTATGAAATAGTACCACAAGACTTAGAATCATTTGGATCATAATATTCTTCTGCTCTAGATAAGTAGCTGTACATTCTCTTAATTGTATCTACGCTTATCTTTTCTCCCTTTGCTAATTGCTGTGCTCTAATCTTACCTACATCTGTTGCACATTTATTATTTATACTTTCATTTAGCTTAATACCTCTTTTAGCATTATTCTTTACAGATTGTGGATAATCGTTGTATGATTCTAGTGTTACTTTAACTCCTGAAACTATATCTTTTATGTTTGCTAATAAATGTTCAGCTTCTTTCATTTCTATAGCTGATAAGTTAGATTCTTTTTTTGCAGACTTATCTTGAAAATAACCTTCTATTGAAAAACCTTTTACTGCACCTGTTTTAACAAACTCCTGCCATACCTTATCAGAATGTACTTTTACAGATCCTACCCAAGTACCTACTGGATATTTTAATCCGTAGAATGCAGTCTTATCTTTTTCTGTATCTTCTACAATCCAAGATTCTACTAGACTTAAACCTTTTAATTGCATTTGGTGTTCTAGTGTTGCATTGTTTTGGTTACCTTCCATTAAATACAACTCACTTGCTTTACGCACAGTATCTTTAGAAAAGTATATGTAATACTCACCTTCTTCACCCATACGTAAAATAGGTTTATTAGGTATTAGTAATGCACCTAACAATATGCGTTTCTCATCATCTACTTCAGCTAATTTATATTCTACTTCTTTATTAAGTGTAATGAAATCTTCTTCTATAGCAGGTTTCTCTACTATTGATATAGCTTCTATACCTGAATATTCTTGTTCTTCGTCTAATATAAGTTCTACAATTCTCATAATTATATAATAATTTAATTTATGTTTTTTCTAAATTCCACTTTCACTAATAATATTTCTATCTAATTGTTGTGCTGTTGTTACATCACCTGATACTACAAAAGCTTTAACTGGTTGTTGGTTGTTTAGTGTTTCTGCTATTTGGTTTAAGGGTGACGATCCTACGACATTAAACGCAGGTGCTTGTACTGATGGTATTGAAGCTGCTGCTCCTTGCACACCTGATGATCCTGCTCCAGTTGGTGTTTTTGTACCTACTATACCTTTAACTGCCGTAAAACCTGTTGTAAGTGCTGTAGCAAATCCTATTAAACCAAAGGGGAAAAATGGTTTAGTATCTAATGCTGTAGTCGCTGCTTTGTAAGTACTCATTATAGCTTCTGCTGTTAATGCTGCTTTTGCTGCTACACTATTTTTATTTAACGCACCTGCTATTGCATTTAAACCTTCTTTAACTAGATTAAATTTCATATCTGCTAAATTTTTGTCTAGTAGTTCTTCTTCTGCGTTAGCTTCTGCTACTAATCTAGTTTTTTCTTCTTCTGCTTCTTTAAACGCAGCTGAATCTTTTTTTAATAATTCTTGTTGCTTAGCAAATACATCTAGTGATAATTGTATTCTTGCTTCTGCTGCTGCTTTTTGTATTTCTAATTTTTTAAATTCATTGTCTGTTAAATTAATTGCTGACTGTCTTTCTATTTCTTCTGAATCAAATTTTTGTTGTAATAAAACAGTTTCAAGATCTAATTTTTCTTGTATTAAACTTATTTCATTAACTAATTGTTCAGATCTTTGTCCACCTAATCTTTCTTCTATTTCTGCAACTGCTGCTAATGCTCTTATCTGTTCAGCTTGTAATTTAATATCTTTTTCATTGTTTGCAAGTGCTGCATCTGCTGCTGCCAACGCTACTTCTGCTAATGTTTTTTCTTGTAATATACCTTTTTCTAATATTTTCCCTAATTCTTGATTGGCTTTTATTCTTACATCAATATCTTTACTAACATCATCTCTTATTTGTCTTTGTTCTTCAGCTGATTGTAAATTTGTTATTCTAAGTCGTTCTTGATTTGCAGCTGCTAACTCGGCAGCATTTGCAAGTCTTACTTGTGCTGTAGCTCCTTTTATTGCTTCTTCTGTAACTTGTTTTATTGTAGATGCTACTTTTTTTGTTACATCAGCTACTTTATCAAACGTTCCATCAACACCAGTAAAAGTATCAATTAATTCTTTACCTGCTTCTTTTGCTGATTCTGCTGCTCCTGCAAAATC
>Ga0181397_1001042_pt1 | contig 10182 bp, 8 predicted proteins | sample 20SPOviralmetaG_FD_130126 | JGI IMG/M metagenome (GOLD analysis project Ga0181397, IMG submission 130126) | Marine viral communities from the oligotrophic San Pedro Time Series (SPOT) site, San Pedro Channel, CA, USA - 20 SPOT_SRF_2011-02-23 | ecosystem: Environmental > Aquatic > Marine > Strait...
CTCTACTCTTGTAAATATGCCGGATTCTTCTGGTGCGGGAGCAGAGGGAGAAATTGATGCAGCTATCTTGGGAGACCTCGCATGAGTAAGGCAGCAGAACTCGCCGCACTGATTGGTTCGCAGACGGCGTTGTCGAACAGGAACTTTGTTATCAACGGTGCGATGCAGGTGGCGCAGCGGGGTACGTCAAGTACAAGTCTGCACACTTCTGGATATTATACAACGGACAGGTTCGCTTTGGTTTTTGGTAATGAGGATGAGTTGCGAGTAACAATGTCGCAAAATTCTGTCACTGACCTACCCGGCTTTGCTAATTCTTTGAAAGTGCAAACTACCACCGCTGAAAGTGCGATAGCCGCAGATGAAAGTTACTACATTATCAATCGCTACGAAGGCCAAGATTTCCAACAGCTAAAATACGGCACATCAAGCGCACTTTCGACAACACTCAGTTTCTATGTGAAGTCGTCTGTTACTGGCACTTTTGCAGTGGCAATTTACCAGACCGATGGTAACGACATCATTGGGTCAACTTACACAATCAACTCTGCTGATACTTGGGAAAAGAAAGAAATCACCTTTGCTGGCAACACTCTTGCAGCAATTGTGGACGACAACACCAATGCAATTATGATTGATTGGTTTTTGGCAGCGGGTTCCAACTTTACTTCAGTAAACAACACTAGCTGGGGTGGCTATGAGACAGGCAAGCTGGCGTTTGGGCATGGCACAAATGCAGTAGCCACCACTACAAACGCTACTTGGGAAATAACAGGAGTGCAGTGGGAACTTGGCGAACAGGCCACGCCGTTTGAGCATCGGTCCTTTGCGGATGAGTTGGCTAGGTGTCAGAGGTATTACCAAAAATCATATAACTACTCTGTTGCCCCCGGTACAAATACGCAGGACGGTGCAACGTATACCGTAACACAGGCCACCGCCAGTTATCCAAGCGCAGGTCATACTCACTTTAAAGTAGAAATGAGAGCAGCGCCAACTATTACCAGTTATGATTACGGAGGCACTAGCGGAAAAATGAACGCTGGAGGAAGCGCCGTAACACCCGTCATACAAGACCCAGCACAGAGAGGCTTTGGTAACTATGTAAACAATACGTCTGTAGGCGTTAATTCCAGCGTAGCTATACATTACGAAGCAGATGCGGAGTTGTAAATGAATATAACATCAGCTAAATATCAAGCAAACTTAGAGGGAGAAAATACGTGTATCATTGTCGTAGTTGACGGTGTAACTATGTTTGTTCCTCTCGACCCGGCCAACACGAACTACGCTGAAATCCAACGACAGGTCGCAGCCGGTACACTGACCATAGCTGATGCCGACTGATGAAGCTGGCGATGGAACCCGTAATGAAAACACAGATGGAACTTGAGGCACACGAAAAAGAATGTGCTATCAGGTATGCCTCTGTGCAGGAAAAGTTAGAGGCACTCGACAAGCGCATGTGGCGGCTGGAAGCAATGATTATGGGTAGCACGGTGATGGTGGTTGCTATGGTGGTCACAGTATTTATGGGAATGAATTAGTATGGCTGTATTCAAGGCATTCAAACCAGAAGCGATGAACAAAATCGCCAAGAGCATGGGCTATACAGGCAACATGGGTGAGTTCCAGAACTATATTGAACAAGACCCTGCACGTCAGGCACGTATGCAGCAGTTTACTAACGCTGCTGTGCAGATGGCAAAGGGTGGTGTAGTGAAGATGCAGCAGGGTGGTCTAAACTTACAACAAGCAGCATCTAATTTTACTGGTATGACACCTGTTATGAATGACCCACGTGGTATTCGACCACAAGCAGGTGGTAATATGGGCCAGTTTAGTGGTGGCATAGGAAGTGTTAGCACAGCGGATTATGTATTCCGTGACTCTCAAGGAAATAGAATTGATGGCACTGACCCGTCTCAAAAAATAGACTACAGTAAAAGTGGGCCTAGTTATACATCTGCTCGACAAGCTGCCAACCCTGCGCTGACACAAGCATATGTTCCCCCACAACAGTTTCAAAAAGTAACCAAGCCAAAGATGGATACCAACGAGTTTCTTTCTGATGGTACCACGGCTAACCCTAATTACATGAAGCCTATCACTGATGACCAAGGCACCGTGATTACGGAGGAGGTTGCTCCGACTGTCGCTGATGTATCAGCACAGATGATGCAAACACCCGGACTACCAACAGGTGCTGCAGTAACTGCGCAAGGCACTACGATAGACCCACGTCAGATGGTTAGCCCCTACAGTGGTCAGGTAACAGGCAATGTCGCTGTTCCTACAGCTATGGCTACTACCTCATATGCACAGGCACCGCAGGAGTCTGAAGCTAACGTGATGCAAGCAGCACAGGCTGCACCTGCTGTAAATACAGCTATCAATGCCACGCAAGCAGCACAGGGTGCAGTAAGCCCTGAAGCACAGGTATTAGCAGCACAGCAGACTGCCTCTTCTGTAGGTGACGTAAATGCAGCGCAGGGTAATGCGGTCCTCATAAATAATCCTGTGCAAAGACAGATACAGGATGGAGAACTTGTATCTGGTGCTGCTAATGCACAGACTGCAGCGCAGTTTACAGAGCAGGTACAGGCAGCAGAAGCCACACCTTCTAAGCAAGCTACAGTGCAAGGGCAGCTTGATGGCTTGATGCAGCAGTTTGAGGGTGGTGAAACACCAGCATGGGCTGCAGGGGCCATGAGAGCCGCTACACAGGCTATGTCTGCACGTGGGCTAGGTGCCTCCAGCATTGCCGGTCAGGCCATTGTACAGGCTGCTATGGAGTCTGCAATGCCTGTTGCACAAGCAGACGCTAGTATCTTTGCGCAGTTTGAACAGCAGAACCTGTCGAACCGCCAGCAGCGTACTATGCTTGCCGCACAGCAACGTGCGCAGTTTATGGGTCAGGAGTTTGACCAAGCTTTCCAAGCCCGTGTAGCCAATGCTGCTCGTATTGGCGACATTGCCAATATGAACTTTACTGCTGAACAACAGGTTGCTCTGGAAAACAGCCGTATTGCTAATAGCATGAACCTTGCCAATCTCAGCAACAATCAGGCTCTTGTGATGGCAGAGGCTGCAGCATTGTCTAATCTTGACATGGCTAACTTAGGAAACAGACAGCAAGCTGCTGCAATGAATGCTCAGAACTTCATGCAGATGGATATGGCTAACCTGTCTAACCAGCAGCAGACAGATATCTTCAAAGCGCAGCAACGTATTCAATCACTTTTTACTGACCAAGCTGCAGAAAATGCAGCACGTCAGTTTAATGCAAGTTCACAGAATCAAGTTGACCAGTTCTTTGCTGACTTGGCTAACAATGTATCTCAGTATAATAGTACACAGGCTAATGCACAAGCACAATATAATGCAGGGCAGCGTAATACAGTAGAACGATTTAACGCAGAGTTGAATAACCAGCGTGACCAGTTCAATGCACAGAACCGCCTTGTCATTGACCAAAGCAATGCTCAGTGGCGCAGACAGGTGGCTACAGCAGATACCGCTGCTATCAACCGTGCTAACGAACTTAATGCCAATGCTTTGTTGGGTATATCAAACCAAGCCTACAATAACATGTGGCAGTATTACGGTGACAGCATGGAGTGGGCATGGACATCTGCAGAGAATGAACGTAGTCGTGTCGTTAATCTAGCTATTGAACAGCTTCGTGCAGATAGCAGTGCTAATGTTCAAAACATGATGAATGATTACAATTCGTCTCTAGGTTTTGGTCAGCTTATAGGTACATTCCTCACTGCGGGTAAAAGTAGTGTAATAGGTGGATTGTTTGGTTTATAGGATTAGATAATGTTTGATGCAGGAATTAAAACATACATGAACTTAAAGGTGCCGGGTATGGAGCCTGAGAAAGAAGTAGATACTACAGGTCTTCTTTCTAGGACTAAACCTATGCCACAAAAAATGAGTGGTGAACCCGATGACGAATTGACACGGGTAGGTAGGTATGTAGGTCAAATTCGTGCAAAGAGAGAGGCTGCAAAGAATGCTTGAAGAACCACAGCCATTTCTTGATGGGCCAATACCGGGTCAGTCGCTTACACCTGAACTGGGCAATCGTCCGTGGCAGAATCCTCCACAGTATAACACTGTAGAAGAGGCACTGGAATATTATATCCCACGTCTTGTAGACCCACAGATTGCACCACAGCTTATTGACACAATGGAAATGGGCATACCGCTTACCACTATTGCTAACGCAATGCAGGTAGGTGGTGCTATGCAGGGTTATCACACTATTGACGTAGGTATGCTTGTTATGCCTGTGCTGATTGAAATGATGGCGTATCTAGCAGAGCAAGCTGGCGTGGAGTACACAATGGGTACTGAAGACGACAGGATGGGTGACACGGGCTATAGCGAAAGCACAATTGCTAAAGTAAAGCAGAAGATTGATTCAGAGTTAGAGGCTATGGGCATGGATGCATCAGACTTAGCACAACAAAGCGCACCTGATACACCTGCTATGCCAGAAGAAACAGCAATGGATAATCCTGAACCTACTGGTTTGATGGCACGGAGAGCGTAATGGGACTTAACTTTGGTGCAGTATTTGCAGGTGCAGCTAAGACAATATCTGAACGTGTGAAAGAGCAGGAGCAGCGTGTAAACCTGCTTACTGATAAAGCACTGGACTTGGGTACACAGGTCTACTTAGACAAGAAGAAGGACGCAGAGCGTGATGCCAAGCTGCTTGAGCAGGGTATGGCATCTCTTGCTATGACTGGACTAGATTCCGCTACACGTTTTCGTATTGCACAAGGCGGCAGCACCGCTGTAAACAATACACTTAATCAATATAACTCGTTTCTTGAAAAGGACTCTGAAGGAGATTTCTCTACTTTCTATAGTGTAAAGGGTTCTGACGAGTTTGCAGACATGCCTGATAGTGAGTTTATTTCCTTGTTTGGTCCTCGTGCAGAGTACGACCCATCTGTAGCACGTAAATATCTTGCGGGTAGAGGTGCTGATAGCGGTATCGGTGGCCTGTTTGTGTCTGACCCAACTGAAATGCTTAGTGAGTTTGAGGCAAAAGCAGGTGTACTTGGTGAGAGTCGTGTTACTGATGCCCCCACATTGGGTACACTTGACGTAAACATGGCAGCTATGCAGACTGCGTTTGGTAAAGATGCAAAAGAACTTAGATTTGACACACCTAAAGAGGCAATCACATATTATACTCAGGCCATTCTAAACGAACAAGAAAAGGGTGATGAAGCTAATAAAGATGTAATTACGTCTTATGAAGGACGGATAACTGCTTTTAAGAATATTGAAAAGAAGGAAGGTACAGATACTCCCTTTAATGTAGACAGTAGACTTAAAGAAATTCCCGGTCTTTTGTTTGAGTTAAACAAAAATCCCGAAGATAACAAGGCAAAAATAGCTGAACTAGAAGGTGAGCGTGATGGATACCTTGAACATTTAGAGGGGGTGTCTGCTGCAGGACGTGCGCCTGAAGACAAGCCCGAAAAAAGTTTAGATAATATGCTAAACAACATAGGGGTAAAAATTGTAAATGCTCAGATGCCTAACAGTGGTGCTACTGAGGATGAACTAGCCGCATTGATTGCACAGCGTGACAGAATTTTAGCAGAGCAAAAAGCGCAAACCTCTTCTGACCCATCTAAAGATGTATTTACACCTTCTACTGCCAATAGCTATGTTAATAGCACTATTAGTCAGGCATTTAGAAATGAAAAATATGCAATGCCTGTATCTCCTTTTTCGGATAGAATAAAGTTAAAGTTCGGCACAGGCCGTGCAGAGTATGCTAGTTTCTTTGAAAAAATGGAAAATGCTAGGACACAACTATATTCTGTAAATGATACACATAATAGTATTGCACTGCCTTTAGAAATAGACAAATATTTTAGCTTGAGTTTTGACCCGGAAGTGCAAAACTATGTTAATAAGTTTGGCGATGCGTTTGTAGAAAAAGATGGCCAAAAGGTTCGGCCCGATTATATTAGAGAGGTGTCTAACTTTGACGAAGGTGCTGAGTTAGCAAAGGCTGGTGGGTTAAAAGTCGGTGACATCATAAGGTATCCATCCCCGTCAGGCGGCACAGCAGTCGAAGTATGGACAGGAATTAACTTTAGATAGGAATTAATTATGGAACTTAAACCTTCTGGAAGAGTGGTGGGTTCAGAGATTAATTCCATTGCATCTTCTGAATCAATTATTAGTAGTCGTCCTGCTCAAGTTCAGCCAGAGTCGTCTGGCGGTCTTGTGTCATCAGGCCGTGTTGTTAAACAGGACGGTTCAATTACAAATCTCCAATCACTTGCTCAAGAAAAGTTTGATGCAGACAAAAAGTCACGTGAAGAATTAATTGAGTCTATACGGCGTAAAGAGCAATTAAGAACAGAAGAAGGTATACCTGTTAGCTTCACTAAAGACGAAGAACTTCTTATGGCGCAGTTGGCTATACCAGCCTTTGAAGCTACCGCCGAATACTACGAACAATCCTCTTTGGCAGAAGATGAAAATCCATACTATCAAGAAGTAAAAGAGCGGGGCGATGCCGCTGTTCAAGCATATGGTGGCACCCCATCTGATGTTATTCCCCTTGCAACTGACAGAGATAATAGGCTGTCTAAAGCCATGCAAGGAATTGCTGAAAGAAATAAAGATTTAGAAACTGGCTCTGGCGTAGAGGGGGCTGGTAATCTTTTCAGCATGTCAACTTTCTCTGGAGATTTGGAAACATTTTATGAAGAGAAAGTCTTCCCTAACCTAGACGATGGTGCATTAAAGTCATTCCTGCAAACAGCAGGTGACTACGGAATGGGTGCAGAAGCATTCAACACTATACTTGCTCTAGGAAAATCCGTAGATTACACGACATCCGCATATAAAGATGTAGCACAGTCTTTCTTTGAGGGGCTGCAAGAAAATGCGCCTGATTTTTATAAGATGTCTGTTGGTATGGACCCTAGAAGTGCGGCAAACAGTTTTGCCAGAGAGACGGGTAACTTATTAACTTACTTAGAGACAGCATCTGGAGGTATAGTACCAGCGTCGGCTTTGCGTTTAGCGTCAGGACTTTCTTCCAGAGAAATAAAAGATGTAGCACGTGCTATTGCTGCAGAGACAAGCAAATTTAAGAAGATTGATGGTGTCATTCTAGCTGAAAAAACTACCCGCGCAGAACGTAGGGCTGCTGCGGTTCAAGCTGCTAATGCTAATGCAGGACTTAGGTCTGACTTTATCAAGCAGTTTGAGCAAAGCATTGGCGCACGTAGCATGACAGATATTGATATCATACTTGATGAAAGTAAAATTATATCAGCAGAAAAAGATGGCTTGCTTGTTCTTGACCCAAAAAAATATAGAGAGGTAGGAAGAAACCTATTAGACAATCAAGGAGTTGAAACCACTGGACAGCTAGACCTGCTAAAGACAGCAGAAACAGGCGAAGTTCCTGAGTTTATGTTTAACGTAAATAGACTAACAAGACCGTCCATCAAGCCAGAAAATTTTGAGGCGTTTACTGCTGTAGCAGCAGACGTTATGAAAAAAGCTAATATGACTTACGACCCTAGTTCTGGCAAGAGGCTTGTAGATGTTGTCTTTGAGTTGTCTGTTGACCAAGAAATAGTGCCAGAAGGCGAACTTCTTTCTCTGTTAAATAAGTACGACCTTTCTTTTGAGGACTTCGCTACTATGATGGTAGGCTCTGTGTCTGACGCAGGTAGAACTCTACGTGCTTTTCAAGAGATTACTAGGAGGGTAAAGCCTAAAAACGAAGTCTCTGAAATGAAAGAAGCAAAGCTACTCGATACACAAAATAAATTCTTCAGAACCTTCACTAGAGTAGAAAACATTCGCCGTGGCTTGCTTGTATCACAGGTTGCTACCGCTGCCCGTAACCTATCATCTGCTGGTGTACGTGCGCCTCTTGAGGGTCTGCAAAACGTATTTGACACAGCACTGTACAACTACAGCAAGGATGGTTTAGTTGCAGGTAGTCGCAGCCTTGTTGATTTACGTGGTAATTGGTCTGACAGTTTCAGGCATCTTAAATACACCTTTGACCCACGTAACTACAATCACATGAAAGAGTACACGGACTACATACTGGACCGGCCTGAATTGGCAACACAATCTGACCGCATGTTCAATCAAATCAATGAAATTAGACGCTCTCAAGGTGCGGGTGGTGGCGGTGCTTTAGATAGCATACTATCGGCTGCGGAAAAAGGTGTAGATGTAATCAACGGCCCCAACCGCTGGCAAGAATACTTGATTCGGCGGGGTACATTTACTGCTGAACTAGAACGTCTTGTAAAGCGTGAGTATGACATAGACTTGATAGATACAATTAATCAAGGTGGAATGTCTGACTTGTTAAATGATGCACCGGAACTTGTGGGAACAGGTAACACACCTTTTAAGGAATTACTGTCTGCCTCTGTTGATAAAGCATTAGACATAACGTATGCTAAACAACCAGAAACACAGGTGTTCAGAGAGATGACATCTTTCATTACTCGTAATGGATTAACCGTAGTTGCTCCATTCCCAAGATTTATGTTCAATAGCATGGAACTTGCTGGAGAGTACTCTGGTGTTCCTGCTATATATCAAATAACTAAACGAACTGTGGATGCCGTTTTAAAAAAAGGTGGTCCCATCACTCCTGCACAACGAAGACAAATATCCCGTGGAGTTATAGGACATTTTGCAATAATACCAGCCGCTATTCAGTATCGTAATAGTGAAGACGCACCTGCTGACTATAAATTCTTGCGTAAAGATGACGGCACTTTGTTGGACACTTCTGCTCAGTCTCCTATACTTCGTCAGGCTTTGTGGATAGCAGAACTAGGTAAAAGAAACGATGATGGAAGCCTAAGTAAGTGGTTGGAAACTTCGGGGTATAGAGAGGGTATAGAGGCGTTTGTAGGAACAAATATTCGCACAGGCTCTGGTGGTGCGCTTTTTAAGGATGTAGCAAACATCTTTGCTGCTAGTGTTGATGCTGGTGCCGGAGAAAAAAGCATAGAGACATTGGGTAAAATGTTGGGTGAATATGCAACGACATATTTAACACCTCTTAATCAAGTCATAGAGACACAAAGGGCATTAGGTTATAGACCAGATGAGTATGTAGACAATCGTAATGAGCCGAACCCTAGCGGCACATTGTTCTTTGGAAAGGACAGCGCGTTTGTCAAAGGATTAGTAGACTCACCACGTAGGAGAGGGATGACAACATTCTTCTCTCCTTCTGACGAGGAGAAAAGACCTGCTCGTGAAACATTATTCCAAGATGGAGATGTTGAGCCACGTGTCGGTACATTGTCTAAGGTATTTACAGGTATCACTCAGCGAAAAGATGTGAGTGATACTGGTGAGTTTCTAATGGGGCTGGGCTTTGCCGATTATAAACTTCGCCCCCGTACAATATCGCCCGGGTTTCAAAGGTACGAAACAAAGGTGCTAAGGTCTGTATTGCCCTCTATAGTAGAGGCTGTTCAGAGTAGAGAAGTTGTAGGTACTTTTAGAGACATGGCAAGGATGCGCACGGCAGAAGCTAGAGAGGATTTGTCTGATGAGGCTTTTATACGAGTTCAGCAAACTAATCTTATTGAGGAAGAAATTAGCAGGTATAAAAGAGAAGTGGATGGTATCATCACCGCAGAGTCAGAAGAGGTCACTAACCAGAAACGTGACGACTTGACAACTGTAGATGGTAAGCCGGTCAATGTGGAGTTAACTGAACTTCTTCAGTTGCATCAACAATTTAGAAGAATGAAACCGTCACAGAGACGTGCTGCATTTACTGCACTACCTTTCTTGATAAAACAATTTGGTGATGAAATCGGTCTAAAAGAAGATGAAAGAAAACCAAGTATGGCAAACTCAAAACACATAGCTATGATGATTGACTATATTAAAGACTAAAAAAAGGGGGCCGTTAAGCCCCCTCTCTTTTATCTATTATCTCCACTACCAGATAGCGTACCGCGCTTCTTGCGGTCAGCCAGTTTCTGTAGGTTGTTCTCCATGATATGGCCAAGGTCCATCTCCATTTCTTTAGCTAGTACGGCACAGTACCATAGCACATCCCCTATCTCATAACCAATCTCAATACGCTTGGCAAGGTACTCATCCTGTGCTGCACCATCACGAATAAAC
>Ga0181397_1001043_pt1 | contig 10180 bp, 6 predicted proteins | sample 20SPOviralmetaG_FD_130126 | JGI IMG/M metagenome (GOLD analysis project Ga0181397, IMG submission 130126) | Marine viral communities from the oligotrophic San Pedro Time Series (SPOT) site, San Pedro Channel, CA, USA - 20 SPOT_SRF_2011-02-23 | ecosystem: Environmental > Aquatic > Marine > Strait...
GGGAACCTAATTTTACATTTGATGGATCTACATCATACTTAAATGGTAAGTTAACAATTGATCAACAAGCATTATTAACAACAGGTACAGTAGCATTTAATCCTAAAGATGGTTCAAATGCAACAGTAGCAGCATTAACAGGTAATTTAACAATTACACTTGATAGAGCAAATCATTGGGAAGCTGGTGATACAGGTGTTATAAGAATAAAACAAAGTGCATCTACAGCCAGAACAGTAACATTTACACCTTCAGCGGGTAGTAATGTATATTTAAATGGTAGTGCATTTACAATGCCTACTACTTTAAGTTCACAAGTTGTAATTGGAATATATTGTGATGGTACAGATTTCTTCTACACAGTTGGTTCTACAGCTAGTTTAGGTACTAAAGGTGCACCAGGAGGAACAGGACCACAAGGTGCAAGTGGTACTCAAGGTACAAATGGTACTCAAGGTACAAATGGTACTCAAGGTACAACAGGAGCAGGACCACAAGGTGCAACAGGTGCAGGACCACAAGGTGCAACAGGAGCAGGACCACAAGGTGCAACAGGTGCAGGACCACAAGGTGCAACAGGAGCTGATAATTCAACTCAAGGAGCAACAGGTGGAAAAGGAGAACCAGGTGCAGATAATTCTACTCAGGGTGCTCAAGGTAAACAAGGTATAGATGGTACAGGAACTCAAGGTGCAGATGGACCACAAGGTGCAGATGGAGCAGATAACTCTACTCAAGGAGCAGATGGACCACAAGGTGCAGATGGAGCAGATAATTCAACACAAGGTGCTCAAGGTGCTACAGGTGCAGATTCAACAGCAGCAGGACCTCAAGGAGCAGGTGGAGCTCAAGGTGCAGATGGACCATCAGGTCCAGGTGGTGCAGTAACAGCATTTACAAATGGTTCAAATGATAGAGTTGTAACAGCAACAGGTGCAGCAGGTATTAATGGTGAAGCTAATTTAGTATTCAATGGAGATCATTTAACAGTATCAGCTGGTGGACTTCATGTTGGATCAGCAGTAGTCCCAGCAACAGTAGGTAAAATTACAGCTACAAATGACGTTGTAGCATTTGCATCATCAGATAAAAGATTTAAAGATAATATTATACCTATTTCTAATGCTTTAGAAAAAATAAAACAAGTAAGTGGTGTTGAGTTTGATTGGAGACCATTAACTGAGGAACAAAAGATTTGGTTACACAGTAACGAAGGACATGATATTGGAGTAATAGCTCAAGAAATAGAAGAAATTTTACCTGAAATCGTAACTACAAGAGAAAATGGATATAAAGCTGTTAGGTATGAAAAAATTGTTGCCTTATTAATTGAAGCTATTAAGGAACAACAAATCCAAATAGATCAATTAAAAGGTAAATAATGGCAAATCAAAATTTCTTTAGGGTAATGCAAGGAGGAACTTGGCAAGTTACATCAGAAGCTGATTGGCCTGTACTTACTTGTCAATTAGAATTAGGAGATTTTGCAACTGCTACCCCAGCACAATTCCCAAATTATCAAAGTTTTAAAAATTATAGTGGATTATATCACCAACAACAAGCAATAAATTCACGTTATGATGGTGGTGACGCTAGTTTGGTTCATTATATGTACACTAGTTGGTGGGGTACCTCATCTTTTTCAGATGGTGCTCCATATAAACAATTAGTTTATCAGTATATGTATTCTTCCTCAGATTCTACAGCTCCAAATCTTGGTAGTTTTGAACTTTGGCAAAGTCCAACTAATAATACAGCATCGTTAACATTAAATGCAGCTACATTAGGATCTGGATTATCACCTGCATTTGGAGCTATACAATCAATACAAGTACCAGATACTGGTTCTGTGGTACAATTCGGGGTTAGACAAGGATCAGCATTATCAAACATAACACAATATCAATTAAATTCAAATTTTGATATAACCACTTTAAACACCAGTACTAGGACTGTTAGACGAATAGCAGCAGTAACCCAATCATTAACTCAAAATGTTGATCAAATATCTTTTGGTTATACTGGTTCTCATTTATATCAATTCCACAGAGAAGTTGATTTTACTGCAGAAAATGATCCTATGTGGACTTGTTGTACTATTTTCCATTTATCTAGACCCTATGATTTGGCATCAGCAACATCAACCTCTTCTTTTTGTATAGAGGAAGAGTTAGGTATTGACCCTTATCCTTTTGCAAATAAATCATTCGTAAATTGTACAGTTGTAAATATATCTCAGTCTAATTATAGTTATCCATTTCAATGGGCTTCAAGTTCTTTCTTTTATGTTAATTCTGCAAATGACTATGTTAGATCATTTATAGTAAATAGAGCTGGTAATATTGAAGGAAGCGTAGTAACCTTATCACCATCAGATTTCCCACGAGAAATACATTATGTATCACCATTTACTTATCAAGATAATAGTACTTACCAGTATACTCAATTAATGGTATCTCGTTCTCTCTCCCCAATTGACCCTAATAATATTAATCATAATGTAGAAAGAACTGGATCATGTATGTCGCCTTATGTTAAACCAACAGGCTGGTTCCAATTATAAAATTATTTGAGTTTTTATTTGTTTTTCCGTATATTATTCATATGTATGACTATATTATAGGCCATAACGGAAGTGGGCTCAATGAGTAACCAACCATAATAAAAAGATTGACATGCCAAATTGGAAAAAAGTAGTTGTATCCGGTAGTGATGCAGATTTAAACAAAATTAAAGCAGGGAAGTATTTCGTACGTCCCACAGGTTCAGGATCATCACCCTCTAAAGCTTATCAAATTCCATTTTTTGATACATCTTCGGGAGATAATTTTGATACTTTATATAAAGACTCACAAAGTAAACTATTTTGGTATCCAGCAGGTGGCCTTAATGTAATTGGAAATATTACCTCTGCAGGGTTTATTACAGGTAGTAATATCGTTGCTTCAACTTCACTTACAGGTAGTAATTTACATATAAACAATTTATCAAATGGAACATCAGAAACTCGAATATTAGTTTCAAATACATCGGGTGATATAAAATATAGAACAGATTTATCCTTAACTGGACCTACAGGTGCACAAGGTGCTGACGGAACACAAGGTTCTACAGGTGCTAAAGGTGTAGTAGGACCACAAGGTGCTACAGGACCACAAGGATCTAAAGGAGCAACAGGACCAACAGGACCAACAGGTTCAACTGGTGCTAAAGGTGCTACTGGAGATCAAGGTGATGTTGGTGCTCAAGGTACAAATGGACAAAAAGGAGCTACAGGTGCTACAGGACCTACTGGTCCACAAGGAACAACAGGTACTCAAGGTACAACTGGTCAAAAAGGTGTAGTAGGACCAACAGGTCCAACAGGACCAACTGGAGCTCAAGGAGCAGATGGTGCTCAAGGTTCAGTAGGTAACCAAGGACAAAAAGGAGCAGTAGGACCAACAGGACCAACTGGTGCTCAAGGTGCAGATGGTCCAACAGGGCCAACAGGTTCTCAAGGTACAGTAGGTACTACAGGTGCTCAAGGTGCTATAGGAGCTACAGGACCAACTGGTCCAACAGGTGCTCAAGGTGCTGTAGGTAATACAGGACCAACTGGTGCTCAAGGTACAGATGGACAAAAAGGTGCTACAGGTAATACTGGACCAACAGGTTCACAAGGAACAACAGGACAAAAAGGTGCTCAAGGAGATCAAGGTGATCAAGGTATTCAAGGTGCTACAGGACCAACAGGGCCTACAGGTGCTAAAGGTGCTACAGGAGCAACAGGTACACAGGGTACAGATGGACAAAAAGGTGCTACAGGTAATACTGGTTCTCAAGGTGCTACAGGTCAAACAGGACCTACTGGTGCTCAAGGTACAGTAGGAAATGATGGTCCAACTGGACCAACAGGTTCACAAGGAACAACTGGTGCTAAAGGTGCAACAGGTGCTACTGGACCAACAGGACCAACAGGTTCACAAGGTACTATAGGTACAAAAGGACAAAAAGGACAATTAGGTGTTACTGGACCTCAAGGTGCAAATGGTAATACAGGACCTACTGGTTCACAAGGTGCAGTTGGTGATGATGGTCCAACAGGACCTACAGGACCACAAGGTGCTACAGGTGCTAAAGGTGCTACAGGAGCAACTGGTCCAACAGGACCAACTGGTTCACAGGGTACTATAGGTACTAAAGGACAAAAAGGTGAAGTTGGTGTTACAGGTGCCAAAGGTGCTACTGGTGCTACCGGATCTCAAGGTACAACTGGTCAAAAAGGAGCAACAGGACCAACTGGTCCAACTGGTGCTCAAGGTACTACAGGTACAAAAGGACAGAAAGGTGAAGTAGGATCACAAGGTACTACAGGTGCAAAAGGACAAAAAGGACAATTAGGTCAAACAGGATCACAAGGTGCTACAGGTACACAAGGTACAGATGGTAACTTTGGTGGTAACTCGTTTGATTATACATTTGATAGTGCAACAGGGGATTCAAACCCAGGCACAGGTAGAATAAGATTAAATAGTACAACACAAAATATAGCATCAAAAGCATATGTTAATGTTACAGATGATGATGGTAATAATATAGAAAGTACACTTTCAACTATAGATAGTGTTACTTCAGCTGTTAAAGGACATATTAGGATTTCTAATAGAACGGATGCAACACAATTCTTAACATTTGCTATTTCAGATTTAACTGATGATGGAAGTTATTGGGAATTAGCAATCACAAATGAAGCAGGATCAGCAGTTGCCCCATTTACAAATAATGAAGATGTTTTAATTTCATTTGTATCAACAGGTGATAAAGGAGATACTGGAGCAAAAGGACAAAAAGGTGCTAATGGACCAACAGGACCACAAGGTACTACAGGAAATACAGGACCAACAGGACCTAAAGGACAAAAAGGTTCAATAGGTGTTACTGGTTCACAAGGTGCTATAGGCCAAACAGGTGAAACTGGTGCTAAAGGTGCTACAGGAGGAACAGGACCAACTGGAGCAACTGGACCACAAGGTACTACTGGTACGAAAGGACAAAAAGGACAACAAGGAAATAATGGTCCTCAAGGTACAGTAGGTAATACAGGACCAACTGGAGCAAAAGGAGCTACAGGTAATACTGGACCAACAGGTTCTCAGGGTGCTACAGGTGCAACAGGACCTACAGGTGGAACTGGAGGAACAGGACCAACAGGTGCTAAAGGTGCTACTGGTTCAACCGGATCTCAAGGTACAACAGGACAAAAAGGTGCTACAGGTGCAACAGGACCAGGTGGTTCTCAAGGTACTACAGGTGCAACAGGTGGTGGTGGTGCAACAGGACCAAAAGGACAAAAAGGTCAAAATGGTAATACAGGTTCAACTGGTTCTCAAGGTACAACAGGTGCAACAGGTGGAACAGGACCTACTGGAGCAAAAGGAGCTACAGGAGCAGGTGGTGGAACAGGACCAACTGGACCAAAAGGACAGAAAGGACAAGCAGGTTCAAATGGATCTAATGGTTCAACAGGACCTCAAGGTACTACAGGTGCAACAGGACCAGGTGGTGGAACAGGTGCTAAAGGACAGAAAGGTCAAGGAGGTTCAAATGGATCAACTGGACCACAAGGTACAACAGGTGCTACAGGTGGTGGTGGTGCAACAGGACCAAAAGGACAAAAAGGACAAACAGGTGGTACTGGAGGTACAGGACCAACAGGACCACAAGGTACTACAGGTGCTACAGGTGGAACTGGAGGAACAGGACCAACTGGACCTAAAGGACAAAAAGGTCAAGCAGGTGGAACAGGTTCAACAGGACCTCAAGGTGCAACAGGTGGAACAGGACCAACTGGTGGCGGTGGTGCTAAAGGTTCTACGGGTGCTAAAGGACAGAAAGGTCAAGGAGGTGGAACTGGAAACACAGGACCTCAAGGTGCTACAGGTCCTTCAGGTTCAGGTGGTTCAACAGGACCAACAGGACCAAAAGGACAAAAAGGAGCAACAGGACCAACTGGTGGTGGTGGTGCTAAAGGACAAAAAGGTCAAGCAGGTGGTACTGGAGGAACAGGATCTCAAGGTGCAACAGGTGGAACAGGACCTACTGGAGCAAAAGGTGCATCAGGTACATCAAATACTTATGCTACTGCGATGAACCAATATACTAGAACTACAGATACAGTTCAGTTTGGTACAGTAAGATCAACAGGTGATGTTGTTGCATATTACTCAGATGAGAGATTAAAAGATATTGAAGGTAGAATTGAAAGTGCTTTAGATAAAGTAATGGAATTAGATGGTATTTATTACAGATCTAATGAATTAGCAGAACAATTTGGATATGATAAAAAAGATCGACATATTGGGGTAATAGCACAACAAGTTAAAAAACATTTCCCTGAAATAATTAGACAAGCACCATTTGATGCTGATGGAGATAAAGGAGCTAGTTTAACAGGTGAAAATTATATCACAGTTCAATATGAAAAATTAGTAGCAATATTAATAGAAGCTATTAAAGAATTAAATGATAAAGTAAACAAATTAAATAAAAAATAATGGGATTTATAGTTACAGGTTCAATTACGGAAAACGGAGGAGCTAATAGAGAAGTAAGTAGCTTCTATGTTAGGATCGAAAATTACGTATTACATAAAACAACAGGAGATATACTTGCAAATACACAACATTATGTAAGTAAAGAATCTTCATCAGGACACCCAGTATATAAAGAAGATTATATAGGACTAGATGCTTCTGGTATGTTATCTCCTAACTATACATTTGATGATGAAATTCATAATAATTCTTATCCATTAGAATTTCCACTTACTGAAAGTGTACAAGTAGAACAAGTAACATATTCTTCTTCATGGGAAGATCAAACAGTAGAATATATTGATTTTGATGATGATGGTAACGAAATATCAGCTTATCGTACAGAATCTATAGAAACAATTACTACTGGAAGTGAAATGGTAACTAAATCTAAAATAAACATTAATATAATTACTGGTAGCCTTTTTGAGTACACTTATGAAAAAGTTAAAAATCATTATAAGGATATTTTTGGTGAAGGTAATGTAAAAGACCTAATATAGTATGTACTACGGACAAGTCACTAGTCAATTACACATGGTATCTAATACCTCAACTATACAAAATCCCACATTAGCTTGTGGGTATTATAGTGGTATGTGGGGCATTTGTTCTAACTGGGGGGTTAATGGAAACTATAGTTTATACTCAGCTTGGAAACAAAATACAGATCCCAAATTAAATACAACACAAACAGGTACTTCTAATATATCAATGAACACAGGATATAGGTATAAAGATAGAATGTTTCATGTTAATTTAGCAATGTCAGGTGGAGGTTCTTCACTTTCTGTTATATCCTTCTCCTCCCCTTTTTCAGCTCAGGCAGCTATGGGAACTAGTATTGCAGCATATAAAAACCAATCAATGAGTAATACTCAAAATTATATTGGAACAAATGCTGTTGCAGGTTATGGATATCAGTTTAATGGTTGGAGATTAGAAAACGCATTTGGAACAGTTTTAACATCAACGGCAGCAGTAAATTGGTATTATAATAGTACTTACGGTGGTAAAAACTTCGCTTATATAGATACACTTCATGCTGCATTTGGAATTGTTAAATCAGATAGAAGACTAAAAGAAAATATTAGATTAGTTGGTAGATCACTATCAGGAATAAACATTTATACTTGGACTTATAAAAACCAAGAAAGAGATGGTAAAGGAGTATTTCAAGGTGTTATGGCACAAGAAGTACCTCAAGCATCTATTATGCATTCTGATGGATATTTAATGGTAGATTATTCTAAAATTGATGTTACATTTAAAAAGGTTTATGGAAGTATTATGGGTAATTGAAAACGTTAAGCGTTCTGAAGATTTTTATACAAAACAATTTACACTACTATTAGCAGCATCCGTCTGTTTATGGAAAAGGTATCACCCTAACCATAAAACAGTACTATATGCTGATGATCTTACTAAAGATTATTATAAAGGAACACCATTACTTGATTTATTTGATGAAATAAAACCTTTAAAGTATGATGATGAAATTGATAGGGAAGTATTTTGGTCAAGTAGTAAAACAAAAATAATAAGTAAAGCAACAAACCCAATACTAATTGTTGATCATGATTTTTTAATATTTAAAAACATAGATGAACATTTAAATGATAATGTTCTATTTACATATAACGAATTATCAGATAATTGGTATCCTAAAGAAAATACTAAATATTGTAAAGGATTAACAACACCAATTGACTATATAATTGATAGAGCAGCAAATGTATCTTTATTCTATCTTCCTGATTATAAATTTGCTAATAAATACGCTAAACAAACTTTACAAAATCATAAAGAATTTACTTCAATGGGAGTAAAGGATACTAATTATATGATATTGTCTGAACAGTTTATGTTAAAACAAATGTTATATAAAGAAAATATCCCACATAAAACATTATCCAAAAACGTTTTTAATTGTAAAGATGTAGATTATGGTACTATAGTAGATGATGGAGGTATTTGGAATCTCAAAGAATCTTCATTATATTACAAGCATTATGGTGTGTTAAAAAAAGAAATAGATCATACTGAAATGATGTATTTATTTAGGTGTATTAACTCTATACAAAAAGATAAATGGAGTTTATATGATGACTGGATAATAAAACAAAAAGACTAAATGAAGGCTATACACGTTAATTGGACTAAACCTTACTTTCATAAAGAGAGGTTAAGAGGCCATGGTTTTGAATCCATGAGAGGACTAGAATCAGACACATACAATATGACTGATCATCAAATTCTATATACAGTATTATCTATAGTAAATTGGCAAAGACATAATGGTCCTATTAAATTATATACTGATTCTGTAGGAGCAGCTTTTTATCATAGATTTAAAATATTAGATCTATATGATGAGGTAGATATAGATTTTTTAAATAGTTATTCAAAATCAAAAGTAGATGCAGCTTATTTTTGGACAAGTGGTAAAATAAAATGTTTAGCAAATCAAACAGAACCTTTTGTATTCATTGATAATGATATGATAATCAAAGAAAAATTACCTGAATATGTTAGAACTAACGATTTAACGATAGCACATTGGGAAATAGGTAGAGGTTATTATTACTTTGATAAAGAAAAATTTGAAAGAGAAATTACTCATATACCTTGGATTGAAAATTATAATGTAGATGATTGGTCACCTAATACATCATTCTTATGTTTTAATAACATAGAACTATTAAAAGAATATCATCAATGGCATAAAAAATTAGTTACAACTAATGGTGAAAATATACCTGAATGGTTTTGGTTATTAACTGATCAAGGTATTTTAGGTCATATTATTAGAGAAAACGATTATCATGTAAATACTTTAACTAATAAAATATCATTATCACATCATAATTGTGTTGAACCTCATACAAGATATAAAGGTAAAGCAGAAAAATGGTACTTACCTGAAAACCCAGATTTAGAAAAAGAAGTTAATTTTAAACATATTTGGTTAGATAAAATTAACACTATGCATTTAAAAACAGAAAAATGGTTTAGAGAATTAGTTGACGATTTTAAGGTTGGAGAAGTTTTTACAAAAGATGTAAGATGGCAAAAACATTGGGACAAATATCATGAAAATAAAAATAATTAGAGTATTATGGGGTGGTAATGTAAACCATGAAATACCCAGAATACCATTATATCCTGAACAAGAAGTAGTATACTGTTTTGATTATGAATCATTTTGGTTTATTCAAGAACTGGGATATGAAGCTAAATTAGTAAAAGATACAAAATTTGATGGTAAAAAAGGATATAATAAATTTGGAAGAAAATTACAAGCTTTAGATTTAGCATTACAAGAATTTGGTGAAGTATTATTATTAGATTGGGATTGTTTTATATTAAAACCATTTGATAAAAACTTTTATGATTCTTTAAAAGAAAAACCAATACAAATACCATTATACATTCAACATAAAGATACTAAAAATGCTGTATTGGAGATGTTAGTAAAAGATCAAAGTCCCTCATTATTAAGAGAATTAGAAGATTTAGAAGTAGGAATGAATAAGTATGGATGGGAATGGGAAGAGGGAGTAATAGCTCCTAATTTTGGTTTTGTATATTGTAGAGATAAATCA
>Ga0181397_1001046_pt1 | contig 10164 bp, 21 predicted proteins | sample 20SPOviralmetaG_FD_130126 | JGI IMG/M metagenome (GOLD analysis project Ga0181397, IMG submission 130126) | Marine viral communities from the oligotrophic San Pedro Time Series (SPOT) site, San Pedro Channel, CA, USA - 20 SPOT_SRF_2011-02-23 | ecosystem: Environmental > Aquatic > Marine > Strait...
ACCACCCAATGCAATACTCGTAGCCGTCAATGGCTTATGCTGAGTGATAGTATTGATGACATGCTTAGCACATATCATGGCTGACACCTCAGGCTCTATCTCTCTTAGCTTAATAAAAGCTTTCTCAGGCTGACCCTTAGCGTCAGCATTAGATTCAAGATAGTCCTGTATGGCTTGTGCCAGTGGTCGTATGGTATTAGCCACCATGACTTTACCATAGCTGGTCACTGACTCCTCTTCACGCTGGACATGAGAGACCCTACGCTTATTGACCCGCTGTTTACCCAGCTTAATCATCTCCGCCTCATGGTCTAACTCATCAGCGTACTCTTTTATATTTTTAAATATCTCTACCATGTATACTCCTTAGGTTAATTGTGTATTGGTATCTTATATGGGTACTTTAAAACTCAGACCCATAGTCCTTTTCATTCTTACCCACATGATATGGTTTCTTTAGGTCATTAGGATGTACACCCTTAGTTATCCAAGTCTCATACATGTGACGGCGTACTGCGTCAATCTTACCGAAGTCATGCCAGTCAAGAGTCCTTAAGAATTGTTTGTAGTGTCTCTCTCTTACTGGATTCCACCCGACAGGCGATTTATTAGCTGGTGTGTCACTGTTTAATTGTTCTATTGTTAGTTCACTCATAGTTATTCTCCTTTGTTAGTATGTGTATGTGTTGTCATTCCACCATATAGGTGTTGCTAGTTTCCACGTAGCAAAGTCCCGCTTGTCCTGTCTGTAGTACGTACGATATGCTACGACAGGGTCAGTATGTTTATACTGGTCAGGCATGGCTTGTGGAAAGTCAGTTAAGTCCTTAAGTGGTAACTCTTTAGGTAATGCTGGTAAGCTTTTTATAACGTCCCATGACTTATGATTGTCAGTCTTGTTATAGCGTAACTTGTACTCAGCATTGAGTCCCTTAGCTAGTTGTCTAGTCCATAAATAATTATTCCTAGACTCCTTGAGCCACAGCGTACATGGATGTTTAGGATGAGTAGACTTGTAAGGCGTCTCATATCCTACCTCATTGAGTACGGTGCACATCATCTGAGCTGTCTCGAGTATCATCTTGACGACATGTTTGTCGCAATGATATTGAGCACAGGTACGTGGATGTCTGTCTAATATAAATATATTCATTCCATTATCTCCCCACTAAATTGTCTGTTCTCTAAAGCTTCATCTATAATATTACTATCAGTACCTGTTATGTATTTCTCATCTACCTTTACGTCATGTGAGTCATAGATTTCTATTTCTCCCTCGCCTGTATTCCAGTAGATAGGATACACATAACCAAAGTTAAGTAGACAGTATGTGTCATACATAGGGTCTAACTCGTTCTGTTGCATATAGCCTCGAAAATCATCCGAGCCGTCTAACTCTCTGATGTAGTCGTAGTGAGACAACACACGTCTCAGCTTCTTATTTCTTAGGCGTTCTTTTAATAGTTTTAGAACGTGTTTATCTATCATCATTTTTATAATACCTCGCTATGTTATTGTTAAATAAGGAAACAGGTGTTTAAAGTACCCATATTAGTGTAAACCCCTGTCTCCCCTAGCTATATATACTTACTTGTTACTACCTATACATCTAAGTCAGGTGTAACCCCATTAGCAATACAGTCAGTGATATATCTCATGCGTTTACTTGGGTCATCTCCCATGAGTATCTCAAAGAGCATATCAGTCTTACTACGTTGTACTCTGCTGGTCGCACGTCTCATCCTAGACTCATACTGCCTAGACTTGATGACATACGGCTTAGTTTTGTACTTGTCCCATATCTTGAGCACGTCATCCTTAAACAGATTATTAAGCTGTCTATTGATAGCACTAGGCTTGATATTAGGAAAGGCTATACGAAGATAAGCCAGTAGTGGACGCTTCTTGAATACAGTCATCTTACCGTCTTCATTACGCTCCATGATACCGTCTTGTTTCATGACCATTAGTATCTTATTTTGTATATCCTCAGGTGAGTCAACCTCATCTGTAAAATACGATTCAAGATACTTACGACTTGTTACGTCTACCATTATTTACCTCGCTGTTAATTGTTAAATTTATTAGATAACTCACCCAGTGCTCTAGTCTTACCGTTTTTCATCTCAAGGATTACACTTTTAGCACCGTCTTCAGCTTTATAAAGCTTGTACTTTAACCCTAGAATATCTTTAATACACTCGATATTAGATTCACCAATACCCCCAATTTCTAAGATATCAATTAACTTAAGTGCTGAATAGTCGGATAAACTTATTTTTAAGCTTGAACGTAATACATTCGGCTTATCTATGTGTTTAACTGTCTTCATTGTTTTACCTCGCTGTTATTGTTTGTACTAGACCACCAGCACATTACTGGCTGGCGGTTTCGGATATTCAATCCTCGTCAGTAGTACTGTTTTACCTCGTTGTTATTGTTTAATAAAATTCTACATATTTAATTGACTCTTGATAGTCGTGCCAACAATCAGTCAATAATGTTTCCATTTGTCTAGTAGTATAAATATAATTTTCTCTTACATGTTTTACTAATTCATTTGGTTTAGTAATCACCTCATAAGCATCTTCATCATTCATAATTCTTAGTGATAACTCATCATAAGAATATTTAGTAATATCTTCTTTACCCATATCTGTATATTTCATAATTTACCTCACTTTTTTATTGTTAATATACTCTAGCACTGGAATAACTAGCATACCTGATAGACACCCCAGCATGACCCACAAAGCCCATTCCCAGCTACCAGTAACTAGGAAGCCTGCGCCGTCACTTATCGTGTTAGCTAGACATCCTGAAATGCACGCTAACACCTGAGGTGACGCTTTGTAGTTTGTAAAATAGGCGTCCATGTAGTGCTCAATGCTAGCTAGTGAGTAATAGATACCCACAGCCAGCAACACGTTATCGACGTGACCCATTATTGTTATAATTAGCTCGTCACTCATTATTTATACCTCACTAACTCAATATCATTGTTAAGCTGTAAGTAGATACATTCTTGGTTCATATCATTACATAATTGATAGGCTTGATTCCATAGATATGCGGAAGCGTCCCCGAAATGTTTATTTTCTACATGAAACTCATATATTTTAATATCATCCTTATAAGCTTGCTCACCGTCAAACCAGAAGCCCTCAGCTTGAAACCTAGTAAAGCCCGATATTCTAGCTACGTTTCCGTTTTGTCTAACTTGTTTGATGTCCGCTATAAAGTGATTATGTAAAGACATTAAGTCATGACCATCATTGTCTTTCATAGGTAGATATAATTTAATTACTTGCATTTTTTACCTCGCATTGTTAAATGTTACAGACGCCTATTGCTAGGCGTTTCGCTTATTAAAAGCTCATCAGTGTAACTTATCCCTCGCTTACGTTTACGGCTTGAGTGCCAATTATGACTTCCCCATTATGGTGGTCATAAGCTTGCTCTTCAGCTATTTTCTCAGCTTCAGCCTCGCTAGAAGCCTCAATATCGTAAAGGTTTTTTGTAAATGTAATGTCTACTTGTACGCTGTATGTTTTAGGCATAATATCCTCGCTTTGTTAATTGTTACAGACGCCTCACGGCGTTTCGACTATAGAAGTCTCATCAGTGTAACTAGTCGATATACGGCAAAATACCTTTCTCTATATCTCGCATTATCATGATGTATTGAAGCCTAGTTATACGCTTAGCTGATAACTCAGCTTTTGCGTAATCTTCGTTAGCTTCTACTTTTTGAGCGTAAGCTTCATCATTGTCCATAGCACGTTGTATCTGTCTATTCATTTAGCACCCCCCTAGTGATAAAAATTCGATTTCCCACATAAAAGAATTAACCTTGTCGAATACTTCAGCTTTTACCTCAGTAGCGTTAGCACGTCCACCGCATACAGTATTCAAAAAGCGTGTTACTTGCTTGCTTGTTGTAGGCGAATACTTACGTGCTGTATAATACCAGCTACAGTCCTTGACCATGTCAAAAATGTCTAGATGTCCTAATTTGTCCGCATCATGGCTAGTAGGGTTCAGCTTCCCTAAAGCTACGACCGTGCTATAACTTACAAGCTCGATAGTTTGTTCATCATAGCCTGCTCTTCTGATGTGTAAATTACTCAAGTTTGTTGGTCTTACGTCATGTGTTATGTATTGCATAATTTCCTCGCATTGTTATTGTTTCGTTGGTTACTCATTCAGGCACGGCTACCAATACCGTACGACAATAATTATCTGAAACTCTAGAATATGCTGTGTCAATCGTAAGTTACTATTAGCTAGTTTAGTGGTCATGCCGTCGCTGTATTTACTTTTTAGAACCTTTACAGCGTGAAATCCTTGTTAATAACTACCGTTTCACTAATACCAAATTAAAACCCTTAAAGCCTCATCTAGAGTGGCTGAGCCTACGACCATTTGCTTTGTAGCCAGTAACTTAAAGTCACTGTGGTCTTCTCATATCGCCTTGACCTAATGCCTCATGATGTTATCTACCCGACATGCTTATTACGATATATCAATGAATACACCATGTCAACAAAAGAATGACATCAAAGTGAATTAATTTGATATATGACTGATTCATCAGCTTATAGAAATAAAAATAGACCTAAGGACAGAAACAAACAAAAATAAAATGTAGCCATAGAAAACCAAAAGATGACCCTATATAGTCTGAGAATTGCTGACACATGTAAAACTACAGCTTCCCGCGTGCATGCCTTGAGAAGTGCGACGGGGTAAAAAGAAGGACGACTGTGTACGTTATCCCTTCATATTTTTTTACCAAATATTAGCTAAAACAACAGCTGTTAACACAGCTATCAGAATAAACTCCCCTATGGATATCTCAGGCTTTAACCAATAGGTTCTTATATAGTGACTATTAAGGAGTAAGACTCCAGTAATAACTATGAGTAGTACTTCTATTAGTATCATAATTAATAAGTAATAAGGAAGGATAGCTTGTCTATATATAGCTAGGGGTGCACAGGGGTTTTATCTTATATGGGTACTTTAAGTTTTTGTCCACCCTTTGTCTAGATATTTACAGACAAGGACTCCTAAAAGTAGGACAAGAGCCGCCAAAGGAAAAATGAAGAAAAACCTTTGACGACCTATTTAGTCTTAATATCCTCATACCTAGTTTCTTTAGGTAAGCTTTGCTGAGAAAGATTGTATGCCTCTTCTTTAACATTAGGCATTAAATATTGTTGTACTCTAGGTGAATCTATACCATTCTCAAACTGTACTATAGCTGAAGCTAATGACATAACATCTTCTTTATCTTTAGTCACCACAGGCTTTTGTACAACCTGTTCTACATAAGCTACATAGTTATTTGTAGGATTCTCAAAGTCAGGAGCAAACTGAGATATTATCTTTCTTACATCTCCACCATGTCTGTCTATCTTAGTGCTTAAATCTCTAATTAAAGCCCTCATACCCATTACAGGAGAATCAAAGATAGCAAAGCGACCAGCATAGGTCTCACCAGTTTCACCAGCGTACCCTTGTCCCACTTCTATATTAGCGGGGTTATTGTAATCGCTCATATCCAGCTATCTCCTTTTGGCTCTCTGCCTATGGCTTGTTCCATAAACTTGTCTAAATCTTCCTGTAACATTTCTTCTTTGTGTTGGTTATAAGACAATGTTTGGTCTCTATCCATTACTTCTACCCAGTAGTTAGCTGCAATAGCTAAGGCGTCTATTTGGTCATCATGCCTTAGTGCACCTTTATCCCTTGTTATCCTAGTCATTTGTCTAAATAACTGGTGGTCAGGGTCTAACTGAAAGTCATCTTTGATAAGCTTATCATCAATAACTAACCTATGGGTATTCATAATAGGCTCTAATGTGTCTATTATACGCTTCTCTTTCTGTATACTGTGGCGTACTTCCTCTACATTACAAGGATGTATATCAGCTAATACAGGTTTTAGAAGCTGTGTTGCCATGCCATCACCAAAGTTACTCTCAATGACGATATCATTGACGTTATGTTTCTTAGCAATGTTAGATAGCTTCTTAAGTGTGTCATCAGAGTATCCACCATCTAGACCACCAATGGCAGTCAGGTACAATACACCGTGTAACATCTTAAGTACACAATAGGCTGTTTTATCTGCCCCACGACCAGCGGGGTCAATAGACATAACTGAGCCTTCAAACTCTGTAAATTCTTCGGACATATATAGGTAAGAAGTCCAATAGTCACCCTTAAGTCCTACATTAGGTAACTCAGAGTCAACCGCTTTGATTTGGTCTATACCTGAAGCCCATTGTATTTTGGCTGGAGCTTCTGTCCATGTGCTGCAACCTGAGGCTATAATAAGGTCATTAAGCTTCAATGGGTATTTATTGGCGTCAGATAGACTAGTATCCAACATAAACTGTAAATTAAAGCCTGACCTACCATATGAGCTTAAACGCTCCATAAGGTCGATTTCGTTAAATCTGTCAGGGTCAGTAGGGTCTCCCTCTTTACCGTCCATATCAGCGATTGTAGGAGCTAATTTATGCCCATATCCTACCTTTTGTGCTTGGTTAGGAATCAATGCTGACCATATACGTGTCTTGAACCCACGTTCATCTAGGTCATTATACAATGACATCTCTGTTTGAGGTGTTCCTAGAAAGATAACACGTCCTACTTTAGGCTTTATAATAGCGTCAAACTCTTTTACGGTCTCACTTAAGCGGTCACGCATAAGCTGAGTCTGTGAGTTATTGGCAGATTCTACGTCATCAGCAATGATAAGGTCAGCCCTAGACCCCGTTAGTTGTCCTGTAATCCCCATAGACTTCACTGAGGGGGCGTGTGAAGCCTGTGCTGGGGCAACATCAAAGGATACCTTAGAATGTCTTTGGCTATCCTTAGGTTGTAAATGCTGTAACAAAGGCATTTCTGCAATAAGCCTCTGTGTAAATGTACTAAAGTCATCAGCCCTCGTTTTACTAGCTGATACTACCAATATGTTACGCTGAGGGTTCAGCAGTAATTGGTGACATACAAATGCAGAAGTAATCCAAGACTTTCCTACGCCCCTAAAAGCCTCTATTACTATACGTTTCTCTTTAGATTGTAGATAGTCTGCTATATCGTATTGTATAGGTGTTGGCTCAGGTAGATTGAGGTGTTTCCAAGCTAGATACAAGAAGTTCTTAAAGTTATCTATCTTATTCATCTGTGTCGAACGGTAAGTCCTCTAGTATGTTGTTAGCTTTTTCTACGATATCAGGACTTGAGTAAGTCTTACAGATATCTAAGCATACCTTCATCTCACTTGCAGATATTTCATCACCTGACTTGAGCTTCCTATAAGCATGAGCCACCAGTAATACAGGTAACTCTTCTACTATCTTTTCTATTTGTTCATTTTGGTCTGTCATTATTTTTGTCCTTTAACTTCTAATTCTCTTACCTTGAGTTCTAAGTCACGAACCCTTTTTACAGTCTCTAAAACTTGTGATGGTGGTTGAAAGTCATCTATCCAAGTATCATTTTCTTCTACTTCTACTTGCAACATTCCGTAGTTATACTCTAAGAAAGCTAATCTTTCTTCTATACCAAAGTATGCCCACACAGATACAGCTGTAATAGCTATTAATGCTAATAAGTTTTTAACAGGTATGGTTATTAATGATTGGTCGTTTATTTTCATCTACGTACTGCTGCACTCCCGAAGTAAAATCCTGACACAGCAGCTAGAAAGTGTGTATCAGCGTTAGTTATGACTATGCCTGAAAGACCAGTAAACGTTGTGACCTCTTGTGTATAGCCAAATATCCACCACCCTTCTTTAACTTGCTCTAAGTACATAAGATGTACAGCAATAGATGGGTCTATAAAGACGGCTAGCTTTGGTAAACATATAACAAAGAATACTGCTAATAATGCCATCCATCTACGGGTTACACTTTGAAAGTGCCCACCGTGATTACGTGCGTCCTGTATGGCTGCTCTATCAACCTCAGCACGTTGTATTAAAAACTTTTGTTGGTCTGCATTGTCTTTTTGTTTAGCTGACCACAGGCTTAATACACCTGTAAGTAAACTACTACCTAACATGGTAATAACTTCAAAAGGTATCATTACTTACTCCAAAAGTATCCAACAATAATACTGGCTATGCCACCTAACCACATAAGAAAACTCACAGCTCCTTTACCTTTGGCTACATCTTCTTGTAACGATTCTACTTTTGTCTCTAGTCGGTCTAGCTTTTCAGCAAGTTGTTCTAATGTAACTTTCATTAACTTAGTTCTTCTTCTGTTGGTTGTGTTTCGGTTGGGTGATTCCATGATGCTATAAAGTCTCCTTTACCATCTGAATTATTTTGCACAATTATATTATCTATAAAGTCTGTATCAGTAACATTTGGTCTTGCTGATTTAATTTTTTCTACTAAATTTACCATTATGCACCTCTCACAAAATGAGCTTGGAAGTAAGTATCATCTGCTGTGTTTAAAAATTGTGTACCTGTTGTAAATCCAAACGCCTCAAAGTAATCAGTAGTATTAGCTACATCCATTATACTCAATCTAGCATATTGTTGTCCTGATGCTACACCACGTCTCCATAGTGTTCCATTTTTATATAATGCAACAATGTTTGTTGTGCTTGAATTGTTCCTAGTTCCTATAATAAATTCATAATAACCAGCTACAGTAGGCGTAAACCTATAAGTACTAGCGTCATATTTAGAATCGGTATCCCAATGTTCGGTTGCATACGCTATCTTTGTATATGTACTCGCTGATACAGTTTGTGTTGCTGAAAGTGTTGCACTAAAACTTGGTGCTGTTGGTAAATCTGAGACATCACTAGATGATGTTAATATATTTCCTGTACTTGCAGGTAAAGTAAGAGTATTAGTTCCAGCTACTGCAGGTGCTGAGATTGTTATTTCACCTGAAGTATCACCTGTTAGTTTTATACTTGCCATTATTCAACTCCCATGAGTGCATTGATTTGAGCATCTGTTAAACCTAATTCTTTTAATTTTTCTTTACCACTTGCTCTGTTTGTTTGTCTGTCTGTTTCCTCTTGTGTAACTTGTTGAGCTACTGCTTTTACTTCATCTGTGTAGTCATATGAGCCGTCTTCTTTTTTTACCATGTCAGCAAAAACGTCATCACTTACCTCGACATAACCATCTTCTACTATATATGATATTTGTTTTACTACATTACCTTCTATGAGTGCATATTTCATTATGATATCTTCCTTATAATTACACTTGAATATATAGAACTTCTAGTATCATTCATATAATGCCCTAATCCTATACTAGCTTTTGCTCCTTGTGTTCTATGTCTGAGTTCAAATACTTTTGTTCCTGTAATTGTAAACCTACCAAATGTTGGCGAATGGTTTGCTCCTAATGTACTAAATGCAGTCGCATACATTTGCATACCTAAAACTTCTACATCACTATCGGTTACGTTATATAAAAATGTTCTGTGATGGTCTACTGCAAAAGCATAAGCAAAGGCTTCAACAAAATAAGTTCCTGCAGGTAATGTTATTTGATTAGATGAAAGACTAGCTCCTGTAATTTCATTTGTTTTTACTGTATTCAAATCTCTAATATTATCTGTGTTTGCTCCTGCATCTCCACCATGTGTTGTTGTGCCTTTTTCATCTTGTACATGAAGTAATTTTAATGCCAAACTGCTATCAGCTGTTAATACATCTGTATTACTTGCTCTTGTACCATGTAATGTAATTGCCATCTTAACTCTCCAATGCTGTAATTCTTGCTTCTAATTCTTGTATTGTTTTGACTAATAAAGGTACGAGTTTTGCTTGGTCAATTCCTTGATATTTATTTCTTGTTTGGTCATCACCATTATCATCTTTGTATGTTTCTGTTTCATCTTTAGTTCCAACGACTGCTTCAGGTACTATTGATGAAACTTCGTGTGCAAGAAAACCATCTAATGTTGTATCTGCATCAGCTTTGAAATTAAATCTTGCTGGTTTTAATTGTTTTAGTCTTGATGTTGCATCAAATGTATAACTAACATTTTCTTTCAATCTATAGTCAGATGATGTTGCATAAGATGTACCACTACCACTTGTAACAATTTCTCCAACAAAACCATTAGCATTTTTAAAACCAATTTGTACTGTACCACCTGAGTTC
>Ga0181397_1001052_pt1 | contig 10140 bp, 20 predicted proteins | sample 20SPOviralmetaG_FD_130126 | JGI IMG/M metagenome (GOLD analysis project Ga0181397, IMG submission 130126) | Marine viral communities from the oligotrophic San Pedro Time Series (SPOT) site, San Pedro Channel, CA, USA - 20 SPOT_SRF_2011-02-23 | ecosystem: Environmental > Aquatic > Marine > Strait...
ACACCTATGTCAACTGCAATGGATGGAGATTTCAACACAGGTAATGTAAGATACAAAGCCCGTGAGAGATATTCATTCGGTGTATCAGATCCATTAGGTATGTATGGGTCACCGGGTGCATAAATAAATTAATATAGAGGGGCGTAATTCGCCCCTTTACTTTTTCCCTTAACAGTTACACAATGTGACTGACACTTGCCACGATAAGGAGATTTACATGGCTAATACAACTTTTAGCGGAGCAGTCCGTTCCGAAGGTGGATTTACATCCATATCTAAAAATGGCACAAGTGGTGCTATTACAACCCTCTCAAGCATTAACTCAAGCGGTGTATCGTCATTTGATGCAAACACACTTTCTGTAGAAGCAGGAACAGGTATTACAACTGGTACTGGAACTATATATAAAACCGCAGTTCAAAGAGTTGGTGGCATTATCACAACAAGAATTTTAATTGACCTAACAGGTTTAAGATCAACAGGGTCTGGTGACATCATTGGTGTTAACGGAACTGCTTTAGTTTGTCATATTGGTCAGATAACCGCTGCTCAAAATGGCACAATCTTAACAGGCAGTATGGAATGCTTTGAAGCACCAGCGGGTGGTGACCCAGACATTAACATACACTCTGCTACAGAAGGTACTGGTGTTGAAGACGGAGCTATTGGTGATCTAACAGAGACACTATTAGTAAACGCAGGTGATGCAACATTAGGAAGCAAAGTTTACTTTGAAGCCGTTCCAGCCGCAGATCAATTCTTATATTTAACAACAGGTGCTGCAACAGATGCAGATTACACTGCTGGTAAATTATTTATAGAATTAATGGGTTACGAGGCTTAATTATGGGGGCTAGTCCCCCATCTTTTCAAGGAGAGAAATATGTCAGGTCGATCAGACACCAAGGCATTTAATATTAATCAAGGTGACTCTGCTGCGGTTCTAGGCGCTCAAAGATCTAGAATTAGGCAGGTTGTTATATTTGGTAATTCCGCTGGTGTATTAACAATAAAGGATGGATCAGGTGGAGAAACTTTATTATTACAAAGTTTTCCTACCGGCTTACATACACTGAACTTACCAGATCAAGGAATATTAGCTGAAAATGGTGCTTACATTCATGGATTTACTGGATCAGGCAATAAGCTAACTTTATTCTTGTCATAATGGCTACAAAAGGAACAATGAAAGGCCACACTATAGGTGGCGGTCATAAAAGACCAACCAAGTCAGGCGCAGGCATGACTAAGAAAGGTGTGGCCAAATATCGCAGAGACAATCCCGGATCAAAATTAAAAACAGCTGTTACTGGTAAGGTTAAAAAGGGTAGCGCTGCAGCCAAGAGGCGTAAATCTTATTGTGCTAGATCAGCAGGTCAAATGAAGCAGTTTCCTAAAGCGGCAAAAAATCCGAATAGTCGTTTACGACAAGCTAGAAGAAGGTGGAAATGTTAATGGAAAAGAATGTTCAGTCTTTGCAAATAGAATTTGCTGAATGGAAATCTAAACAAGATTACCTTGTAAAGCATGTTGATGAGTTAAGAGCAGATATGACAGATATTAAAAGAGCAGTCTTTCAAGCTAAATGGATGCTGATTGGTGCTTTAGCAGTAATAGCTGTAACTAATACAGGAGCGGTAACAGAATTGTTAGCGTTACTTAAATAATGATATCTAGAGCAACAATGAATAAACAACTGAAGGGGAATAAAATGGCATTACCAAAACCAAGACCAAAGGCAAAGAAAAAAATAGGTGACGACTTAGTTTCTGGAATTAAAAGTTTTTTTACTGGTTCTAAGAAAAAAGTTCCTGACAGTAAGAAAAGCCCTATTAGAAAACAAGCTGATGCTAAAAAGGCCAAAAAAGATAAATTAATTAAATCTCAAAAACAGTCTACAAAATTCATGGGTAAAAAAGCAGGTGCAACTGTTGATCCTAGAATTGTAAGAAAAGCCAAACCTAAAAAAGGCCCTGTAGTTACAAAAGAGCAGTTAAAAAAATCAGGATTAAGTCTTCGTGATTACATGAATTTTCAACAAGGTAAAACAAGAAAGAAAGGTCCTGTGGTTCCTAAGAGAGTTGCTCCATCAGCAGGTGCTGGTAATGTAAAAAGAGGCGACAAAAGACGTAATGTTCCTGTTAAAAAAAGTTATGGCGGCTCTATGAAGAGAGGTAAGTAATATGAAGAAAAAATCTGTTAAAAAAATGAAGGGTGGCGGTATTGGTAAATTAGCTTCAATACTTAGTCCTGCTTATGGTATAATGAAGGGACAGGGTCCTTTTTCATCTATAGCTTCCGGAATAGCAAAAGCAGCAGGGCCATTAGCTGGTCCTGTAGCTTTACTTGCAAAAGACAAAAGAGAAGAGGCCAAAAAAAGAAAAATGGCTATGTCTGGCGCTAACGAAATGACTCCATTAGCATCTAACAAAATGACAGAGATGCAGAAAATGATGGCTGGAGGCCCTATTAAAAGAAAAAGATCAATAGACGGATGTGCTATGAGAGGCAAAACAAGGGCTGTATAATGGTTGATAAAGCATGCCCTATTTGCAAAACAGCAATAAAAGACACAAAAGAAAAAACAGTTAAATGTATAACTTGTCAAGCTGTTATATCAGAGGATGTGCAGTGGGAGAGTAAATACGGTTATGAATGGGTAGAAGAAAATGCCAAGTCGTAATTATCGTGGAGAGTATGATAACTACCACAAAAAACCTGACCAGAAGAAAAGAAGAGCTAGTAGGAACACAGCTAGGTCAACTATGAAAACTGCCGGTAAGGTAAAAAGGGGTGATGGTAAAGATGTTGCTCACAAGAATGGTAATCCTAAAGATAACAAAAGAAAAAATCTTACAGTAAAGCCTAAGTCAGTTAACAGATCCTTTGCCAGAACAAGTAAAGCAAAGAAAGTTAATAGGAGAGCTTAATGAAAGTTACAAGATTAAGAAGTGGTGGCTTTATGTCATCAGGCACTGATGCTGGTGATTTAAACATATTACGAACTGCCAAAAATATAGATGATGGTTCTGGTATGAAATCAGGTGGCCTTCTTAAATCTAAAGTAAATAAAGTAATATCAGGATTAAAAAAAGCATCTAAAACTCATGCTGGTCAAGCTAAAACTCTTGAGTCTTTAGAATTTAAAAAAGGTGGCAGGGTAAAAAAGAAATCAAAGAGTAAAGTCAATGAAGCAGGTAATTATACAAAACCCGGTTTAAGAAAACGTATATTTAACAGAATCAAGGCAGGTGGCAAGGGCGGTAGACCCGGTCAATGGTCTGCTCGTAAAGCACAAATGATGGCTAAAGCTTACAAGAAAGCAGGTGGCGGCTACAAATAAGGAATGATACATTATGGACCCAGTTACTATATCTGTCGCAATGGGAGTTGCGAATAGCGCATTTAACGCTATTAAGTCAGGATTTGCAGCAGCAAGAGATATAGAGCAGATGAGTGGGGACATAGGTCGTTGGATGGGAGCTGTATCAGATATTGATAATGCAGAAAAACAAGCTAAAAATCCTCCCCTGTTTGGCAAATTGTTTAAAGCTGGGTCTATTGAAGAGGCAGCTCTCGCTGCTTATGCAGCCAAGAAGAAACTTGAGGAACAAAGGTACGAACTCAAGATGTTTTTAAATCTTACTCATGGGCCACAAGCTTATGATGAGTTGTTGCAAATGGAAGGTCAGATAAGAAAACAAAGACAGCAGACTATATATAAGCAACAACAAATGAGAAGACAGATAGGGGAAGCTATTGCTTGGTTACTTGTTGCAAGTATAATAGGAGGTTTCGCATTATTGTTGGCATCTGTATGGAGTAAAAAAGCAAAAGCAGATGGTTATATTTATAAGCCAAAGGAATATACAAAACAGCAAAAAGTATGGCAGGGTAAAACCAAAAAAAAAAATATACAACTTGTAGATTAAAGAAAAGAATAAAATCTAGAACAGGTATGATGGCTTGCATTTATATAGGTAATAATAAGACATATGAGCTAATGATTGAAAGTTGGTGTCCAAGACAGTATAAATGTGTTTACAACCCTTGGGGCAAAGAGCCTAATATAGATGATGTGATTAATTCTTTAAACAATGCGGTTAAAAACAAATGACAGATGATAAAAAAAAGATTGTTAATTTAGATATAGGTCAAAATAGTTTTGAGTTATCTTTAAGAATACTTGGTAATGAGTTTGTTGCTATAAAGATAGGCTCCACTAATTTTAGTGGCAAGTTAATAGCAGGTGGTATACTTTTACTCTTTTTTACGCTAGTATTGTTAGAGGGATTTGGCTTGAATGAGGTCTTAAAACAATGACGCAAAAGAAGTTTGAAAAAGGTTCTAAGATTGCAGAGCAATTAGATATTGATAAGAATGGCACAATAACAGACGCAGAGTTCTTAATGAAAGAACGAATGATTTTGTTAGAGAATAGAGATAAGAAAGAAGACCAACAAAGATATATGGTTTGGTTTTCAGCATTGTCTGTTACTGTTTTTATAGTTGTTTTAATGTTTCCTATAATACCTCTTGATCGCGTAGATCACCTATCAAGTATTGCAAATACATGGGTATTAAGTAACATGGGCATAATCGGTAGCTTTATAGTTGGTAATCAACTAGCTAATAGAAAAACGGATGCCAAATAAATGGGTGGATTAAAAAAATCACAGAGGAGTTTAAAGGCTTGGGGTAAACAGAAATGGCGAACTAAAAGTGGTAAACCTAGTACACAAGGGCCAAAGGCAACCGGTGAGCGTTACTTACCTGCGAAAGCAATTAAAGCTCTATCGCCCTCTGAATACGCCTCCTCTACGGCTGCTAAACGCAAAGCAACTAGAGCAGGTAAACAAGTGGCTAAACAACCCAAGAAGATTGCAAGAAAGACGAGAGCTTATAGAAAGGTCACATAAATGGCAGTAGTAGTCCCAGATATACCAGATTTGTTTGAAGAGGCTTATCAAAGAGCAGGATTAGAACTTAGAACTGGTAATGATCTAAGAAACGCAAGACGTAGTTTTAATTTACTAACTATGGAATGGCAGAACAGAGGTTTAAATCTTTGGACTATAGAGGCTGGTACACAAGCTCTTACATCTGGCACAGCAACGTATACGCTGCCAACAGACACAGTAGATCTAGTTGAGCATCAAATTAGAACTGGTACTGGCACAAGTCAAACAGACACAAATTTAACAAGAGTTAGTGTTTCAACATATGCACAGCAATCAGCAAAAAACTCTACTGGCAAACCCACACAAATATTTATACAAAGACTAGCTGGTTCAACAACAGTTACATTATGGCCTGTGCCTGACAGTGCAGATACATATACTTTATCTTATTTTAGAATTGCAGGAATAGATGGCATATCATCTGGAATAGATGGCACAACAACATCTTTTGTTCCTCCAAGATTTGTACCTTGTTTGGTTTCTGGATTAGCTTATTACATAGCTATGAAAAGACCAGAAGTTGCAAACAGAGTTGCGCCCCTCAAACAAGAATATGAATTCCAGTTTGAACTAGCAGCAGGGGAAGATACTGAGAGTGCATCTGCTAGATTTGTACCTTACGACACATTTTATGGAGCTTAATTATGACAAAAGTTAAAGACGGAAAAATAATAAAAGATGATAAAAAAGAAGAAACCAATTTCTTAGGTGGTAAAAAACCTTTTAAAGTAACTACAAATCCTAAAGCAAAAAATAAAACGTTAAAACAACAAAGATCTGATATTATTAAAGCCCGTGCTGACAGATTAAAATTAGATGCTAAGAAGCAAGGTATATCTGTTGAAGAGCTAAAGAAAAAAAGATCAGATACTTATTCTACAGTTTTGTCTCCTTTAACCATGCTTCCTATTGGCAGAGGGATAAATTTAGCAGGCAAGTTAGGATCAAGAGTTAGTAAATTTTTAAAGGGCAGTGATAAAACAAAAAAAGTTAAAAAAACTACTGATAATAAAAAATTTTCAAAAACTACACCTGACAAAACAACCAAAACAAATAAAACAAACAAAAATAATAAAAAAAATAAAGTTACTCCAACAGCAGTAACAAAGCCAAAACAAGGTCCTTTCCCAAAAGTTTACAAAAAACCAGTTGGGCCAAAACCAAAAACATCAACAAGAATCAAAAACTTTGTTAGAAAAAATAAAGTCCCTATAATAGCAGGTGCAACTGCAATAGGAACTGGTACAGCTTTACTTTCAGGTAGTGGATCAAATAAAGATAAAGATAAAAATAAAAAGAAAAAAGATTTTGGCTTAGGTGGAACTGATAATATAAATCTAAAGCCTAGCGCAAAGCAAGGCCCTTCAAGGGGTCCTCTTAAGGCAAGGCCAGTAAAGAAAAAAAGTAAAAGTAATATAAAAGGCTCTTCATCTTATGATGCAGATTTTACTAGAAAAAATTTAGAGAAAAGAGGTCTTAAAGCTAAAAACTTTATGTCACCTAAGAACTTTGGATCAACAACAAAAGAAAAAGAAAGAAAAATTGGCGTAGCAGGAAATTTTAATACTGGAGGGAAAATGGTTAAAAGAGCGGCTGGTGGATTAAAGCCTGTACCAGAGGGCAACAAAGGATTAGGAAAGCTACCACAACCTGTAAGAAATAAAATGGGTTACATGAGAAAAGGCGGCGTTGTCAAGATGCGTGGTGGTGGCGCAGCTACTAGAGGAATGAATTTTAATAGAGGCTACTAATTGTCGCAACTGATCTGTAATCTCCCTGCAATTCATGTATGGGTAAGAAAAGAATTCTTAAGAGATCATGAAGATGGTCACGGAGAGTTTGTTAAGGGCGTATGGATATCTTGCAAATCTGTACCGGGTAGGGCGTTTTATTTTGAGACTTACTTGCCCGAGTATGGGGCCATGTTTGACAAGCTACCAATAAGTGCATTTACATGGTCTAATCAAACGCCACAACCAGATTTAAGTTTGCCCAATCTGCAGTTTTGGAACTGCATGGATTATGGTGTGGTTGCTATTGAAAAACAATTTATAGCATCTATGGTATTTGAAATACTTACAAGAGATCAAGGATCTTTTAAGGGAAAGTATGTAGCGACATTAGATAATTATCATTCAGATATTAATTCTATTGATTACAGCACAGCAGAGACACCTGCAGAACACAAGTCTCATAACCTTATAGAGCTTGAGAATGGTCAATTTGGTTTATATCCTAATAATAGAATGAGGATATATGATAATAGCTTAACACCAGAGAAGCCCTTGATGCCTGATTTTAAAGTTAGTACAGTAGAATATGAAGTAGAGAACGCAGATGATTTAGCAAGATATGGTGATAGCGATGATTATTATTATAAAAGCAAGGATGAAAAGTAATGGCATATAGTAGTGGCAAATATGCTTATGGCATCTGTGACAGAACTGGGTTTAGATATAAGATAAAAGATCTTGTATTTGAGGTAGAGAACGGTGTTAGAACGGGCTTGAGGGTAGGTTATGATGTTATGGATAAAGATCACCCACAAAACTTTTTAGGTAGGCTTAAAATCGATGATACGCAGAGTTTGTTAGACGCAAGACCAGACAGATCAGAGCCTGCTACAGAAAGATTATTACTCGTTAATCCATTTACAACAGCTGCCGCAGACAGCGGAAGCACAGTAATTACAGTTGTAGAGAAGAGTCATGGCAGAGCTACATCAGATAGAGTTAGATTTAGAAACTGTGTAGGATTTGATGGAATTACATCAGCTAACTTTGAATTAGCTGAAGGGTATGTTATAACTAAAACAACAGATGATGCTTATACAATAACTGTTTCTGCCTCGTCTACAACAGGATCTATAACTGGTGGCGGTGTGTTTGTTACTGTCGGTCCAGTTACACTGGAGGCTTAAATGAGCTTTACATTAGCGCAATTAAAAACTGCAATACAAGATTACACTGATAATGCAGAGACATCATTTGTAACTCATTTACCTGACTTTATAAAAGCAGCGGAAGAAAGAATATTTAAGAGCGTAGATTTAGAGATATTTAGAAAGAATGTTACTACAGCTTTTACAACAAGCGACAAGTTTTTATCATTGCCCACAGACTATCTAGCATCATTTTCATTACAGATAACAGCATCTGGTAGTGAGGCATTTCTTTTACAGAAAGATGTTAACTTCCTACAGGAAGCCTATGATGCGTCTTCATCTACAGCAACACCAAGATTCTATGCACAGTTTGATGCAGATAACTTTATTGTTGCCCCTACCCCAAACTCAAATTATGCAGTAGAATTACATTACTATTATAGACCAGCTAGTTTAACTGCTGGTGCAGATAGTGGTACAACATGGTTAAGCACTAATGCTCCATTTGCATTATTGTTTGGTTCGTTGGTAGATGCATATTTATTTATGAAAGGTGAGCCTGATCTTATACAACAATATGAAAAAAGATTTATGGATCAATTAACAAGACTTAAAGATTACGGAGAAGCTAGAGAAAATACTGATGCTTACTCTGAGGGTCTACCAAGAGCGCAGAGAACATAGGAGTAAAAAATGGCAACAGCAAATGCGGCAACAAATTATCTAGAGAGAAGAATATTACATTTCTTGTTTAAGAATAATTCTCTTAGCTTTTCATCACCGGGTGATAGCATTTATGTAGGACTTGCAACGGCAGTAAGTGCGGCTGAAACTGGATCAGTTACAGAAGCAACATTTACAAACTATGCAAGACAACAAGTTACAGCATCGAACTGGACAACCATAGGTGCAGACTCAACAGATACACAAACTGCAATCAATGCAGCGAATATTGAGTTTCCAGCATCTGGTGGAACGAATAATACAATCACACATGTTATAATAGCAGACGCATCTAGTAGTGGTAATATACTTTTCGTAGGTGCGTTAGATGCAAGTAAGACAATAGCTAGTGGTGATATATTTAGAATTAATGCAGGGAATCTAACAATAGAGTTGAAGTAATGGCACTTGTACTAAACGACAGAGTAAAAGAAACAACGACTACAACTGGCACTGGAGCTTTAACTCTGGGTGGTGCAGTTACTGGTTTTGAGACCTTTGGTACTGGCGTTGGTAATTCTAATACTACATATTATGCAGTAACTTTAGGCGGATCAGCAGAGTTTGAAGTTGGTTTGGGTACACTTAATGGTGACTCAACTACAATAACAAGAACAACAGTTATAAGTAGTTCCAATAGTGATAGTGCAGTAAACTTTAGTGCAGGTACAAAAACTATATTTTGTACAATACCAGCATCTAAGTCAGTGTTTTTAGATGCCAGTGGTAATGCTACATTAGGTGCAGATTTATCTGTTGGTGATGATCTTACAGTAGAAGGTGGATTAATTGATCTTAGATCTAATAGTGGATCAGCATCACAAATTAAATTTTACTGTGAAGTTAGTAATGCTCATGCACAAACACTAACGGCTCAACCACACTCTGCGGCTGCGACAAATACATTAAGACTTCCTGATAGTGGAGATAGTGGCACACAAGATTTGGTTGCTGTAGACACTACACAAACTTTAACAAACAAAAGTTTAACTGCACCAACTATAACTGGCACAGCAGTTATGGCAGACTTGGATATATCTGGTGATGTTGATGTAGACGGAACATTAGAAGCTGATGCGATAACAGTAAACGGAACTGCTTTAGCTACAGTTATTGCAGGTACAACAGTAACAAACGCAACAAACTCTGCTCATGTATTAGTTACAGATAATGAAAGCACAAATGAGGAAAATTTAATTGCTTTTGTTGAAGATGCTACATCAAGCACTGGTAATGTTGGTTTAGAGATGGATGGTAACTTAACTTACAATCCAAGCAGTGGCACAGTAACAGCCACAGTATTTAAAGGTAATATAGATGCAGTGGATGGTGACTTTGATGGGACATTAGAAGCAGATGCTATTACTTTAAATGGTACTGCAATAACTACAACTGCTACTTTGTCAACTGGTATATCTAATGGTAATGTATTAGTGGCAACAAGTGGTATAGCCGATAATGATTTTTTAAGAGTTGATGGTACAAGTATAGAAGGCAGAAGTGCTAGTGAAGTATTAAGTGATATAGGTGCAACAACAGCAGCGTTAGCAGCAGACGAGGCTACAGCTTTAG
>Ga0181397_1001055_pt1 | contig 10138 bp, 20 predicted proteins | sample 20SPOviralmetaG_FD_130126 | JGI IMG/M metagenome (GOLD analysis project Ga0181397, IMG submission 130126) | Marine viral communities from the oligotrophic San Pedro Time Series (SPOT) site, San Pedro Channel, CA, USA - 20 SPOT_SRF_2011-02-23 | ecosystem: Environmental > Aquatic > Marine > Strait...
GACTTGGATTAGCCATGCGATGCTTGTCACCAAGATCAATGATTGCAGTCTCCCCAACTTGGTAATCGCGGTCTACATCATTTTGTGTGACTCGCGCAACTCCTTGCACAACAGTCCATGCTTCTTGTCTTTTGTGATGATATTGATAACTAAGTCGTTGTTGCGGTTTTACCACAATTCGTTTAACTTTGCAATATTCTGCATCAAGCAGTATCTCATAATGTCCCCAAGGTCGTATTGATTCGTCTTCCATGTCTGTATTTACACTCATATTTCTATCCAATTTTCAAAATCTGCGAGTTTTTGTGTTGATGCTTCACATTTTGGAATTGCTTGATTGATTATGATGTCTGTTAAATCTTGATCGGCAACAAGTTTATGCTGAAATGTATCGAAGAATATTTGAAATGCCGCGATTCGCTCGACAGGAAATACAAACTCCTTTCCCTTGGTCACTCGACCTCGCTTAAGCCATTCTAGTGGATGTTTGTTGCTTTTGTTTGCGTTGCAGGTCTTGCAACTTGGAATGAGGTTTCCATCGTGTTCTAGTCCAAACATGGGTGGTTTAAAGAGTCGTCCGTTGGTGGGTATAAAGTGATCCATATCGCGCATCTCGCCAACTCCGCAATACCAACATTTATTGGGTTCAAGTATGTCAGCAAAAATTTGTTGCTTTAATGCTTCATCTGAAGCTGTCCATGACGCACTTTGGAAATATGCAAGAATGTCTTTGATTACTCCATTGATCATGCTGTGCCCACGAAACAATGTGTTGGCGTTGTGTTTTTTTGCCACAATTATAAGCCAAAAGTTTCTTCTGTGACATCACGAGAAAATTGCTCTACCGATTGATTGCCTATCATTAGTTGTTGAATTGCTTGTAGTGCAGCTTTGCCAACTTGATCGCTAACCGCAGAAAATTCATAGGTTGTTAAATCCAAGTCGCTACCATATCCAAATTCAATACGAATATGACAATCATCTATTACATGTTCATTTGTAATTGGGCATTTTTTATTCATTGGTACATTCTAACATGATATGTTTTGTTTGTCAAGCATTTTTCCATACTGTATCTTTCAGCGGTAAATCAATTGATCCAAAATGTATTCTTACTTGTTTGAGTGAATGTAAATCTTTAGCATCAGAATTTAAGAATTGTATTAAATTTTTTTTGCTATTAAAATTACGCAATCTTATTCGTTGCGTAGAGTCTTCGGGGATATGAGATATACAATAACGAAATTTCATCTTTTGCCTAATGATTGAAGATAAAGAAAAACAACTAAGCTCGCGAAAAAATAACAGAAAAAAGTAAACATAATAAAAATGGCGGAGAGAACAGGATTCGAACCTGCGGAAGGGCAATAAGCCCTTCAACGGTTTAGCAAACCGCCGCCTTAAACCAACTCAGCCATCTCTCCTAAAATGGAGCCACCTGTCAGAGTCGAACTGACGACATCCTCATTACAAGTGAGGCGCTCTACCAACTGAGCTAAGGTGGCGTATAAATATAATATTATCCAATCACAATTCTGTCAACATCATGTTCAAGTTCATAGTTGTTCCAATAATCATGATCGTATTGGCTATAAATAATGTCTTTAAATAAAATTAATTGTTCGTTTTGTTCATAACCAATTGCCGCGCCATCGGCTACTCGACCACTACCATCTTTATATTCAAAGCATTCATCGTAATCGTGCTCGGAATATACTATATCTGTTGATTTTATTTTTATAATTCGTCTCCTGCTCGCCAATTCATGCACCATTTGTAGCTTTGTACAGATGTAATTTTTTCTTTTGTTGATTCATCTAATTGACTTGTTGATGCTCGTAAATTTGTTTGTAATGTATCTATCAATACATAAAGTTCTTGAATTTGTTTGTCGCGTTTTAATATTTCTAATTGTAAAAGTTTTTCGTTCATGATTGTGCAAATATAAGGTTGAGTTCATAATTACACCTATTTTTTTGTTAAATTAAGGGGTTGATGCCAGCCTGCCCCTGCGTGCGTTTCTGGGGTGCCGCGAACATTTAGTGGTAATCCAAGAGAAACAGCTAATTTGCGCACCTCTCCAGCATTTAATCGTGCTCTCTTGCCGTCAATCCATATCGCATATGGAATTGATCCATTAAGATTTAATGGATGAGGAATTGGATTGATTTGTATTTCTGTAAATAGTGTATCTGCATACTTATTGTATGCAATGGGTGGCTTTTTTGCACATCCAATCAAAAATAAAATACATAAACTATGAAACACCTTCATGTTTAGCTTTCTGTAATATATACTGCCTTGCCCTTTCAAAAACTTCGGGGTTATTTTTTTTGCACCATTCTAGCACCCATTCTCTGACCGCAATTTCAATCAAATCTTCTTCGGAATAATTGATGCTGTGTTTATTCACGATGATTTTGTGATGTTTTCATTGTTGCAGGGATGATTTTTAATTTCTTTTAAAATGTTTCGCAGTATTTCTTTTTGTGATGAATATCTTAATTTCCATTCGGGGTCAGATACTTTTTTATATTGTCGTTCGATATTTTCGATGTGTCCGCGAATGATGCTTCGGTCAAACTGCCCTTTGTATGTCCATCCAAGATCAAATCCGCGCTTTAATCCTTTATTGTGAGCTTCTTCAAACTCATTTGCTATGCCATTGTCAAACATTAGAATAGTGTTAGTTGCGATGGATTGAGAGCTTCGAGCTTTTCTTCGTCCTCTTCAATCAATTCATCTATTGTCTTATTGCTTCGCAGCCAATTTCTTTGAGCCATGCGAATCACGAAACGCATCAATGCGAATGCATAAATTTTATTGAGTATCACTTCATTACCTTCTCCATCTTTCACACGAAATTCTTTGGTTTCTTCGTTGTATTGAAATTCCGCGTGTTTTAATTGTTTAGTGATTTTTGCCATTGAATCTATAATATCATATATATTTTTTAATGTAAAGAAAAAAGTGTCAATGCAATGGAGGGCTAAACTATAATTTAATATAATGACTTACTAAACTACAATGACACTTTATTGAAAAAGATAGATGTTGCCGAAATGAGGATGTAAACTGCAAACAAATGCAATGACCGCCTAAACTTCGACAACATCATTTAAAAATTAAACACAAACAAAATAACGCTTTAAACTATAAACAAATATAATGACGTACTAAACTTTGAATGTGTTTTATAAAATGTAAAATCTACAAAATGATCTTGTGAACTATAAGTAAATATAATGAGATGGTAAACTTTGTAGATTTTTAAAATTTAAGACTCAAGAATACTCTTTATCGCAATAAACAATTCTTTGATAGATTTGCGGTATATTCTTCTGTATTTAAGAAAAGCTTCATCTTCTTCTTTTGAAAATTCTCCTCGATTTTTACCCTTCAGTATAATTGATTCTTCTTTTGCTCTGGCAATAATCCAGTTTCGTGCGCCATGATAATATAAATTACTTCTAGCAACTCCACCACGCATGTGATGGGGACTCATACAAAGCAAATGTCTTCGCGCGAAATCCCAACCCACAAGTTTCTGCGTAGAATTTCTGACAATAGGCTGATCAACAATACATACCATTTCTCCATTTTCAATGATTTGTCCTTGTAGTGTTGCTAAGACTGCATATATCTGATTTAAGTTTACCTTATTAAAATTAATATCTCCAGCTTTAAAACCTTTTTTTTCACTTGTTGTCTTATAGCGAAAATCATCTCCTAATCCAAAGCATGATTTTGATTGATCAGAAAGTTGTGAGCAAATTTTTTCTACATTATCCCTGATCCATTGAGAATTTTTGTCGTCTTCATGCTTGTATGAATATCGTCGGGCAAAATTTAGTAAAATATTCATGTATGATTTCATATCCCAACCTTCTTGACGAACAGAATCAACCTTGAAATTCTTGCGAGGTTTCATTAATGAAATTTGTAGAAAATCCTGCAACAAGTTATAAATTGCTATTGGATCTGTTTCATCTGATTTTTCTAAACTAGAATATTTCTGAGCTCTAAATGTAGATTTTTGAGGAAAAAATCTTAACTCGATATTGTTTTCTCTAAAGTCTTGGTATAGTTTTTGTAGCTTACTTGCGGGGAAGGGTTGAGCTAATGACTTCGGAGTTCTTGGAGTAGCTAGATGCGCTGCCTCACACACAACTGTGGTGCCACTTTTTAAGGTATATGGAAGATTTAATACTTCTGCATGAGATAATGATCTACAATTTTTGCCATCGTACATGGTTGATTCATTTTTGCCACAGTCTAATACTATTAGTTTATTAATTTTATTCTTCATGTTGTACTATTTTAAACTCGAAGCTGAATTGCTCCGAATGATGAAAATGATTATATGTCATATTAAATCAAAAGTCAAGGAAAAACGTTAAACCCTGATAAACACTGACCTTTGAGTGTACTTAATATTAAAAATATTATGCTAAAAGGAAAAGAACGACAGATCGTGCTTGATTGTTTGTATCAAGAATCATTGACGGAAGCGAAAAAACATACAATATTTGAAGTTAAAGCTAAAATGACCGCAAAACTAGAAGCTCAGTTAAGGTACGAGCACTTATCTCCAAGAGAACGAATTCAAATATACTACAATTTTATATGCAAAAAAATAACAAAATACATCGCCGACGATATCAGTAAATCGGCAACCATGTATTGGGTAAATGGTACGCCCGAAAAACGCAATCAAAGAATAGCAGAATATGCACATTATGCATTTACTAGAATGCCTGAGAATCAAAAAATTGCAATTTGCGAAAAACTAGGATTTAAATATTTAAGTAATTAATCCCAGTTTCCTTGTGCGACATTGCGTCCATCAAGGTTACTCCAGTCAACTGCAAATGGATCTTCGTCTTTGTCTTGATTGATGTGTTCATTCTTGAACTGCTGTTGTTGTTCATCGTATAATTTGGAATGCATGCGCTGACCCATCCATAAAGATTCTAGTAATAGTGCTCTCACTGCTTCAAGGTTATAACTTTCTTCTTTACTACAACGATATGCTTGTTTTAATACATTACATAGCGTTCTTTTTTCATCAAATGGTAGATTCATTTCTTCGCGCATTTGCTCGGCAATTTCTTTGGTAAATGGTTTTGGTTTGTATTCGCTCATATTGATATATACACTTTTTCTTACATTTTAAAATTGTTTATCTCTAGTATGTCCTTTAATGCTGAATATGTTTGGTTTAAATCCTCGCGTACATATACATTGCTAAAATCATTTATATGCTCGATCATTTTAACGTGATGAAGCTTTTCAATTTGAGAGCATTGCTCATATGGTAAGGTTGTTGCTCGTTTGCTAATGTAGTAATTGGTTGTTTTATTTATATGAGGCTTTAAATCATAATAATTAGAATTATCTCGCAGGGGGTTTTGTTCTCCTATGGTTAATAAATCTCCTGTGTAAAAATCATACAAAGTAGTCTGGGGATTGATTGCAACAACTACATCAATAAAACACAAACTTCCAAATAAGATGGAGGCGAATCCTCCTGCACTAAGACCAGTGAACAACGTTTTCTTATATTGTCTTACCAAGTTCCTCAGATCTAAGCATATTTCGTCCACTGTCTCTGAGTGCAAATAAAAACCCCCGAGTTTGCTATCCCTTGGTCGAACGTCATCCTTGATAAAAAGTAAATCAGAATACTCAAGATCGAGTCGAGAGAAAGTCTTTTCTAGCTCAAATTTATTTTTATTCCCAGGGGTGTATAAATGAGCATTCATTGATTGGAAAACTACGATTAAATTTGGCTTTCCGTTAAATTTATGTTTGTATAATTTTTTCATTTTAATTAAAATTGGTAGTCAAATAAATCAATCACATCTGCAGAAATTTTTGCAAGCATATTTTTTGTTTCTGTGGTATAGTAACTTTTGTAATCTTTTGACGGGCGAATTGTATTTTGATTCATGCGAGGGATTTGATAATCCATGATTTCAAGCTTTTCCATAGCTTCTTGTAATCCCGCATCAAAGTTTTCCTGACGAATTACATGATCAACTACATATTCATTTTCAAAGTAGAGAAATTGCCTTATGGAGTGATGCCAATGACTGCCAGACTCAAGGAAAAATTTATAACATTGTTTTATATAACCCTCAAAAGAGATGTTGCTACTTTTATAGGTTTCATTATGAGTCTTAAGAAAAAAATATCTAGAGACAGCTCTATCCCATGGATTTCGCACTACGGAAAAAATAAAAAAATCCCTCCAATTAAGTCCATGAGATTTGATTTCTTGTATATGATCGCTAAGTGATTCATGCAGTAGTCTTTGGTATCTTTCAAACTCTTCTGAGTCTCGATCTAGGTCCCATATACCTAGCGCTATCTCTACGCTCGCACCTGCGCATTTAGCAGGGTGTGTGAAAATATATTTTTTCTCTGTATCATACATGGTAATTGTAATTTTTTAATTCTATAACATTTTTTTCCTTTTCTGCTACAAGATCAATGAGTTGCTGGTTATATACATCAATCATATAAAAAGACGTACTGCTTTTATTGCCGTGTTGTAATTGTGGTGCATTGATGTTAATTTTATCGCAGAAGAAAATAAATTCATTAGATAGATCTTCGAACTCGGCGATATAGTCTACTATGGTTTCGCCGCACTTATTGCGGTAGTAAGCATCTTGGGCATGATTGTTTAATATAATATTTTTTAATACAGCTTGATCATCTTTGCTCTTGAATAATTCAACGCAAAGCTCGCCTTGATTTAATTCAGGTTCATCCCAGTCAATTGATTTGTCTCGACGCAAGTATTTGTCGCCATAACTTTTAAAGTACTTGAAAAAGCTAAAGTAACGAGCCCATGGGTTACGCACAATCGTAAATTTAAAATAGTCGCTCCAATTCCAGTTGTTTTTTGTGAATTGTTTTTTTGCGCGGGTCGCGAAATCATGTTGGTAAAATTCTGACTCAAAATTTGCAAGCCCACGAACGTCTATAATATTTAGTGGGAGTAGGCTTTCTCTAAGTGATCGAGTTCCAGTTTTTGGAATGTCAATTGTAATAAATTTGTGTTTGTGGGAAATTAACATTTTAAACTAAAGGGATATCCTTCTTCTAATAATTCTTTTTTGTCGTTTTCGCTAAATTTTGACCAATTCATGATTGTGCATATTGCGTCACACAAATCAAGGAAGTAATGTACATTAGGGTGATTTGGGCGATCTACGCTATCGATGTTTGGGTTGTTTTTAATCAATTCAACTGCGGAAATAGATAATTTTACCCCTGTTTCTCTTGCGATCATCCCTTCTAGCGGTTTTTTTGAAGAAGGTTGATAATAATATGACGCAAAGCTAATTAAATTAATGCCTTGTTTTACGTTTTGTTTTATAATATCTTGATTGATTTGTGGAGATCGAGAGACATCAATGTTTTGATAAATAATCAAATCACTTGTTTTTACAAAATCTATTGATTCGTCGATATTATACAGAGATTCTACAATTTTTCCTTCAAATTCTTTTGTGTGCGCCCAATTATGTTTTAATCGATCAAAAAAAAGGTCCGCACATATCCATTTTATGTTTGCGTTGGGTTGTAACTTTTTAATGTAAAAAAATAAAGCTCTAGTTTGACAATTTCCATATAATGCAATATTCATAAGAATTTCATTTACAATACCTCTCCCATAATTTTCTGTCCCAATATGTACGATCTAGAAATTTTTGTTGAATAGTTGGATCTAAGTCTTCGAATTTTGTTTTTAATTTGTTTGGAGTTGCGTTGCGATGTAAATTTAATTCTATCACATGACCCTCTACATCTGATTGTTGAATGCCATAAGCTCCATGAAATACATTGTTTATCAAATCATCTACTTTGCTTGTATCAGAAGTGCGAAAATGTTTTAGGTATCCTTCGTGTGCTAAGGTTAGATGATATGGTTCAATAATTGCAGAATCAGGCATATCCATTAAGCTTCGCAAGAACCAGCTATCTTCCACTTCATCAGATTGAATGTAATCTTCGAAGTTTTTCGCTTGAATTGAATCATGCGTGGGTTCATGCGAACTTTCATCACTAGTTAGGTAATGAAATAAAGATTGCGCGCGTTTATATGGATCGCGCAAAACAGTAAAATGTAAAGTATGCTTGCGTTTAGATTTCTCGATAATCAAATCAATGCATTTCCTTGCCTCTCTCCAGCCCGGATCCATAGGATCAACAATAACACAAAAAGGTATAATATCTCCATTTTCAATAAAATTTAAAAAATCATCCTCTGGGAGAATGTTCGTTGTTTCATCTGAGTCAATAGGATATCGATTATTGATATATTGCATTTGTTTTTCGAGAATAATCTCTCTCTTGTTTCCTCTAGCAAATTGTTCGAGTTCGGGATAAGCACTAAAAATTCCATCCGCATGGCCAGTTAAGTCTGTAAGGGTGCAATATATAACTGTCAACTGGCGATCATCTTTTAATCTAATCAATGCCCTCCTGATTTTTGCAGAAGTCCAATGCAATGATAAGTTATCTTCACGCATCAAATGATACTTTCTGCAAAGCATTTGTGCCCAGCTTAATACATAGGTTCCTGCGTTTTTAGCGATGTGATGAAATACAGGTAAATATTCTGGATCTTTAATTATGCTCATTTTTTATGCAATATAATTGTTTGTGGATATTGTTTTTTTACACTTTCTATCGTTGTGTCTGCGTCTTGTGGTAGTGAATAATTTGATATGATGGGGCAGTCGATCAATTGATTGTGTGGAAAATCACGATTGTTGAAGTGTTTTCTACCGCTTAATGTGCAGGCAAATGTATGCATGGCAACATCAAAGCTGATGAAGTTATTATTGCATAACCCTACTTCATGCTTTATTAAGCTTTTTGAGTATTTAAATAATAACCCAAGCATTGCCGAGTTTCGATAAATCGCAACCCCATTAAGATGACCTGTCCATTCCCCGAATGTATATAAATCTTGTTTACCTCGATAACAACTTCCCGCAACAAGAAATTTTTCTGAGTCGCAGTATTCTACAATTTTATCTATCCAATTATCTTGGATTGGTTGTGTATCTGGCTCAAGCATGAGTAAATCTCGATAATCACTACCCACTAATGAAGCCATTGTGTTAAAAAATAAATTGTTTGGACCTGCGCTTCCGCCAAGAGGTGGGACTTTTGGCAAGTTCATTTCTTTCAATTCTTTTGGTGTGCGAGCATAAAGATCATCAGAATCTGATAATTCGTGCGAATATATTTTTACATCATTTACATTTTTGCAGTTTTTATATTCTAGTAGATCATTGTATTCTGATACATTTCCTTGATTAAAGTATATCAGTAGATCAATTTTTTTATCGAGCGATGCGAAAGTTTTGAAAAATGCATCGAGACATTTGTGGGTGTGTCCAGCGACATATTCTCGCTTAGTATTAAGTAATACAACAGCTAATTTAGTGGAAAATTTCATTCTGTACAATTACACTCTATTTTATGTAGAGGGTTGTACAATTTACATTTGTTTTCATATCGAGCTTGCAGGTAAAAAGGCCAAAAGAAGTAATAACTTATTGCATCTTCGTTTTCAAGTGCTGCATCTAACTCTTTGGCATACAAATACTCCCAATCGCGCTGACTTTCTTTAAATTTTGTGTCGCTCGGCTTGACGGATGGTTTGGTTAAAACACATCCACTCAACATCAATAACACACAAAGCAATCGCACAATAATGTTTACACGCAAAAAAAACTTGCTATATTATTTTTTAATGTAGCGCTTCGTTACTCGATTAAATGAGAAGCCTTGGTTGCGAGCGTGAGCTTCCCGCTCAGTCATTTGAATTTCAAGCTCGGGAAATACAGGTGGAGGTTTACTGTAGTTTACAAGAATGTAAGTCTGAAGTTTTTTGTTTTCTTTTTCTTTCATAATGAAGAGTTTCCAATTTGAGAAATTTCTTTGATGTCGCGAGCCATACGATTTAATGAATCGATGATGTGAATCATTTTTGAAAAATAATCTTTATCTTTGTTTTTTGTTGAAGAAGCGAGTCTGTTGTACGTTTCACTTCTTAGTTTTAATAAATCTTGTTCATTCATCAATTTCTATTCCGTTTTGCTCACAGAAA
>Ga0181397_1001066_pt1 | contig 10073 bp, 14 predicted proteins | sample 20SPOviralmetaG_FD_130126 | JGI IMG/M metagenome (GOLD analysis project Ga0181397, IMG submission 130126) | Marine viral communities from the oligotrophic San Pedro Time Series (SPOT) site, San Pedro Channel, CA, USA - 20 SPOT_SRF_2011-02-23 | ecosystem: Environmental > Aquatic > Marine > Strait...
GGTTGGAATGATCAGTGCTTGGTGGCATGGCGAAAAAAAGTATTTAGGGCAGACCTTGCACGGGGCATGTCCGAAAGTTTTCATCATTGGCACTGACCAACCTGAAAACGATTGGCACAATTTGTTCAAACGTGAAGGGCTGGTTACTTCTGATGGCAACCTTGGAGGCCCCGTTGAAATGTTGTGGCACACAGCGTCACCACTTCACTTAACTGACGAAGGTATTGAACACCTTGAAGTCATTGCTGCCGCAAACCCTAATTCATTGTTTTTGCTTGACAGTTATCACGCTTGTTGCTCGCCTCTCGGATTAGAAGAAGCGGCTTCAAGTTTTGACGGCCCTGCGAGGAAACTTGCGCAAGCTTTAGCCCCGCATAAGACGACTCTGGCAATGATCCATCACACCAACAAATCAGTTTCTGGAGGCAATGCGACCAATGCAAGTAGAGGTAGCAATGCACTGCCTGCAGCAGCAAGTTTGACGATCCTTATGAATTGGTTCAAGCAACCTCTCGAAGGTCAAACACAAACCGACCAACGGGTTGTACTCAAAACACAAGGTCGGGCAAAAGGAACGACTTTGTTGATTGAACTAAAGGATGATGGCTGGGTTCACCATGGTGATGGGGAAAGCGTCTTGCACGCTGAAAGCATGCAGGAGGTCTCTGACGGCTTGCAGGGGCGACAGGCTGACGCGTACGACCACATCTTGGAGCGTTGGATGGCTGGGCAGTTCCCGGTCACTTCGTCTGAACTGTCTGCTGTGCTTTCTGTTGACCGAAACAAAGTGAACCGATGCCTGCGTTCGTTGCAGAAAAAAGGCTTGATTGTTGAATCTGGGCAAAGCGCACCATCGCTGGAAGGTGGCAGACCTTCGATCATGTACATGCCTGCAACAGCCCCCACTGAAACTGGGGGTTTAATGCCCCAAACGCCTTTATCCCCTTCGCGCGTACATGAAAACATGGGTTTAACCCCTTTAACCCCTTTAGAACACGTTCCTGGCGGGGGGAGGTTAAACACCCCTGTTCCTGGGACGCCTGTTGAAAGGTGCATTAAAGGCAACTGGTCGAATGGCTGGGTTGTTGTTGATGCCTCCAACCTTCATGCGGTGAAAGTTGCTCAGCTTGGAAACCCAATGCTGAGAATTTCAAACTTGCGCTGGGAGCAGGACATACGGCCTTGTGCTGGGTCTCCGTTCTCAGCCGAAAAAACAAACTCAACTGATTCTTACGATTTCTAATGCCTGATTGCAACCGACAGTTTCCAGTACGAGTTGATATACGACTCACTGAGGAAGAACGAGAAAGCTTGAACCTTGAAGCTATTCAGCGTGGCATTACGCGCCAAGAACTGCTTAGGGCAAGAATCTTGACTACTGAAGATCGCAAAGCGCCCATCCCACCGTACAAACCAGTACATCTCTCACGAGGCAGAGACGCTATCGATAAAGCTATTGATGCAATCACCCGTCAATACCATTTCATCCCACGGCATCAACTTGAGCCAATTGTCTGCACGGTGATTCGTGCTTTGTCTTCCGTTAGTAAAAAAGCATGATGAAATGCCCTAAATGCGGATCTTTCCGCGTTCATGTTGTGACTACAAAAAGGACTGTTGAAGGCCCTTACGAAATTGTTCGTCGGCGTCATTGCATTAGCTGTAATCATCGTTGGTACACAGCACAAGTTCCAGAAGTAGAAATTCCATCTAGTGCCATGACTTGGGTCGGCGACGAAATCAAATTGCATCTACATCCATTGTTTGATTAGCTTGCGGTTTGCTTTCTGGCATGCCATGATTCATTCAGCAGGCAACTGCACCGTTTTTCCTTTTATGACTGTTACAGCAGATCAGTTGAGTCTTCAGGCCAACAAGTTCGAACTTGATCAAATCATCTGTTCTAGCTTTGGCTACGACATGACGATCGTTGAGTTCTACGTCGTTGCTCGCATGACTAAGGCCAGTGTTTGGCTTCGTCCTATCGGTCGCAGCGTTACTGGCGACGATGGTCAGGGCGAAGGCAAGGCAATTCCTGACACGTCTGTGCAAGCGCCAGACTGCAACATCTTCCGCAAGCGCATTCAGCACTGGGATGGCGTTGAAGGCATTTCTGACAGCATCAAGTATTTCCGTATCTGGGACGGCAAGCCTCAGTACCACAACACCTGGGACTGAATTGTTGCCCCTTGGTTTCTGGCATGCCATAATATGTGTGTGGGAAATTCACTCACGCACGTTTTTTAATCATGAACACTCAACAACGTCTTGATCGCGCTTTGCAAATAAGAGCCGCCTTGCAAGACTTAATGACAACAGAAGAAGCCGACACTTACGAAGATCTTGATAATCACTTCTGTGATTACATCAGAGACCTGACTATCGACCATCAAGAAACTCTTCCCGCTTTGCCTGCTATCTGATTTATGGACAATCACCACGCAATGCTCAATCTTTTTGAAAGATTTGAAAGAATGCAAGACCAGCTTGAAGCGTCAAACCTGCTTAAACTTGCGCCAGTTGAACCCCATTACACCGTCAACGCTTACAGCGGTTCCACACATGAGTGGGAAGATTGGGCCTACGACAATGACGAACTAGAAAGTCTCAAGAAAATTGCTACCGAAAGCGGTTACACCGTTACTGTTCGTTCAAAAGACAAAGAGGACTAATCTGTGGATGATCAACTCAGGCAACAAAAACAACGAAATGAACTCCGAGCCTTTTTCTGCTATGAGCAACGACTCAAAGAGGCTTACGCCCGTAGCCAAAATCCGTTCCCTCGAAGATGGCAGTCTTATGGTCACGGTCGGAGAGTTCAGATCGATAGTGAGCAGCCATCATCTTGTTCAGCCGAAAATTATTCGCTTGACTGAATACTGGTTAAAAGCAAATTCTGCAGGTTGACATAAGCAGTTATCATTTTTGCAAGTGTTTTTTTCAAGCAGTGGCAATCGTTTCAGAAAACATAATCCAACGAAAAACAGCAGAGCTAAAGCCATATGAAAACAATCCACGCCAACATTCAGAATCACAGCTAGACCGACTAGTCCGATCCATTAAAGAATTTGGATTCACCAACCCAATTCTTATTGACGCAGACAGCAACGTAATCGCAGGCCATGGCCGATTGATGGCTGCTGAACTAATGGGTCTTGCCATCGTGCCAACTATTGAGCTAGGGCACCTGACAGAGGCGCAAAGGCGTGCTTATGTCATCGCTGACAACCAATTGGCACTCAACAGCACTTGGGACGACGATGTTTTGCAGGCCGAATTGAAAGCATTGGGTGAAGCTGGTTTTGACCTGTCCCTGTTGGGCTGGGGTGATGACCTGCCTACCTTTGGCGATGACATTGACTTGTCTGCCCTTGATGACTTGGACGATGACCCCACAGCAGAGCTGGCTGATGGTGTCATGAAGGCCATCCAGATTGAGTTTCGCCCTGAAGATTATGAAGAGGCAAAAGCACTTGTAGACGCAGCTCGCAAACGAGGTGATTACGTCGGGATGAAACTTATTGAAGCCTTGGCTGGCTAATGCAAGTTTTTATTCCCAGCAAGGCCAGGACTAAGACAGCAACCTACAAACTGTTGCAGGATGCAGGTCATCACGTCACTCACTTTGTTGAGCCACAAGAACAACCCGCGTATCAAGCGGCTGGAGTGCCAAATCTGCACCCCTTACCAGCCAATGACCAGGGCATTGCATTTGTCCGCAACTACATGCTGGAAACAGCTCGTGAACTGGGCTTAAAATGGTTTTGGATGGTAGACGATGACGTCAATGGTTTTGGCACGGCAAAGGCTGGCAAGACCATCAAAAGCACAGCACAAGTCCTTACAGACTTTCACGCCAAAGTCGAGGAATACAAGTTCCCAATAAACGGGATTAACTATTGTCAATACGCTTGGTCTTACAGCACGTCGAAAAAACGGTTTGCTGTCAATCGCAAGACTGCTGAGGTTTGCACTTTGCTTTACGTTCCTAAAATCAACTGGCAGTACCGCAAACGACTGAACCTGAAAGAGGATCGGGACTTCTGCATGCAAGCCATACAACACAGCGACGGGATCATGTTTGATACCTGCAGTTGGTTTAACTGCCCTGGTGTCGGAACAAATGCTGGAGGCTTGCAGTCCCTGTATAAACAGCAACGCGACCATCAGGCAGCCGCTGGGCTCGCTGCTGAATGGGCACCGTGGACAAAACTCATCAAGAAAAAAAATCGCGTTGATTGCAAACTTGATATTCCTGGATTTGCCAAGTCCCTAAATCGCATAGTCAAATGAATTTGCCAGTGTTAACACTGCAACCAAAAGAGCCAAAGCTGAAAATTGGTGACACTTGCCCAGCATTGCAACCAAACATCACAGATTCCTGCATACTTGTTGATCCTGATGGAACTCAAGTTGGCTTGTTTCTGAAAACGTTGCCAAATGATTTGCGTAACTTGATCAATATTGCTGACAAGGAAGTCAATTCGACGCGTGTGCCTAAAACAATGATGGACCGCAAGCGCCCGCTCCCTCCATCAGCAGATGGCAAAAAGCGTTACTTAGTTATTTCACAGTATTCAGCCATCCTTGGCAGCGTCCCACCTAAACCGCACATGCGACGCGCATACGGCACCCGTTCTTCTGTTCACGCCAGTAAAACAGCAAGGACTTTCGTCAAGGCTATGCACAAAGCAGGTCTAGTTGCTTTCAGTTTGGTAAAAGAACTTGCGCCTGAAATCACAAAATTGCACAGCAGCAAGGTGCGATCTCGTGTCCCAGAAAAATGGCGGTTCTCTGAAAATTTCACTAGTACCATCACCAATTGCAACGGCGCAGCTCCTATCCACCAAGATCACGCAAATGTCAAAGGTGGAATCAATATCATCATTACAAAAAGGCGCAACAGCACTGGGGGGAACTTGCATGTCCCGGACTACGGCGCAACGTTTGACCAAATTGATGGTTCGATGCTTGTGTATCCAGCGTGGAGAAACATGCACGGTGTGACACCAATCGTCCCAACCCACCAAGGCGGCTACCGCAATAGCCACGTCTGGTATGCGCTCGATTCATTCGCCTCACTACAGTAAATACATGGCTCAACCTCGTTGCACGGCTGTAGAAAAGCAATTCCGTTTAGCACGCGTGACGCGGATGCTTGCGAATGGAGCAACACGTCAAGATTTAGTGCAGTATGGCGCTCAAGAGTGGGGGCTTGCAAAACGACGCATAGATGAGTACATCGCAGAGGCGCGTAAAGAATTGGAAGAGGATTACAATCTCGATCGCCAAGCTTTTACCGCTGTACTTTTGTCGCAACTTTCAGTTATACAAAAAAAGGCAATGGAACAATCGAACTTGCAAACCGCATTGGGTTGCATCAACACAGCGGCAAAACTTGCTCGGATTTACGATTGATGGGCGTATTGTCAGCGATACCTTCAGGCCATGTTTTACACAAGATTGGTGAAAACAGTTCAGAATTAGATGTCCAAAAACTAGTTCACCAAATAAAATCAGATTTACACCCTGGTCAGCTTGCCTTTGTAGAAGATCAAACAACTGAAATCATTGGACTATCGGCTGGGTATGGAGCGGGTAAAACGCGATCGTTGGCTGCAAAGGCTGTTGTTCTTGCAGTATTAAATCAAGGTTTCATGGGTTGTGTGATGGAACCAACAGGTCCATTGATTCGTGACATCTGGATGAATGACTTTGAAAGTTTTCTCGAGTCATACCAAATTCCATACACCTTCAGAGCTTCTCCACTGCCTGAATATGTATTACACCTTCCAGGCGGTGACACGAAGATCTTGTGTCGCAGTTTCGAAAACTGGTCACGCATCATTGGCTTGAACCTTGCCTGGGTGCTTGCTGACGAAATTGATACGGTCACGCCATCGATTGCAGAGAAAGCATTCCCAAAAATCCTTGGTCGCTTGCGTGCTGGCAACGTGCGACAGTTTGCGGCTGCATCAACGCCTGAAGGCTTCCGTTGGATGTGGAACACGTTTGGCACAGAGGAAGCACAACAGCGTCCTGATCGGAAACTGATTAAAATGCGATCGGTGGATAATCCCCACCTCCCGAAAGACTTCATCGAACGTCTCGAAGCAAACTACGATCCCAGCCTGTTAAAGGCGTATTTGCTTGGAGAATTTACGAATCTGACAACAGGTCAGGTTTATGACCGTTTTGATCGCGCCAAGCATGTAATCACTCATATTCCTGATGTCAGCAACGAGCCTCTACGCGTCGGCGTTGACTTCAATATCGGGAACATGTCAGCAGTCATTGGTTGCCGTCTTGGGAACAACCTTCTCCTGATCGACGAGATCAGCGGTGCGCATGACACCGACGCTATGGCACAAGAAATACAACGCCGTGCTGATGGACGCCAGGTATACGTCTACCCTGACGCATCTGGCGGTAACAGAAGCACGAATGCCTCACGCACAGATATCCAAATCTTGGAGTCCTACGGATTTAGCAATCAATCGCCAAAAGCCAACCCTCCCGTACGTGATCGGGTGGCTTCTGTACAAGCTCTGTTGGAAAACGGAAAGGGCGAAGTCAGGTTGCAGGTCGCCGCAAATTGCAAACGAACAATTGAATGTTTAGAGCTTCAGTCGTACACAGAAGCAGGAGACCCAGACAAAGATGCGGGGTATGATCACATGAATGACGCTCTTGGTTATCTTGTCTACCGCGATTTCAGCATGATTCATGCTCGCGCTGGCCGAGGCACTGGCATCAGGCTTTACTAAACTGACGGCATTGGGCGGGACTTAACTGTGTATTCAGGCTTTTCTGGTGGTCGCCAACGAGTCGGCAGCGTCACTCAAGTAAATGACCCATCGACAGCTTGGGTTAATCAGGAACCGCATTGGGGATTGATTGAACATTTACTTGGCGGCACATACAAAATCAGAAAAGGCCACCGCAAGTTTTTACCGCAGGAGCCTAGAGAATTAGATGAAGCTTATGACAACAGGCTACAACGCTCAGTTCTTGCGCCTTATTACGTCAGATTAGAGCGCATGTTGGCTGGCATGTTGACACGTAAACCGGTCAGGCTTGACGATGTTTCTGATCAAATCCGCGAACAATTGTTTGATGTTGATTTGCAGGGGAATGACTTGCAGACATGGCTTTACAACACTTCCCGAATTTGTATCAGGTATGGGCATGTAGGCGTTCTTGTTGATGCGCCTGCCTCTGGCGAGAATGGCCGTCCTTACTACGTCACTTACAGCCCTCGCGACATACTCGGCTGGAGAGTTGAAATAGAGGATGGCAAGCAAAAATTTACTCAGCTTCGTTTATTTGAAAAGGTGATTGTTCCAGATGGTTTGTACGGCGAAAAACAGGTCGAACAAGTACGCGTCTTGACCCCTGGAGCATTTGAGATCTTTCAAAAAGATCAAAAAGGCGACTTCCGTGTTGTTGATGAGGGCACAACAAGTTTGAGCGAGATCCCGTTTAGCGTTGCTTACTCCAACCGGACTGGTGTTCTGGAATCGTTTCCGCCGTTGGCTGATATTGCCGAGCTAAATCTGCAGCATTATCAAGTGCAGTCAGATCTTGGGAATCAATTGCACATCAGCGCAGTGCCGATGCTTGCGTTGTTTGGCTTCCCTGCAGCAGCAGAAGAAATTAGCGCAGGGCCATGTGAAGCTTTAGCACTGCCTGAAGGCGCGTCTGCGAGCTATATCGAACCTGCTGGCAACAGCTACGACGCACAGTTTCGCAGGCTTGATCAGATTGCGTCACAGATAAACGAGCTTGGATTAGCTGCTGTGATGGGTGCAAAGCTCAGCGCAGAAACTGCCGAGTCAAAGCGGATTGACCGCAGTCAAGGTGACAGCACGATGATGGTAGTGGCGCAGCAAATGCAAGACTTAATCGACAACTGCCTGCGCTTTCACGCTGACTACCTGCAGGAGTCACAGGCTGGTAGCAGCCTTGTCAATCGTGATTTTATGGGTGCAAGACTTGAGCCACAAGAGATTCAAGCGTTGCTGCAGCTTTACACCGCTGGCACGGTGACACAAGAGACGCTGCTGTTGCAACTAGAAGCGGGCGAAGTGCTTGGTGATGATTTTGATGTAGAAGCAGAACTGGAAGCAACGCAGGCAGGCGGATTACTCGAAACACCGCAGCCAGTTCCTGAGCAGGAAGTCACAATGCCTGAAGGAGAGCCGGAGGTAGACAATGGGTTGGCTTGATGATTTGCGCGGACCAAAAGCAGAACAACCATCAAGTCGTGACTTTTTTTACTCGCATGACAGGCTTGCAAATCAGTATTTCGCGGTCATCAGACTGACCTGGTATCTGGACGGCAAAGTTTGCGCTGTAACCGAAAGCAGTATTGCGACTTATGACAAAGATGTCGTGGCGGAATTTACGTCAATCTTGGATAACGCTTTAAGGCTTGGCGCTGATGCGTCTGTTGTTTGCATCGAAGAAGCTCAAGCCCTTGGCATCTATGAAAAATGAGTACACCTGCAGAGTTGTATCGCAATGCCATCGACCTCAATCGATTTAGCAATAGTGTCGCGAAGCGCATCGCTCGCACATACAACGATCTTGTCTTGGACGCTGTTGATCAGTTGCGTGGGATTGATGAGTTGTCTGCACCTAGCAAGGCTGCACGGCTTAGGACCATTCTCGCGCAACTAAAAGAATCGCTAAATGGATGGGCCGGATCGAGCACAATTCTGGCCGTTAAAGAGCTGCAGGGGTTAACGCTTTTGCAGTCTGAGTTTGTAGAAGAGCAGTTACGTAAGGCGTTGCCAATTGAGCTGCGTAATCAGATTCGCAGTGTGCAGATAAGTCCGCAGTTTGCGCAGTCCGTTGCAACGGTGGATCCAACTGCACTGAATGTTGTTTCGCTCAGTGATGACTTACAGGCTGCCGTAACTGGGGCACCTGCAACGTTTCAATTGACAGCAGCGCAAGGCACAACAATTACGTTGCCAAATGGCAAGGTGCTGGAAAAGTCGTTCCGTGGTTTGGCTGAATCACAGGCTGATCTTTTCGCAAAAACAGTGCGGAATGGATTGTTGACAGGTGAATCGACAGACAAGCTGGCGCGTCGTTTGAAGGGTCGTCTGCGGTTTGGTCAGCCGGGAAGTTTGCGGCAGATGGCGCAGGCTGGCGGTGAAGTGACAGCCGTGGCCAATCACCAAGTAATGGCAATGGTGCGTACCAGCATTAACCAAGTGGCAAACGCATCAAGCCAACAGGTGTATGAAGCCAATCAAGATGTGACCAAGCGTTACCGCTATGTCGCGACGTTGGACAGCCGGACATCAGCAATCTGTCAGGCGTTAGACGGTCAGGAGTTTGACTACGGCAAAGGGCCAACACCACCGCAGCACTTCAACTGCAGATCGACGACTGTCCCGTTAATTGATTACAAAGGGCTGAACATCCCGCCGCCAAAGCCTGGCAAGCGCAGAAGCTCTGATGGCTTGGTGCCTGCTAATCAAACTTATGGTCAATGGCTGAGCAATCAAAGCAAAGCTGTAAAGGCTGATGTTCTTGGTCCTGAGAAAGTTCCATACTTCAACCGCTTAGCGCGAAAGTACGGGCCGACAAAGGCAATACGCAAATTTGTCAGTGAAGACGGTTCAGAGTTAACCTTGGATCAGCTCAAGCGCCGTTACCCCAGTGGCAAAGCTTCATAGCAGATTTCAACTCACGCTTTCGGGCGAAGAGAAAAAGTCAAAACCCGCAGCCAAAAAAGCTGTGGCCAAGAAAACAGAAGTTAAGGAGGAATCCTGATGCCTAGCTATTCCGGACCTAAAAAGCCCCAGACGACTGCTTCTAAAAAGAAGAAAAAAGGAGGCAAGAAAAAGTGAAGAAAGGTTCTCGCGTTAGCTGGGTTTACCAGGGCAAGCGGACCTTTGGCGTTGTTACCGGCAGCGGTGGCAAGCGTGCATCAGTCAAGGGGCCAAGTGGCGGCACGATTACTCGTGTTGGCACTGATGCTGATCCTATTGTGCGGATCAAATCAGAAAGCACGGGCAACCCTGTTCTGAAGCGTCGCTCTCAATTGAAGGCGGCAC
>Ga0181397_1001067_pt1 | contig 10073 bp, 19 predicted proteins | sample 20SPOviralmetaG_FD_130126 | JGI IMG/M metagenome (GOLD analysis project Ga0181397, IMG submission 130126) | Marine viral communities from the oligotrophic San Pedro Time Series (SPOT) site, San Pedro Channel, CA, USA - 20 SPOT_SRF_2011-02-23 | ecosystem: Environmental > Aquatic > Marine > Strait...
CACTAATTGATGCTAGGTCTAAAGCATATAGAGAACATCGTACAAAGTTAGAAGCCAAAAGGGCTAAACGTGCAGAACGAAAAAGTACTTTTAGTAACAAAGTGATAGAATCTATAGATGACTTTAATCGTGAGTCTCTCATTACAGAAGATAATGTAGATGTACTTAGAAGCATTGTTAAGACTAAAGGAATGAAACCTTTAAAGTTTTCTGATGGTACTATGAAAGTAGATTTGACAACTGCAAGTACGATGTTACAAGTTCTTGATAAAGTTAATGCTGACAACAAAGCCAAACTTACCAAAATGATTAATGGTAAAAAGGGTCAATTTACTGCTGCAGCAAAAGCTGTCTTTAAAATGGTGAAGTAAGTAGTTTTCCTATGAAAACATTTTCAACACATCTTGACGAATACAGCTTTGGAGGAGCATTAAATCCACAATTTAATTATGGTGGTAGTAGTACTGGGCCAGGATTAGACCAGTATGTTCCTATGGTTGACCTAAACGCACAATCAGAAAAAGAAATAAAGAAGTCTGATTTAGATCAGATTGAAAAATATGCAGATAGACTATTTGCATCATTAGATATTGATGTAGAATTTACAAGACATTTTCTTGATCGTGTGAATGATCAAAGAAATAGAAAACAAATAACTCCATCTGAACTCATAAGACTTTTTAAACAAACATATAAAAAACATGGAAAGACTATTGCAAAATTAGGCCCCGATGCAGAAGCTGTAATTAATGATATGAAAACTGATATCAATATGCCATTTGTTCTTAATATAAAAGGTGGTGAGTTAGAACTTGTTGCTAAGACTGTAATGAGAAAGAAAGATTTTAAAACATCAAATCGTAAATTATCATTTGAGAATTTTAAAAAAACAGAAAATATTAGTGAAATATCCAAAAAAGATATTGGTGATATAATTAAAGCAATAAAGTTACTTGCAACATATTATAAGACAGGAAAAGAAGAAGATGCATTTAAAGCAATAAAATTTGGTTGGTCTTATATACAAAATCCCAAAGTTCGTGAGGCAATCGTTTCTTTAGTTAAGCATGTCGCAAGTAAATATGGTCATACTGATTGGAATGGAACTGTTAAATATATAAAGAAAAAAACAGGGGTAGACATATCAGACTATAAACAAGATTGGACTAAAGTTAAAGATGGTTACAAATTAACTAAATTTATTCCAGAACAATTTGAATTTTTTCCAAAAAAATTACATGAAAGAATTACATTACTATTACCACCATTAGACTTACAAGATGAAGCAGATAAAGTAAAAGAAATTGTTACTAATAGGACTGCAAAAGATATACAATCAATAAAAGATCACGATGAAAATTCATTTTATGCGATAGATATGTATTGTAAAAAACATGGTTTAATTTTTCACGAAGATGAAATGAAAGACATTGTAACACAAGCAAGACCAACCATAAGTTATTTTAAAAGACATTTTAATGTTGATAGACCACACGAAGTTGATCCGTCTATAAAACCTATGACAAGTACAACTAATAAAACAAAATCATATCCAAGCGGTCATGCTTGTCAATCTATGTTGGTTGGACTATATGTCGCATCAAAGTTTCCACTACATGAAAAGGGAGTTATCGAAGCTGCAAAAGAATGTGGCTTGGGTAGGGTGAAAGCAGGATTTCATTATCTTGCAGATTATGTAGCTGGTAATTTACTAGCAGAAAAAATGTTCCTAGTTATGAATAGAGATAACTATGGGAACTATATAAAGGAGTAAATATGATAAATTGGATTAAAGGAAGAATGAAAGAAAGAACTACATGGGATGGTGCAGTATGTGTTGCACTTGGTCTTATGATTCTATTCATGGCACCACTCGCTAAGATTGCAGCTGGTATAGCAATTGCATGGGGTGTGTGGACTATGTGGAAATCTGAATGAGTGATATTCAGTCAGAAACAGAAAGAACTGCTGTAGAATTTGATATAGACGGTTCAGTAAAAAGTATTGTTGTTGATGATGCTGGAAGTATGGGTGACGTTCAAGCAGGGATAGAATTTATCTATCATATGCGTGAACACCTATTAGATATTGGAGTTGCAACATTATATGGTATTGTTGTGTATGCAACCATTCTTTGGATTAAATCTAGCTTTGAGAATAGAACAAAAAAAAGAAAGTGATTAAATGAATATGAAATTTAGTATTGGTATAGTAGTTGCAATAGTGTTACAAGTGTCTGCCTTTGTATGGTGGACAGCTCAACAGGCCCAGACAATAGATTTGTTGAAGGGTGAAGTTGCAGAACTTACTGCGAAAAGCGAAATTGAAAAGGAGGTTACTCTTCTTAACGATGTGAAACAATTACAAAAAGATATTGAAGAGTTAAATAAGAAAACTCTTGATGCAATACTTGAAACACATAATCGTATTGATGATTTGGGTGGATATGTAGACAGTCAAGATCAACTAATAAATGACACCTTTACTGTTCAGATGAAATCACTACATGATTTTCAACATGAGTTTGAAGTCAAGGTTGCAAACTCATTTACTCAGATAGAAGAATGGTTAGATGAGATAGAGTTGGATGAAGAAGAAGCATTAAATGAGTTAGATAAAAAACTAAGTGACAGAATTGAGGATCACTCACATAATGATTAAAGTTTATACAATAATTGTTGTAATTGGTTTATTGGGTGGTGTGGTATATGGTGCAAAATACTATTACGACACCACCCAAAATACAATAGCACAATTGCGTGATAACAATGCAAAATTAGAAGTTGCAAATGAAACAAATCAAGCGACTATTAGACAAATGGATGTAGATAGTGAGGTTCTAAATGCTCTTACAGATCAATTAAGTTTAGATTTACAAAAAGCAGAACAGTATGGAGATGAACTTAGACATACACTTAATAAACATGATCTTACACATTTGGCTAATAAAAAGCCAGGAATGATTGAAAAGAGGATGCAAAATGCGACAGATAAACTTTGGAATGAGCTTAAGTCTATTACTAGTAACGATATTGTTACTAAGTAGTTGTACATCAATAAGACAAGAACCAGAAGTTGTTACAGTAACAAAACTTATTGAAAGAAACATACCAACTGTAGCTCATCCAAAACCAGTAAATTTAAATGATGTAAAAATTTATGTTGTATCTCCTACAGAAAACTTTGAAGACTTTAAAAAAGAATTTGAAGCTAAGAATGGTGCAGATTCGTATGTTGCAATATCTATAAAAGATTACGAAAATCTTGGAAAGAACTTTGCAGAATTAAGAAGATATATAGAACAACAGAAAAGAATTATTGTTTATTATGAAGAAGCTGTATCAAGAAAAGAAGATGAGGAAGTACGATGAAAAAGTATTTTGAATTTTGTGACGAATTAAAATTTGATAATCACAAATGGCGATCGTATTTTTTTGCAGAAGTTTCTGCTTTAGCCTATCACGATGGAACAAAAGCTAAAAAAGAATTAAATAAAATAGGATTTAGAAGTTATAAGTTTATTGATAACGAAGGTGCACAGTGTCACATATTTCACGATTCAGAAAATATTGTAATAGCATTTAGAGGAACAGAACCAACACAATTTTCAGATGTAAAGGCTGACCTTTTAGCATTTAAAAGAAAATCTAAAACTGAAGGTAAAGTGCATATGGGTTTTAAAATAGAACTCAGAAAACTTTGGTGTGATATCTCTGGTATTTTAGAAAAAAGAAAAGCACAAAAAGTTTGGATTACTGGACATAGTTTAGGTGGAGCTATGGCAACATTGTGTGGTAGTCGTTTAGAAGAAAGAAATCCAACACTATATACATATGGTTCACCAAAAGTTGGTGGTAAAGACTGGCGTGATGGTTGTGATGTTGAACATTATAGATTTCAAAATAATAATGACATAGTTCCATCTGTGCCTTTATGGTTAATGGGATATAGGCATCATGGTGAATTACTATATATTAATTACTATGGGAATATTCGTAAATTAACATATTGGCAAAAAATTAAAGATTCCATGAGAGGTCGTTGGAAAGCTCTTAAAAAGTTTCAACTGTTTGATGGAATATATGATCACAATATAGGCTTATACTGTGACAAACTAAAGGAGTTACTATAATGTGGGATATTATAGAAAAAATGGCATCTGATAGGCTGTGGATTTACACAGGTATTGCTGGTGCTTTATTTGGTGCAGCTTTTCTTGCATATTTTAGAGGTACAAGAGCTGGACTTTGGTGTTACTCTAAATTTGATAGAGTATTAGATTACTTAATTAATAGGTTAGGATGGACTTGGTTAAAACAACCAGAAGATGCTTGGAGAAAAAAGTATCCCCACGTTACTAAAAAAATAGATAATCTAGAAGAAAGATTACATCAAATTGAACTCATGTCACACCAACACAAACGGACAATACGACGCGTTGCAAAGTCAGTAGATTAAAAAATGATAGATGAATTAAAAGAGTGTGTGAAAAATAATGAAAGTCGTGTTTTTAAGAATGCATTTCCAAACATTTTTTCTGTGGAAGAATTTAATAGACTTTTAAATTTAAGATCGTTTCAAACTATACAAAGACTTACACCAACTAAAGAAGTTAGAAAGTTAACAAAATGGAAAAGTCTATCAGAACAAGATAGAAGAGAGCCTTGGGTAAAAGATACTACAACGATACCACCTAGTTTGGTAGAAGAAGTTATAAACAGTTGTGTTTGTTATTGGCCTGATAGTTCTAGAGTTAATAAACAAATAAATGATTTAGCTCTCGAACTTGAAGAAATGTCTGGAGAAAATTGTGATGCACATATATTTTTTTCTGTCAAAAAAGAATTAGAAAATTTTTTTGGTGCACACTATGATACTGCAACAAATCTTATAGTTCAAGCAGTGGGTAGGACACACTGGAGATGTTGTAAGGATCAAGTTGATACAACTAAAGTTTCCCCTAATGTAAAAAATATAGAAGACTATGGTGTTTATATTGATGAGATATTAGAGCCTGGAGATGCCATTTTTATACCAAAAGAGGTTCTTCACGAACCTAGAAACTTAACTCCTAGAATATCTGTTAGTTTTCCTATGAGAAGTAGGGATAAGTGGTTAAAAACTAGAAATCCAAGACAAGACAGAAAATGGTTGGATGTTCAGTTCACATAAATACCTACATGGAAGATATAAAAACAGAAGTAGCTTTATTGAAAAAAGAAGTAAAGGACATTAAATTTATTTTTAATCGTCTGGATACTGCTATTGAAAGAATCACTGAAGTTTCTACTTCTGTAAATCGTATGTTGGCAGTACATGAGGAAAAAATTTCTCAACAGGAAGAAGCAGCAATAAGAGCAGATATAGAATTTAGAGCTGATGTAAAAGAACTACATTCTCGTATTACTACAAACTCAAAAGAACTTGCAGAACAGATGGCAAAAAATCATAGAGAAACGGAAGCCCATGTTCAAAGTTTAAGATCAGACCTAAACAATAGGGTAGGAGTTTTAGAAAAGTGGAGATGGTTAATTATTGGTGGTTCTATTGTTATTGGATTTATTGCGCAAAAAATGATAGTTTTAGGTTGACATTGCTTTAAATTTAGTATATACTGATTAAATGTATATCGAACAAAAATACTTATTAATCGCATCCGCACAGTTACAACAGTTCAAAAAGAAAGGTGATTTTCTTTTTAATTTTCGTTGTCCTTATTGCGGGGATTCTCAAAAAAATCGTACAAAAGCTAGAGGATTCGTCTTTCGTAAAGAAGCGAATCTTATATATAAATGTCATAACTGTGGTAAAGGTGCTAGTTTTCAAAACTTCTTAAAGCACGTTGACACTAAAATTTATGATGACTATATATTTGAAAGATACAAAAAGAATGATACTAATGTTCCTGACATTGGTAAATTTCAACAACCAAACTTTATGAAAGGGCCATCTCCACTCAAATCTCTTAAAAAGATATCATCACTAAGACATGATCATCCTGTTAAGAAATTTGTGGAAAATAGAAAGATTCCATCTACGGCTCACTTTGAATTGTTTTTTGCCCCGAAGTTCTATTCGTGGGTAAATAAGGTTGTACCTAATAAATTCCCTTCTTTGAAGGGCGATCATCCTAGATTGATAATTCCATTCTTTGATGAGAACAATAAAATGTTTGCCTTTCAAGGGAGAGCTTTCGGAAATGAACAACCAAAATATATTACCATTAAGCTTGATCCAGAAAAAGATAAAATATACGGTCTTAATAGACTAAACCGTAATAAACATACCTATGTGGTTGAAGGGCCCATAGATAGTTTATTTCTAGATAATTGTATTGCTGTTGCAGGTGCAGATTTTATGAAGTTACCAAAAGAAAATACTACAATTATTTTCGATAATGAGAGGAGAAATTTAGAAATACTCAAACAGATTGAAAAGACTGTTAATGAAGGATATAGAGTTGTCCTCTGGCCAGATGAATTAGAAGAAAAAGATATTAATGACATGATTTTGGCTGGAAAAACTAAAGACGAAATAAAAATAATAATAGAAAAAAATACTTATCAGGGCAATATGGCTAAGATAAGATTAACAGCATGGAGAAGAATAAATGCCTAGTAATTACCTACCAACCCCATATCAAGAATTTATCCACTTATCAAGATACTCACGCTGGTTACCAGAAAAAGGTCGTAGAGAAACTTGGAATGAAACTGTAACAAGATATTTTGATTTTTTTACAGAACACGTTAAAGAAATGTGTGAATTTGATATAAGTGATAAAATTAGAAATGAACTTGAGGTTGCAGTACTAGGTCAACGTGTTATGCCGTCCATGAGGTGTTTAATGACTGCTGGGGAGGCACTTAAGCGTGAAAACATCGCTGGATACAACTGTTCATATGTAGCGGTAAGTCGTATCCAAGCTTTTGATGAAATTCTATATATTCTTATGAATGGTACTGGAGTTGGTTTTTCTGTAGAAAGACAATTCGTATCAGAACTTCCTAGAGTTGCTGAAGAGTTTCATCCTAGTGATACAGTGATAACTGTTGCAGATAGTAAGATGGGTTGGGCAAAGGCATTTAAAGAACTGATGGGTATGTTATACATAGGTCAAATTCCAAGATGGGATTTATCTAAGATACGTCCTGCAGGTGCACCACTTAAAACTTTTGGTGGTCGTGCTTCTGGCCCAGCACCATTAGAAAATCTTTTTAATTTTACAACTAATATACTTAGTGGTGCAGCAGGTAGAAAATTAACATCACTGGAATGTCACGATATTGTTTGTAAAATTGCAGAAATTGTTGTAGTTGGCGGGGTTCGTAGGTCAGCTCTTATTAGTCTTTCAAATTTATCTGATGATCGTATGAGACACGCAAAAGCTGGTCAGTGGTGGAATGATAATCCACAACGAGCTTTGGCAAACAATTCTGCAGCATATACAGAAAAACCAGATATTGGTATTTTTATGGATGAGTGGAAAGCTCTTTATGATTCTAAGTCTGGTGAAAGAGGCATATTTAATCGTGCAAGTGCTAATCGTATGGCAGAAGTAAGTGGTCGTAGGGTTACTGAAGGACATGAGTTTGGTACAAATCCATGCAGCGAGATAATTTTGCGAGATAGAGAATTTTGTAATTTGAGCGAAGTTGTAGTAAGACCAGAAGACACAAAGGAGTCTCTTTTAGACAAAGTACGTCTTGCAACGATTCTTGGAACTTTTCAATCTACTCTTACAAACTTTAAGTATGTATCAGCAGCATGGAAAAAGAATTGTTCAGAAGAAAGACTTCTTGGTGTTTCTTTAACAGGTATCATGGATAATTCACTTACAAATGGTAAAACAAAAGGTGTTGAAGAATTATTAGAGGAACTAAAATCTCGTGCAGTTGAAACAAATAAAACATGGTCTAAAAAATTAGGTATTAATCAATCTGTTGCTATAACTTGTGTTAAGCCATCTGGTACAGTTAGTCAGCTAGTTGATGCTGCATCTGGTATTCATGCAAGACACAATCCTTTTTACATTCGTACAGTTCGTGGAGATAAAAAAGACCCATTGACAATGATGATGACAGACATGGGATTTCCTGTAGAAGATGATGTTATGAATCCTGCTAACACTGCAGTATTTTCTTTCCCTATGAAAGTAGACAAAACTGCAGTATTTAGAACAGATATGGATGCTATAGAACAATTAGAGTTGTGGTTAACTTATCAGAAACATTGGTGTGAGCATAAACCCTCTGTTACAATTTCTGTAAAAGAAGATGAATGGATGGAAGTTGGTTCATGGGTATACAAAAACTTTGATTGGATGAGTGGTGTATCATTCTTACCATTTAGTGAACACACATACCAACAAGCACCTTATCAAGATACAGATAAAGCAGGTTATGAATTTCTACTAAAACAAATGCCAAAACAAATAGATTGGTCAAAACTTTCTGAATATGAAAGTCAAGATATGACAGTTGGTGCACAAGAGTTAGCTTGTGTAGCTGGTGCTTGTGAAATAGTTTAATGAAATTAGTTGTATGTGAATCGTGTGATGCTGAGTTTGCTATAAAACACACAATGGAGAATCGACTATATAAAGTAAGCTATTGCCCATTCTGTGGTGATGAATTAACAGGAGAGCTTGAAGATGAGCTCGAAGATTACGGAGAAGAGTACGATGAATGAATGTCAAGAGTGTGGCCACGAATGTCATTGTGAAGGAAACTGTAACGAAGAAAACTGTAGTTGTGAAAGCTGTGATTGTCAGTCACAAGAGTGGGCTGATAATCCTGTAGAGGCCCACTCTTTCTAATGAGGATAATGTGAAAACACAAAGTGCTAAAGCTAAAGGTCGAAGATTTCAACAGTGGGTTCGTGATCAGCTAATAGAATGTTTAGACGTACATCCAGAAGATGTAGAATCTAGAAGTATGGGTGCTGGTGGAGAAGACCTTATTATGGCCCGTGCTGCTAGAGAAAAGTTTCCATATTCTATAGAATGTAAGAATCAAGAGACACTAAACGTCTGGAAGTCATATGAACAAGCAGAATCTAACTCTGGTGATTATGAACCTGTTGTCTTTATAAAACGTAATAATCAGAAACCATTAGTGGTTGTCGATGCAAATTATTTTATTAATTTGCATAAAGGCACTTGACATTTGCAGAGAATCATGTTAGCATATAGTATAATATAATGATGGAGAGAATTATGGGAATGTCAAATTATATATTAGATTGTGTAGAACAGTTTTGGACTAAATGTCACGAAACTATTGGTCAGTGTAAAACTGCCAAAGAGTGGGAAGCAATGATGAAACCTTACGAACACTTACTACAAGGTTCTGAGGACTTGGAGCATGTTAAGGAATATGGTTATGAGGAATTGTGGATCGAATATAAACTTTGGAGTTAAATATGATTAGTACTACCATAGCATTTTTAATTACAAGCACTGCTTGTATTGCTACCTATATTTGGGGTATGCGTCAAGTTCCATCAGAAAAAGTTATCAGTACAATTATTGATGCCCTAAAAGATGGTGGTTATGTAAAAACCAGAATCGATGAAAATGGTGAAGAGGAATTAATTAGATTAGATGATTAAAATTTTATTATGGATTACATTAGGATTTTTAATATGTCATTATGGTGTTCTTAGTTCAATAGGTAATTATATTATAACATCTGATATCATAGATTTGATCATAGGATTTTTAGAAGGATTTAAAACGAGTGAAGAAATTTAAAGAAGAAAAGTCTGGAATGACAGTAGAAGTTCGTAACAATGATATTAGCGGTGCATTACGAGTTTTAAAGAAACGTATGCAAACCGAAGGTATATTCAACGAGGTTCGTGAAAAAGCTCATTTTAAAACTAAAGGTGAAAAGAAAAGACTTGCTAAAGCTGCAGGTAGACGTAGATGGTTGAAAAAAATTGAAAAGTTAAATGGAGAGTTGAATGGCTAAAAAAAGAATTGTAGCTAATACTGTTAATAATGGTTGGGTTGCACCAAAGGTTCGTAAAAAACGTAAACCTATGACTGAAGAACAACGTCAGGCAGCAAC
>Ga0181397_1001075_pt1 | contig 10047 bp, 7 predicted proteins | sample 20SPOviralmetaG_FD_130126 | JGI IMG/M metagenome (GOLD analysis project Ga0181397, IMG submission 130126) | Marine viral communities from the oligotrophic San Pedro Time Series (SPOT) site, San Pedro Channel, CA, USA - 20 SPOT_SRF_2011-02-23 | ecosystem: Environmental > Aquatic > Marine > Strait...
AGGTCGATACCGTGTTCCGCAAGATTCGCCTATCGGCCCGACAAGCTACACAAATGTTTGGTGACAAGTGTGGTGAGAAGGTCGCCAAGGCCATGGAAAAGAGTCCTGATAAAGAGTTTGATTACCTACAAGCCGTGTTCCCTCGTGAGCTTGAGGGTGAGCCTGGTATGTTGGCTCCACCTCATATGCGTAAGTATGCCTGCTACTACATTAGCGTGGCCGACAAAGCGATCTGCAAGGAAACTGGCTATTACGAGCTACCTATCCTGGTTCCTCGCTGGTCTAAGGTATCGGGTGACGTGTACGGCTACTCGCCAGGCTGCATTGCTCGCGCGGATATTAAGACATTGAACGAGGCGCGCAAGCTGGCCATGACGGCATGGGAAAAGTCCATTGACCCACCGCTAATGACTCAGCGCAACGGCCTATTGAGCAACCTGAATTTGAAAGCGTCCAGCATTAACTATGTGTCTGACGTGAATCAGGTGGCAGCCCTTCCTAATGGCACCAACTGGAATGCCGACCAGCTTATGTTGGCAGACATTCGCGGCAGTGTTCGCCGCATATTCTTTACTGATCAGCTTGAACTTCAAGATGGCCCACAAATGACGGCCACTGAGGTTCAGGTTCGATATGAATTAATGCAGCGTTTATTGGGTTCAACCCTTGGGCGATTGCAGTCAGAGTTTTTAACCCCGCTTGTGGAACGTGCTTTCTACGCCATGCTCCGCGCCAATGTCCTTCCGCAACCACCGGAGGTTATCAGCGAGCTAGGAGGTGATCTCGATATTGAATATGTTGGTGCTTTGGCACGAAGCCAGCGCGTAGATGAAGTAACCAGCATCCAGCGGCTTACCGAATCCTTGGCCCAGCTTGCCCAGATTGATGAAACGGTCTTGGACAACCTGGACGCTGATGAGGCGGGCCGCACTATCTCTGATCGCTTGGGTGTACCAGCCGAGGTGATGCGCAGCAAGGACGATGTGGCCGAGCTGCGAGAACAGAGGCAACAACAGCAACAAGCCGCCATGGAGCAAGAACAGACCCAAGCTGAATTGGGCAATGCCGAACAGGCGGCAAACATTCAACAGGCGTTAAATGGATAACAGAAACGAACGTGTCGCCTTTATGCGCGACATTCAACAAGTATTTGGGCGTGATGCAACAGGTAGGCGTGTGTTTGAGGAATGGCTGAAAAGCTACCACGATCGCATGTCCTACACTGTCGGCTGCGATCCATTGGAAATGGCCTTCAAAGAGGGTCAGCGTTCCATAATCCTTGAACTAAAAACCGTAATAGAGGCAAATGAAAATGACGTGGCATGACGGATTATCTGACGAGTATCGTGGGAATGAAACACTGGCTAACATTCCTGATCTGGACACAATGGCTAAGTCGTATATCGACTCCCAATCCTACATTGGCGGTGCTATTCGCATCCCAAGTGATGAAGCCGGTGAGGAAGATTGGGCCGCATTCAACCAAAAGCTCACCGACAAGGTGCCAGGGCTTATCAACTTACCGAGCAATGAAGATGATGCCAAAGCGGCGTTGTATGCGCGACTCGGCAGACCTGAAAGCGCGGATGCTTACTCGGCGGCGGCTGAACTAGGTGGTGATCAAGCCAAGTGGTTAGAGTGGGCGTATGAAAACGGCTTGTCTGATTCTCAAGTTAACGCTTGGTTGACAAAGAACAAAGAAAGTCAGTTGGCACAGTCCGACCAGGATAGCGCGTCTAGTGAAGAAGCTATGGCTGATCTACACCGAGAGTGGGGTCACGCTTTTGATAAGAAGCTATCGGATGCCAAGCAGGCTGTATTGGCCTATGCCGATGAAGATACCCAGCAATTCCTTGCTGATTCTGGCATGGCAGAGCATCCAGGCATGATCAAGCTAATGGCTGCCATTGGTGCCACCTTGACCGAGGAGCAAAGTGCCGCTTTGCCATCGGGTAATCAATTCACTATGTCGCCAGCCGAAGCGCAAGCCAAGCTATCCGACATTTACAACAACCGCAGTCACCCTTATTTCAGCGACAAGGCATCCGTTCGTCAAGCCGCTATTCAAGAAGTGGCCAAGTTGAACCAAATGGCGTACCCAGAAGCGTCATAACCTCACATAAAACCACGACCATCTATCTAACGGGGTAGCTCATTCGAGTCCTGCTGGGTAGATGGGCCATTTCCTATCTCGCTAAAGCAAGCGTTATTGCCAGCCTACGTGTCCCGACAGGGGTAGCACAAAGCGCCAATTTCAATTGCCAACAAAGGAGATAATCTCATGGCTAATACAATCGATCGCGCTTTTGTCGAACAGTTCAAAAGCAACGTAATCCACCTAGCAGAACAGCAAGGCTCTCGCCTACGCTCTACAGTAACCGAACAATCCGTATCTGGTGAGAAGTTTCACTTTGAGCGCGTTGGTAACGTAGCTGCTATCCAAAAAACCACTCGTCACACTGATACACCTGTATTGGACGTTCCACACAGCCGCCGTACTGGCGACATGAACGACTACCAATGGGCTGACCTGGTAGACGCAGAAGATCAAATCCGCATGTTGATCGACCCTAAATCTGCTTACGCTAAAGCTGGCGTAAACGCGATGGGTCACGTATGGGATGACATCATCATCGGCGCTGCTACTGGTAGTGCTAGTGACGGCACTGGTGCTTCCATTGCCCTACCTAGCTCCCAGAAGATTGCCGTTGGCTCTACTGGCTTGACCGTAGCGAAGTTGCTAAACACTCGTGAAATCTTGGAAGCGTCTGACGTTGATCCAGATGAAGAGCGTTTCATGGTTGTGTCTGCTGCCCAGATCACTGATCTGTTAAGCACCACCGAAGTAACTAGCGCCGACTACAACACTGTTAAGGCTCTAGCTGCTGGTCAGATCGACACGTTCATGGGCTTCAAGTTCATCCGCTCCCAGCGTTTGGATTTGGCTACTGGCACTCGTTCTTGTATCGCATACACCAAGTCTGCTTTGGGCTTGGGTGTTGGTGCTGATGTTAAGACTGACATCTCTGTGCGTAACGACAAGTCTTTGGCCACACAGGTATACCTAGCGTTCACCGCTGGTGGTACTCGTATCCAAGACGAAGGTGTTGTACAGGTTGACTGTGCTGAATAAAGGGTGAATTAACGCCTCTTGGGGTGGGGTAACACCCACCTCCTTTTTATAACGATAAGGTGACACATGGCCAGCGTAGTTTCTATTTGTAATCGTGCCCTCACATTGTTGGGCGGCAAACTAATCACTTCCTTGGATGATAACTTAACCGAGGCCAAGGTGATGAAAGCTGCCTTTGATGATGTGCGTGATGCGGTTCTACGTGAAGCGAAGCCGCTTTGTGCCACCTTTCGTGCTTCCCTGGTTCAAACCACGGCCCCAGCTTTCGGCTGGGATAATGCGTACCAATTACCAACCGACCCCTATTGCCTATCTGTTAACCAAGTTAACGGTTTAAGCAACAAGTCGGAATGGACAGTCGAAGGACGCAAGTTGCTGACCAATAACGGTACAGCCCAAATTAAATACACAGGCAGGGTTACTGACACTGGTCAGCTTGATCCGCTTGTTGTTACCGCCTTGGCAGCCCGATTGGCTGCTGAGACATGTTATGCCCTAACTCAAAACCGCGCCCTTTCAAATGACATGTGGACTTTGGCTCTAAGTGCTAAAGAGGATGTGCTGAATGCGGACGGGATGGAACAGGGTAGTGAGATTATTGAAGCCACCACCTTTGCTAATGCGAGGTCATAATGCGCGTCAGTCCTATAGTAAACAGCTTTTCTAGTGGAGAGCTAACCCCACGCTTAATGGGTCGCACTGACAGCCCAAAGTATGCCTCTGGCTGCCAAACCTTGGAAAACTTTGTCGCTCTGCCTCATGGTGGCGCTCGTCGCCGAGGTGGCACACGGTACATCAATGAAGTTAAAGACTCTGCTAATACTGCTCGCCTTATTTCATTTGAATACAGCGTCAGCCAAACCTATGTGCTTGAGTTGGGCGATCAATATATGCGCTTCTACACCACCGGCACATCCGACTTTGGCCAGGTGCAAAGTGGAGGCACAGCTTATGAAATCGCCACACCATGGCTTCATAGTGAAGTTAACGAGATACAGTTCGCCCAAAACGCCGACGTTATGTGGCTGGTACACCCTAACCATGCACCCCAGAAATTGGTCAGGTCTGCTCATACCAACTGGGCATTAACTACCGAGTCTTTCAAGAAAGGCCCATTCAATGAAGTGAATCAAAATGAAGCCGTCACTATTGCGTTTTCTGATACTAGCAGCACTACTCAGAATATCACCGCTAGTTCTGCTTTGTTTGACAGTGGCCATGTTGGTACTGATTGGCTGATTGATACCCTTCCTGGTCAGGCAACAGGTGAGGTTGTTTGGGTGCGCGTAAACAGTGTCGCATCATCTACTGTGGCGAATGTTACCATCAAAGATACACAGTACATGCCGCAATCCACCAATGTGTCGAGCTTGTGGCAGCCTCCTGCTTTTTGTTCCGCTCACGGTTTCCCCTCGTCAGTGGTCTTTTATGAGCAGCGCCTGTGGTATGCCGCCACGGATGCGAAGCCTCAGTCGTTTTGGGGCAGTAAGCCTGCGCAGTATGAAAGCTTTGCTCCAGGCTCTAATGACGATGATGGCTTGTTCTACACTATCGCCTCGGATCGTGTGAACCGCATCAAGTGGTTGGCAGCACAGCGTGTATTGATTGCCGGCACAACAGGTGGTGAGTTCCGTATTACTGGTGGCGACACCGCTATTACGCCGACCAATATCGATGTAAGTCGTCAAACCCCTTATGGCTCCAAAGACGCGCGTCCCATTTACGTGGGTAACGAGGTGTTCTTTATTCAGCGCTCCGGTACGCAAATCCGAAACGTGGCTTATAAGTGGGAGTCTGATGCTTTTGACTCTGATGATATTACGTTCCTTGCTGAACACATCACCGAGGGCGGTGTGACACGCATGGCCTATACACAAGTTCCTGACTCGTTGCTATACGCTCTGCGCGCAGACGGTACACTTTTAATGCTGACGTATGAGCCTAGCCAGGAAGTGGTGGGCTGGCATCGTCACCTTACGAATGGGAAGTTTTTAGACATAGCAATAATTTCCGAGGACGGCCCTGACCAGGTTGTCTTTGTTGTTGAGCGCACAATCAACGGCACAACCAAACGATTCATTGAATTGTACGAACCTAATGTTTTTATTGACTGCTTTGCCACCTATTCAGGCGCAGCAACCACCCAAATCGGCGGCCTAAGCCACTTAGAAGGCAAGGAAGTGCAGATTATCGCAGACAAGGGTGTTCATCCCTCACGGACGGTTTCTGGCGGTCAGGTCACTTTGAACTATGCAGCATCCGAGGCAGCGGTTGGTTTAGGTTACACCTCCATCTTGAAGCCTAACCGATACGGCGCTGCCGTGGGCGATGGTACAAGCATGGGCAAGGTGAAGCGCTGGAACCAAGTATTTGTCCGCTTAGAAGAAAGCGCCATTCCTTATATTAATGGGGAGCGCCCATCGGTACGTGATGTGAACACCAACTACGGAGAGCCACAACCCATGATTAGTGAGGATGTGGAAATCCGCAACCTTGGCTATGACCGGGACGGTGACATTGAGATTAAACAAGATTTGCCTTTGCCATGCCATATCGTGGCCCTATACGGCACATTAGGTATTGGAGGTTAAGTATGACTTTAGCGGCGGTAATGACCGGCCTACAAATATTTGGTGGCATTAGCCAATACAGCGCGGCACAGAAAGCGGCTGATGATGCCAGGAAAGCGGGTGAAGCTAATGCGCAACTGGCTGAGCTTGAAGGTGAAGAGAAGATACGCCGGTATGAAAAGGCCCAGCGTCAGCTTCAAGGCAAGATGGTGGTTAGCTATGCCAAGGCTGGTGTGGTCTTACAAGGCACACCTTTGGAGGTTATGGCAGAGGCCGCGAATGAAGCCGAGCGTGAGGCTTCCTTTATGCGCGAACAAACAGCCCGAACAGCAACAGCTCGTCGCATGGGTACGAATGCTCAAGCGGACAGCCTACAGTCACAAGGCACAAGCATGCTGATTTCTAGTTTAGGTACGGCAGCAAAGACAGCCTACGACAACAACTTATGGGACATTGGATAAGATGAAGATACCTCGTTTTCAACATGGCGGCGTTCCAGGTGCGGAGCAACAATCGGTAGGTGCTATTGTGTCGGCTGGTCGTGCCAAGATGGGCGCAATCAACACGCTAACCAATGTGGTTGATAAGTTTGGCTCCCAGATTCTAAAGGCCGAGACTGAGGCAGAGTATCAGCGCGTAAAGGATAGCGTCCAAGCTGATACTGACCAGTTATGGAATGACCTACAGGCTGAGCCTACTTATGATAACAATAAGAATCCAACCCATAATACTCTACGAAAGCGCTTTGATGAAGGTTACAAGAAGATTGTAGATAAGTACCAAGGGAATCTGCAATTTCACCCTAACAAAGCAAATTTATCTAATGCTGCCGCTGATATAGGCTTGGCCTATGGCCGCAGTGTTGATGCCGAAGTGCGCAAGCGTCAAGTTGATAATGCGCGAGGCCAGGTGTTCTCAACAATCAGTAATGTTAGATATGATGATCCTAATTCTATTGCTGAGGCGCGTGATGCCGTAGAAGCTGCTGGCCTTACTGGCACTCTAAGTGAGTCAGAAGTTCTAAAGGCTGAGCAAGAAATCTGGGGCAGTGAGCAAGATAATATTATTCGTTCTGGTTTTCAGGCTGCGCGCGAAAGTGGCTCTGCTGCCGAGTACGCTGATAAAATTGAGTACCCACCTGAATTTGACCAAGCCACCCGCGACAAGTACGACAATTACATGCGCACCTATATTGACCGTGATGCGGCTGAGGCCGTGAGGAAAGAGAATAAAGACAGGCAAGAGGCTGATGCTGCACAGCGAGTCATTCTAAAAGAAGCTAGTCGCGGAATGAAGATGCTAATGAGTGGTGAGTCAATGTCAGATGAGCTTCTTTCTGCGATCAATGAGAATGCAGCCAACCTGACAGAAAGTGATGATATTGAGCAAATGCGGTTAGCTCAGGATGTATATAACAACATCCAAGAGTTAATGAGCATGACTCAAGATGAGCGCAATATGGCGTTATCCAAAACATTCAGCAAGACCGATGATTACCACGGCTGGGAAGTGAATAAGTCCACTAAGCAGGCGTATGCTGCTATCGAACGGGCTGTATCCTCTGACCCACATCAAGCGTGGGTGATTTACGGAGGCGGCACGTCAGTATCTGTAAGCAAAGATGGCCTGGCTGACTCGCTGGCTCAGATAAAAGAAAATCACACTAATGTGGAGGCGTGGCTAGGCAAGCCGACAGTTCCGATGAGTAAGGCTCAGGCAAGCGCCTTGATACAGATGGGGCCATCTGTCACTAATGATATTCTAATGGCATATGACCAAGCTGACGCTGAGCAGGTGTTCACTATGCTTTATAAGGAAGATGCGTATGAGATGGCTGTTGTAGGCGCTATGACAATGCAGGACGGCGGTGAAGAGCGGTATAAGACGTACATGCTTGGTGCCGAGATCCTTAGTGACAATCCTAACTATAAGCTAACCAAGGCTAAACAAAGCCAGTTTGGTGACACGACAGGGTCATTATTCCATAGCTACACTAATAAGTTATTTGCTGGTGATGCGGCCTTCACTAAGGGGCTTTATGATGCCACAGCAAAGGTATATGCCTATCTATCCGAAAAGGCTGGGGTACAGGCTGGTGAGTTAGATGCCAATGTATATCAAGAGGCTATGTCTATAGTAGTGGGAGATATTATAGAGCATAAGGATGTCCCATTACTTCTGCCGCGAGGGAAGGATGAGGAGTGGCTCAAAGGGGCTTTAGCATCGCTGGATTTGCATGACATAGACAGCATGGGTGGATTTCAAAGCGCAACAGGCTACGAGGAGGGGACGGCTGATTACATAAAACAGCAGGCCGCAGGAACTTCTACATTTGTATCGCCAGAAAGTATGCTTGTGAAGCTTAACTCTGGTGAGGCGACTCTTATACAAGAGGATGAGTTTGGTCATTATAAGGTAATGGTGGACGGAAGGCTGGTAGCTAATAAGCTTGGTGGCGAATTTATCCTTAATCTAACTGGGAAGTAGTATGCTGTTATATAACTCCTATAAATCAACTGACTTTGAAAGCTACCAAGAGCGAGGTCATGTGGGCTGGACTGATGTCGGTGGCGCTCAAATTGACACATTCCTATATGAAGATTTATCCATCTCCCGTCAAAACAACTTAGACCGCGAGAAGATAAAAGAGGTTCATTTAGCGTTTGCCATTGCTCCGCACTTATTTGAGCAGGAGAAGCCACAGGTTCATCCAGAAGGCTCCGCAGCCGAAATCTTGCAGCTAGCCTCGCAGACCAGCAAGCCTCAAGTGGACATCTTCACAGCAGCTAACTACGACAATATTGTAGCCCCTAACCTAGAATCGCTGCGTAAAAATCCAGATGCAAAGTTCCGCACTATGGATGAGATGGATGCTGATATAGCTGAGCAGGCGAAGGTATACAGAGACGAGTTCGACAAGCTGTACAGTTATGCTGATCCATACGCTGCCTTTTTCGGAACATTGGGCGGATCAATTGTCGCTTCAATGGCTGACCCATTTAACATTGCCACAATGCCGCTAGGTGTGGGTAAGGTGGCCGGCGCTGGGTTTGTTAAGTCGCTGGCAGTTCTCACTGGGCGAAGCTTTGGTATCGGTGCTGCCACAGAGGCGGCCATTCAGCCGTTTGTTTATAGCTACAAGCAAGAGATTAACTCGCCCTACGAATTACAAGATGCGTTATTTAACGTGGCTGTGGGTGGTCTTGGCAATGCGCTGCTCACTGGTGTTGGTCATTCATTAGTGTCTGGGTTTAAGAAGTTCTCAGGCAAGCTTGAAGATACTCCAGAGAATCGGAAGCTAAAAGAAGCATTCGATGAGCTGCAAAAGCTGCAAACTTTCACTGATGATGTTGGCCCAATTACTAAGGCTCAGCTAGAGGTTCGGTTAGCAGCGTTAAATAAAGTCACGGACGACCTGAGAGCAGGGCGAAAAGTAGACTTCAATAAGTTTGAACAATTTATTGAAGTGGGGGACATGAAAGTCTTTAGCGACAAGGTTAAAAGCGTTAAGGCAGAGATGGACTTTATTGACGCGAAGCTTAAAAGCATTGAGATTGATGATGAGTTGCTCAAGATCCAGCAGAAACTTGAGAAGGCCGCGAGCCAGAAGATGCCGCGATCAGAGAAGAAGTCTGCCAAAAGCCTGCCATCAGGTAGTGGTATCAAACTTGACTCAAAGGTTGATGTTGATGACCTAAAGGCTGACCAAAAGATTGAGTGGGAGAAGGCGCAGGCTGAGTCTAAGCTTGGGGATCAAGGCAAGGCAAAAGATGCTGAGCGCGAGCTAAAAGAGAGTCGCAAACAGGGTGATATGGTTAAGGCCAAAGCTGATAAAGAGGCTCTTGAATCTCGTTTAGCTGAGGTTGAGGTTGAGCATAAGGCCGCTGTTGATGCGTTTGACAGCCATATAGCCAGCAAGCAGAAAGATCTTGATGAGTGGATTGCTATAGCACCTGCAGATACGCAGCGTGTACGCTCAGTCAAAGAGGCTACCAATCGCATTCTAAGTGCTATGGGTGGTGGTAGATTGAAGGTTAATGTTTACGAGGGTGATTTCAGAGGTCAAGCTGAAAGCCTTGATGGGCTTAGGTTCTCTAAGGCTGAGGACTTAGACCTTAAAGAGGTCGACCCTGATAGCTTAATTGATGATATTCCGTACATTGAGGACTTCAGCTTCTTAGAGGGCAAGACTTTACGGCCTACGTTTGCTGACCTTACAGACGCTGGCACAGTGTACACTGGCATTGATTCCAGTCAGGTCTCTAGTCGTAGCCTCCAAGGTGGGCCAGATTTCCCATTCTTGCAAGGCTCTCAAGGCGCAGACATTGTATGGGCAGCTCAAGG
>Ga0181397_1001083_pt1 | contig 10004 bp, 5 predicted proteins | sample 20SPOviralmetaG_FD_130126 | JGI IMG/M metagenome (GOLD analysis project Ga0181397, IMG submission 130126) | Marine viral communities from the oligotrophic San Pedro Time Series (SPOT) site, San Pedro Channel, CA, USA - 20 SPOT_SRF_2011-02-23 | ecosystem: Environmental > Aquatic > Marine > Strait...
AAATTTAGATGGTAAATATTTAGCAAACCACCATTTCATTCCTGCATTTGATATAGGTGTTATACCACCTTTACCATATTGAAATATTTTACCTTGTGCTTGTGAAATAAAGAATAAACCTACTGGGGTATTTATTACACCTCTAATACTTTCTACAGAGCCATATTCCATTGCTACATCAGCATTAGCTACATTTTGGAATGGTTGACTAAATAATCCTCCATCACCAATTGTTAGTTTAGTATCTAATTGTGTTTTTAATGTATCAACACCCTGGAACATCTGAGGTGATAAATGTGGGAAAAATATAAGTGCACCACTTTTATTTATTGGTTTTATTACACTTACATCATTTTTAAGGTCTTTATAATTAAAGTTTAAAAATACTCTCCAGAAATCTTTTCTAGATTCTTCTTGAGCTTGTAAAGAATATATTAATCTTTTAGGATAAGATACAAAACAATTTTCTGCAACTAGTGGGTCATAACTTAATTCTTGAACAGTACCAAAACTAGATAATTGTGTTGGAAACTTATCAGGACTTAAAGAATCATCATATTTATAAAAGTTATCTTCTTTTTCTATTTGTGCATGAAACAATTCATCTAAATCATTGTAATCATATATACTATATATTCTTTTTGATGGCTCGTCTTCCCAATCTCTTTGATCTAAATTAATAGTTGACTCAACATGGAAATCTAATATTCCATTGCTGTGTGTATACATGTATGCATATTTTAAAGATAATGCTGGATTAGGATCATCACTAGTTACTAATGAACCTAAAATAGGTACAGCAGAAAATATAGCTCCTAAAGCACTTTGACATGAATCTGACCCTCTATCTAAATAAAATAAATCATTGGGCATTAATGCTTCTAATTCATTAGTATTTAAAAATGATAAACCCAATGTAGCTATTACTTGTGCTAATGGACTTAAATCATATTTGGTAGAATTTAACCACCACCTAGGATATGGTATATTTACATATAAAGAATAATCAAACGTAAATCCATCTGGTTGGCCAAATAAATAGTTTGAGAATATAGGCATAATTACTTTTTCGGTATATCTACCTATAAATGTATCTCCTGCAAATATTGGTTTACTTGCATATAAAAATTCATCAGGTTTTTCTGGGTCTAGTAATTCTACACACCCTCTCATTTGTACTTGTTTAATACCTGCTAGTTGACCATACTGATTATCAAAATTAAATTTTAAAGCCCCATAATGTGCAGATATAGGTGATTTCCTAGGTTGTCTAGGATCAACTAAATAATCTTTACCAAATGGATTAGATATAGTATTTACAAACTCACCTGATGCATTGAGTGTCATATTTAATTCGCCACCAATAGAAAATCTAGATTTATCTTCTACTACTGGATCTGAAACTTCTTTTTCTAAACTTACTGCAACTGTAGTAGGTCTATATAAATTATTTATTTTGTACGTCCCTTCATCAAATGATTGAAAAGAACTTCTCAAATAATTTGAGTCAGTAGTTTTAATACGTGTTTCACCAACAGCTGTTTGGAAATCAGTAAATCTACCTTGTGAATTATACTTCCATGCATGATCAGAAAAAGGAGTTAGATTATATATAAACTCAATTATTTCATTTCCTCCTATAGCTATATTAGTTTGCTGAGAAAATACACCTGTTATCTTTCTTAGTATAGGGGGGATATTTGATGTAGAAGTATCTTTATTAATACCTACTCTTGTAACTCCTCCGGCTACACCAGGAAGTCTAGCAGCTTTTTTTGCATTTTCTTCTGCTGCTTCTATTTCTGCTTTTCTTTCTTTGTCTCCACCTTCTAATGTATCTTCTAGTTGTTCTTTCAAATATTCTTCTGGATCATCTAAAAAGTCTTCAATAGAACCAATTATACTTTGAAGGAGCCCTTCTGGTATACCTTCACTAGATAATGCAAGTATAGATGCTACTGATCTAGGTATTTCTTCTTCATTATCTTCTTCATAACTTTCTTGTATATTTCCATCAGGTTGTTGCCAATCTCCCCCACTTCTACCATTTAAATTTACTGAAGCAAAACCAGGAGGAACCGTAAGGCTAACTGAACCACCACCACCTCTTTGTTCTTGACCTTTACCAGACTGACTGGTTAAGTTACTTGTATTACTTGTTTGATCTCTATTCTCTGTTCCTCTTACTTGACGCAAAGCATATCCTAAACCTATAACGGCACCTATTAATGCTGCACTACCTCTAATTAATTTAAATTGTGGATGCTCTTCAGAAGGTTTAAAATACCCAGAAGAATTACCACTAAGAGATCCATATATTTTTGTTTCATATGCATTTAAAAAAGGTCTAGTAAACATTAAGTCTGGAGAAGCTAAAGTAAATACTTTTCTTGAAAATCCTCTTGGTTCACCATTAACATCAGGACCATCTCCTAATGATGTATATGAAGACATGGATTCACTAAAGGTATCACAGCCATCTGTTCTATTTAATGCACTTCCACCTGTATGAAAATATATATCTGGTCTTAAATCATTATATGGATAGTTTGGATATAAGCCTTGCACATTTGTTCCTATAAGTGCTTCTGCATTAGGTACATCATACTTACGCATATTTCTAAATAAACCTTTTGCAAGTATAGATTTAGCACCAAGTCTAGAACCTCTTAATATTTCATATCCTACTATATTTGTAATATAAGTTCCATCATTAAACTTTGGTCTACCAATATTACTAAATTGTACACCCAATATATTAAGTAGATCTCCACTAGTAGATGTAAGATGAAGTGGTGATGCTGCACCTCCTATAGATTCATCAGGCATTTTATGATGTCTAATAAACTCGCCACATAAATCACCCCATATATCTGGTCTATTTGTAGGGTATCTTTCAGAAGATTCCCAATATCCCATTTCACCTCTTGCTACTGTTGTAACTCCATCTGTAGTCTCAGGTGCTAAAGAAGTTATACTAGCAGTGTTATATGCTTTATATAATTTGTCTCCATTGGGATCTAAAACGTTTGTGCCAAAAATTACTGAGTTCTCTGCAACTGTATTACCATTTGGTAATGTATATTGTTGTGGTGCTCTACCTGGTATGTGATATGATGATGATCTCTCTCCTGTATTATATATCCATCTTATAAAAAATGCATATTGTTCATCTCTTAAAAAATTATATTTATTACCTCCTTTAGCATAATAATTTTCTGGTACTTGATTAATTACCCATTCTGTTTTAATATTATTTGCAATAGGTTGATAATTAAAATCAAATTGCTCTACTGGCCCTTGTCTTAGAAGCCAATCATTAACAACAAACATTGATTCAGACTTTTCATAAGCTGGACTCATTTGTGGAATCTCAGTTAGTGAAACACCTACTAAACTTGGATCAATAAAATCTATATTTATATCTTCTGTCTGTGTACTATAAAAACCAATTTGTTTTGCATCTGTTTGACCTTGATTTCGTCTAAGTATTACTAGCACAAAAAAATCATAGTCTGTATCTAAATTAGAAAGACTAATATTTAAAGACCCACCAGAACCTTCATGACTCCATAAAGTCTGAATATTTGAAACTCCTATATAATCTGTTACTTTTACTTCATTCTCTACGTATGCAACAAATGCTTGATAACCTCCATTTCTCAATTGACCTCCATCAGTAGATTTAGTAAGTTCTAGACAAGGGGTATTTAAAAGTGGTGCTAATCTTATTTGCTCACAATCTAATTGAAGTGGTTCAATATTTACATACTCTGAACATGGCTGTCCATTTATATCTGGTCCAGATACTTGTACTTGTTTATATGGTATGTTATCTATATTTAATGATCTACTTGGGTTATTACCATCATCCCAATATACTTGCCAGCTACAATCAAAATTTTCTTTTGCTGCACCCGTAATTAAAAACTTTTTTTTAAAATCTAAGCATGCATCATTTACTAATACGGTATATTTACATTGACTATCATCAAATAGACCTATCTCAGAGTTTACATCATCTGTAGAGTAAACTATCCATTCATCACCGTATTTATGTATTGCACCTATAATTGTGTATGGTATAACACCACAAGATAAGTTAGAAGGTTCATTTCCAACAGTTGCAAGATCCCCATCTTCTGAATTATTTGCTAAGTTTCTAGCATGCCACCAAGATTTATTAGTCTCAAATGAAGGGGCTATGTCCTTATTCATCCCCTTAACAAAAGAATTGGTCTGTACTGTAGAACTCCTAGCTGCTGCTTGAGCTCTTGCTCTTTCACTAGAATTTCTAGATCTTTGATTACGTGAAGAAGATTTTCTTTGTTTTGCCATTATATTAACTTATTTTATATGTTCACTAATATGAACCCGAAGAAGTTGTTGAACTTCCTACTGACGTGTTAGGTGTTGATACAACTCTTGGTTGTACTGGTGCATAACTTAAAAACATATTATAATAATTATGATATTGGGCTCTTCTATTCATAGTCCAAACTTTTCTCATTTCTTGGAAGTTTGGAGTATTAACAAAACCTAATGCATTATTTCTAGCAGCTCTAAGTCTTCCTTCTACTAAACCTAATTGCTGAGATACATTTTCACCTTGCCAAACCATATTTTCTAAAATCCTTTGTTTAATAGCATATTCATAATACTCATTGCAGTATGGCTGATCTAATACTAATAAGTCACCTTGGGCATCTTCCATAGCACCTTGATAACTTATGTATACTTTACCTGAAGTAAAGTTTGTTAATAAAAAACCATCTTTTATTTCTGCTGTATCTATAGCTTGTGCTCCTATTTCAGGACAATAACATACATGATCATTTAAACTAGTAATTCTTAGTTGACTCCAATGATTAAATATTCTATATTGTTCTGGACCAATCTTCTGTACTAATTGGTATTCTTTTTTGTTATCACAAGTTCTTATAACACATACATCTTTACATGTAGGATCTGTATTACAAGGTGATATTTGTCCTGGAGAAGGAACGTATGGTACATCATTAGTAGTTTCTACATGTGTACCAGAAGGCATTGATGCATTCACTTTATAACTGCCACATCTAAAACCATAATTGACATATTTAAAATCCATAGGCAATTGACCTTTGCCGTGTTCAATATCTATTACAACTTGTTTAGTTCTATGTATTCTTAGGCCTAAATCATAATTGACTCTTTGTGCAACCTTAATTAATTGTTGAGGTTCTATTAACCCTTCTAATGCATATGTAGAAAAATCAATGGAAACATCCTCCATCAACTGACTAAATGTTCTATAATTATTTGATACTCCCATTATTGTCTATTTAAGTTACGTTTATTGTCAGAATCTTCAGAAGGTATTTTAATGGTATTCAACATAGTATTAACAACTTGTTGTTCTATTTCTGCAAATAATGCTTCTGGTATATACATTTCTTGTTCATATCTTGGTGTACAATTATTTGTTTCATCACAATCCCATCTTGTAATGTCTGAGTCAAATACTCCTTCTACTTTAATTGCATCCCATTCTATATTTGGAGAATAAATATATCCATCCAACCACCAAAAATATTTAGTTTTATTATATTTAAATGTTGTAGTCTTTGTCATAGATGTATACGTACCTGGTTGTGTAGCTTGTAATTCTTGTGATCCATCTATTGAACCTATAGTACGGATAAGAGGACCCCAATATCCCTCAAACATTGATGGTAATTTTTTCTTTGTACGTTTTATAGTACATCCACTTTGTATACCTGCACAGTGTGCCTCTACTTTATCTACTTCTATTAATTCTACATAAGGTAATGTCTTCCATACAGAATTAAACTTAAGAAGCTTATTTGCGTAATCTTGTCTTCTCATTAAAAATTGTGCATACTTTTCAATCAAACTGAATATATATCTATCAGTGACAAAAGCATCTTGTACTTCAGCTTTAACTTGCCCTCTAATTCTAGATATTGTTTGTGCTATTGTTGCCATTATTTTTAATTTTCAAATTCATTATATTTTTTTAATGCCTCTTTGGTTTTTTCAGGGTTTACATCATATAGATGTGCAACTCTGTATTTATTTTTCATAACAACATACTTAGTCCAATTTGCTGGATACTGTTTAGCTACAGATCTTTTAAAATCTCTGCATGCTATAAAATGCCATAACTCTCTATTTTTAAATCTATATTTAGTAGAATAATTAGTATAAAAAATTTTACCTATGTTTCCATCAGTTTCCCAGTTTTTGTTTTGTAATACTTTACCGTATTGCTTTGATAAGGCGTAGTTAGTATTTACATTTTTAGATGGTTTACAAGTTCCTATAAAAAGGTAACCTAGTGAATCTGGTAGTTCTACACCATCTCTATTTTTTATTACTTCATTCCATAACTTTTTATTATATAGTTTAATTATATTTTTAAGTTTAACATCATCTATCTTAGAGTATAAAGGTTTCTTATCTTTAAACTCTTTGATTGTATCCTTATTTAATAACCCTAATCTTTTTTCTCTGTACCTTGGAGCATTAAGATCAGGTTTTTTAAAATTATTTATCATATGGTTACATTTATAATTTACAAAAAAAACCCCAGTAAAAGAAATTTTGCTGCGGTCTTTATAGAGCTTGATAGGTTAATTCACATATATTACCCATTATAGGATGTTGAAGCTCTAGTTTACCTGATCTTCTATTACCTACATATTTATTGTGATAATGGTAATAATCTGTATTGCCAATGCTTGGTAAAGTTTTGTGTATAAACCCTGTTGTCTCAGCGGTTGACATATATTCTACTTTTCTTTCCGTATGAAAATGTCCTGTAAATAATGTTCTATTTATTGTATCTCCCCATTCTTTAGGATATTCTGTTGCATAAACTAATGGAGTATTTTTACTTGGTTTATCCCCATGCTCAAATGCATTAAAATTATCATGCCATACATGTACTTTTCTTTCTTCATATGTTATGTCCCATTCTATTTCATTGCTTTCTATAGACTGAGATAGTGCATGACATAAATGAAATGAAGATAATCTATCATGATTACCGGGTACATAAACTACAACTAACTCTTTACAAAAATTCTTAATGTATCCTATAGCCCAGTGCATTGCATCAAATGCTTGTATGTATGCTTCAGATGCAGTCATACAATTTTCTAAAGGTGTACCACTAGTAGTAGTTCCCGTAAAAGTATCCATGTTTATCAAATCACCACCTACAACAAAGAATAATTTCTCTATATAATGTGATGCTGTTGCACGTGTAACTAAGTTAACAACAGTGTCTTCAAAGTCTTTATCTATAGTTTGGTTGCCTTCTTTACCAAAATGTATATCTTGTATAGACATTACACCACAGACCTTATCAGAACTTTTAAGAGACTTTAATGATGTTTTGGGTAGCTTGTATGTTTTAGGCTTCCAGTTCTTTAAAAGCTCTTTAAAATGCTTTTCATCATTATTTTTTATTTTTGATATCAAAGCAGAAACTCTCCAATGGTCACCCATTTGTTTATTCCAATATGATGATAACTTCCATATAGATGTGTTTATTTTTAATAGTTGAATTATTTCTTCTGGGCTTTTAGGTTCATGATCAAATGTGCCAGATAATTTTCCTTCACCTTTTTCTAAATCTATAGATTCAACTAATTGTGCATTATCAGAAGCCTTGCTAAAAAATTTACTTTTTCTTTTTTGAGTCTTCTTTTCTGTTTTTAGTTCATCTTTTATTCTTATATATTCTGACTCAGATATTCCAAGTCTTTGTGCACTAATTTTAGGATGTTTCTTCCACTTTAAAGATTCTAACACCCGTTGTTTTAAATAATTTGACATAATTTTTTAGTATTGATTTGTATAAAAGTTTCTGTAAGATATTAATTTTTAATTTAATGGCAAAAAAAAGAGACTGAGTCACCCCAGTCTCTCCCAACGTTTGCAGTAGAAAACCAACAAACCACTTGCTCATGTTGTATTCTTTTATGATGCTGATGCAGGCGTAGAAAATAATATTTCTATAGGTATGCAAGCTGAATTATTTCCTACATCAACAACTTTTACTTTATATGCTGTACTTGATAATAAGTTAGTTAATTTAAAATTATTAACTGTAGTTACAACAGGTTGGTTATTTTGTAACACCCATCCTGCTGGGGCAATTTGTGTATCTAAATATATATTTATACCTGTACTAGAACTCCAAACCCCATTCCATAATACTTCTGCAGTAGAACTAGTAATAGTACCTGCATATACATTATATGGATCATGTTGTAAATCATTAGATGTACAAGCTCCTAATCCATTTGCTAAAATCATTGAAAACTTTTGTATAATAGAATCTAGTCTTTCACCTGATGTTATAACTATCTGAGATCCTGCAGCACCAATTTGAAATGAAGTACCACAATAACTGACACATGCAGCACATTGGACATCATCACATCTCTCACTACCTACACTACAATCAGTATAAGTACAAGGATTTGTTAAAGCTGTATCGGAACAGCTACATTTTTCACTACATTTTGTACAGTTACATGCCATCTTATTATTTTTTATGGGTTACCACAACCACTATTTATTAAACTTACTATGGTAGCTGGACTTTCACTTGCGTTAAACTGACCTCCTGTTTGTGTTGATAGCTCTCTCCAAGGATAAATTGTTTGTGATCCTTGTGTAAGATTATTATTAGTTCCTGCTCCACATACAAATACTTTTATACCATCATTATTACATGTTGTAATTAACTGTTGTATTACAGCCCAATCAGTTGCATCAAATGCATCATCACCACCGGATGGTGCTTCATCTGTTACAACAACTAAATACTTAGCTACATTACTTCTAAATGCACCTAAGAATGCACTATTAACTACTTGCTGTATTGCTACATCTGTAGGTTCTGGTAAACCATTACCTGATCCAATATTTATACATGTTCCATCTACTCCACCATCTAGCTTACCTACTTGAGTTGCTACTGCCGCTGCATTATTTGTATTAAACATTTCCCAAGCAGTTATTACAATCTTATTCTGGCTTGTTCCTGTATTAATAATTCTTTGAGCTGATGGTAAACCTGGGTCATAATCAGCACAGCCTTCATAAGTTGGAATAGTATTAGCTGTGTCTGCATATTCATCAACAGTTACAACACCTATTCTGTAGTCATTTGTTCCTGAATTAGTATCAATTGCAGTTGTTATAGTTGCAATATCATTCTTTATTGCAGAAATCTCACCTTGCATACTAAATGTATAATCTAAGATAAGTGCTACATCCATACCATCACTACACGGTGCATTATTATTATCAGTTTGTGCAAATACAGTATTAGCACATACTTCCGTAGCTGAACCAATATTTACTGTTAATCTAGCTTGATAGTTAACATTAGAATTTAATCCAGTTACTACACGTGATATTGATGTAGTAGGATTATTTATAGTGTACGTAGCTGCAACAAGATTATTAGGATCTAATATATCTAAGATATATTGTACTGATGTTCCTAAAGCATTGTTCCAATTTACTGTAAATCCAGAAGTTGTTATACTTGTTATTGTCATTGCTGGACATGGTATAATACCATTTATTACAGCACTCTGACTTGCTTGACAAGTGTCAACGCCATCACTTACAGAAAACTGTACTTGTACTTGTATATCTTCTGCAGTATTAAATGGTGAAGGTAACCCAACTAATAAACCACTAGTTTGGTTCTGCAAACTGGCTACGCTAAATTGTTGAGTAATAACTTGACCATTTGAATCAGTCAAAGTAATAAGTGAAAAACCTGTTGTATCATTAAATGCTGGTGGTACTATTGACCCAGTAAAGTTAAATACTACCCCATCAATAAGTCCACTACTTCCAATTGTAGTTGCAGTTGTAAAATTAAATGTTACTGCATCACATCCAACAGGACAGCAATTTGTTTGTACACTAGCTAATGCAGCATATATATCATCTATCACTAACCATGCATT
>Ga0181397_1001084_pt1 | contig 10000 bp, 1 predicted proteins | sample 20SPOviralmetaG_FD_130126 | JGI IMG/M metagenome (GOLD analysis project Ga0181397, IMG submission 130126) | Marine viral communities from the oligotrophic San Pedro Time Series (SPOT) site, San Pedro Channel, CA, USA - 20 SPOT_SRF_2011-02-23 | ecosystem: Environmental > Aquatic > Marine > Strait...
CACCTGATACAGAACCTATACCTGACTTTAGATTGATCTCTGCATTATCTGCATCAAGTAAAAGATTGCCTTGTATAGTAGAAGAAGCACTTGCTGTTATAGCACCACTAGAGATAGTTCCTGTAAAGATAGCGTTGCCTGCTGAAGTAATAGTTAGTCTTCTTGTATTACCTGTTTTTATACCAAGACCATGACTGGTTGTTGTACCAAATTCCATATCTGTAGTTGAATCTACATAAACAAAGTTTGCCTTAACTGCACCACCATTTCTTTGCCATTCAGATAATGCTACATCACCATTAGATGTGTAGTTACCTGTAAATGTTGCTACTGGTGCACCAGCAGTAGGGTTTGTAACAGTTATAGCACCACTAGAGATAGTTCCTGCAAAAGTGGCGTTACCAGATTGGTCTATTAAAAGCTTCTGTGCAAAACTTGCTGTATATACACGAAAACCATCTGCTGACCCTCCTATGTACATACCTCCAACACTTCCAAGTGTTCTAAATAAACCTATTTGAGCTGAACCACCATTATGCGTAAACCTTGGATAACCATTTGCATCTGAAGAATCAAATGAAGCATTACCATCTGCAAACTGAACTGTACCTGAAGTGCTGTTTAAACCTGTACTTGTAATAGCACCACTATCTATAGTTCCTGCAAATGTAGCATCACCATCGCCGTCTACTGCAAATACTTCAGTTCCGCCAACTCCTGATGTATTATTTACATTTGTTCTTGCTGATATTAGAGGTTGCTCACTTCCGTTTGAAGCAGCATTAATAACTAAAGCTGGAAATCCTGGGCTTGTTGAAGATTGATGAAATACACCTGCTGCTGCGTTTGCAGTTCCTGAATCTGTAACAGCTATTATTGGATCTTCACTAGCAGAACCTTTTACAACTAAACTTCCTGGAAATAAACTTGAAAGAGGAGTAGAGGTGCTACTTTGAATTGTTACTTGGTCACTTATATCTGCTCCTCCAGTTACATCTATAGTACCACTAGAGATAGTTCCAACTGTTATATTTGGAGTACCTGATAAACCTGTTGCAGTAATACCTAAAGCATTAATTTCTGATTGAGTTTGATCTGTAGTTGCATTTGATTCTATATTATCGAGTTTATTACCATCACTTGCTATATCTCTGCCATCAACTGTGCCTGTGACACTTATATTTCCTGAAACTGATAGCTTTTCACTTGGATTTGGTAAACCTATACCAACATTACCATCTTCATCAATGGTCATTTTCCTAGTAGGTGCACTACTATTAACGTTATTCTTAGTAGTAAAGAAAGCTAATTCGCCACTGCCATCACCACTTGATGACCTTATACCTTCAATACTTGAATAAAATTTTGTTGAATCAGTATTACTTGCAGAAGTATCAAACCTGATAGCGCCACCACCACCATTATCATTATTGCCTGACATAGCCATATAGATAATATTGGTAGGTGATGAAGACATAGCAACGCTAGTACTTATAGTTCCAATATTTGACATATTTCGAGAAGCATCTATTATATCAGTTGTGCCTATTTCAAAATTACCATTAGCATCAAAACCACCGTAAGTTGTAATAGAAGTTCCGTTATAACCTTTAAATTGTATTGATCCATTTGATGTTGCATTTCTTGATGTTAATGTCGTAACACCTGCACTATGTTTAAATTCTACAAGTTTTCCTGAACTGCCCACGTCCTCTAGCTTTAGAATTGGAGGCACCCCACCTGTAGTACTTCCTATATTGTGAAGTAAGCTCCCACTAAAAGTTAAACTTGACTCACCGTTAATAGTTGTAGAGCCACTTGCAGTAAGTATTCGATTATCTGCAAAGTTTGAAATTGAAGTAATTGTTCCTGGTTGAGAATCTACATATGCCTTAACAGATTGTTGCGTTGGAATCTTAGTAGCACTATTAGATGTCATGTCATCTTCATCAACAAATGTGACCCCAGAGATTGTTCCATCACTAAAGGAAGTTGCTTGTACAGGGCCACTAAAAGTGGTACTATTACTTGCGGTAGTTATTTGTAATATTGTTGCACCGCTACTTCCTTTTGTAACTGCAAACACATCAGGGCCTGAATCATTATTATCAATATTGACTACAACACCTTGTCCTGATTGTATTTTTAATTGACCGTTTTCTTCTTTAATTAAATCAGCACTACCGACATTTAAAGTTCCTGTAACAGTTACGGTATTAAAAGTTTTTGTACCTGTAAATGTTTGTGCTCCACTTAAGTGTGCTGTATCTGAGTCTAGGTTTGCAGAAGGCAATACCCCTGTTACATCTGTACTTAGATCTATTTGATTTCTTGTAATTGTTTGTCCACTAATAGTAATATAATTAGGAGTGCCTGATAGAGTAACATTTGTTGAGTTATCTGTACCTGCCGCATCAACTCCTAACGCAGTTCTTGCTGCACTTGCAGAAGTTGCTCCTGTACCTCCACTTGTTAAAGGTACTGTTCCGCCTGTAATTTGTTGACCGCTAAGCGATAAATAATTTGTATTTGCTAAAGTTACAGCATCGTGGTCTCTGGTTGCGATATCTACTCCGTCAACTGTGCCTGTAACGCTTATGTTACCTGCAACACTTATAGGATGTGAGAAATCAAACTCGTCATTTGTTGCATCCCATAGAATAGTAGCATCTGTAGAACTATTAACAGCATCTTGAATTGTGATACCTGCTCCATTCGCTGTAGTAGTAGTATTTCCTGTTCCATAATTAATAGTAATATTGTTATCTTCAACATTTAAAGTTGCAGTATCTAAAGTAGTTGTTGTTCCTCTTACGTCTAGATTTCCAGAAACTATAATATCATTTGAAAAAGTTTTGTCTCCAGCAATTGTTTGTGTTCCTGAAGTTCTAACAACTGTACTATCAACTGCTAAACTAACAGTACCTGTTGTACCACCGCCACTTAAACCATCACCAGCAGTAAGACCTGTTATTGTACCTGTACCAGCACCTGTTCCTGTAGATGATTGTTGTAAAGAGTATATTACTTTGAATCCTGGGGAAGCTGCACTGTCAGTCCACACATTATTTGAAACCGATGGAGTTAGTGATATTCTGAAATGATATTTTGAGCCACTGCTTAAAGTTCCTGCACTTAATGTTGCATCAGGGTTCGCATCTAATTCATAGAAGAATCCTCCTGATACAGTATATTTTCCTGTGGCAGTTGTATCAGCACTACCAGCACTTATCCAAGTACTTGAAGTTGCTAATTTATAATAATATCTAAAAGTTACATCTAACTGAGTTCCAGTGTAGCTAGTACTGTCACTAAACCCTGTGACCATTCCTGATCGAAGTGTTACTTTATTTGAATTTGCTGTATAGCCATTATTGCTTGGACCTAGTAAATCAAAATTCTTCGTAACACCTACATAATATCCATCTGTTCCTGTGTTACTAAATTCATCGTAGAATCCGTTTTGTGTGGGTGCAGTTCTCGCATCTATTTCATTCCATACTTCTTGATTTATACTATCAATTGTTACCTTTCCTGCAGTTATAGAAGTAGCTCTTATTTCTCCATGAACTTCTGCATTCTCTGAAACAACTAAACTAGTCGCGGTGATTTCTCCTCCTATAGTAGCGCTTGTTGACTTTAAAACACCTGCAGGAGTTACACTAAATTCTGCATCTGCAAAAGTTTCATTTCCTAAATATATTCCATTTGAATCTGCTTTAAATACACTCTGTCCCGAGCCAATTTGAATACTATTTGAAAGAGTACCAGAAGCAGCTGAAATATCTCCTTTGAACGCTGCATTACCGGAACTATCAATTCTAAATTCTTCTGATGCAATACTTCCATTGTTTAGATTAATCCTTGTACCTGCAGTAGAAAAAGCAGAACCATCTACTGTTCCTGAAAAGTTAGAAGATTTTATACTTCCTGTTGTAATATTGTCTCCATCAATTGTTGTTATATCAGATCCATTATTAAAAGTTCCATTGTTAAAAGTAACTATTCCTGTAAAACTTGTTTGCTCTACAACAGAACTTGAGTAAGAAACTGTCACATTAGGTGAATTTGCAGAAGTCTCTGTTCCAGAGTATCTTATAGTATAAAAATTATTTGAAGAAGTTGCATCATTTGTTCTAGGTTCGTTTGTCCATTTATTTACTGCAGAAGTGTCCGCTAAAGCTAGTACTTCGGTTGCTCCACTTCCTCCATCGATATCGCCTGTTGAAAATCTATAAGTTGTTGAGCCTGGAGTTCCTGGTGAACCACTTGTTGTCTTTTCATAAAATAGGTAACCTTGTACTGTCCTTAGTCCATCGTCTCCAACAGCTCCATCTTTAGTTACAGACACAGGAATTAAACTTGTGAAAGCCTCTCCGCTAGTATCGGTTACTCCCACTTTTACGAACTTATTTGTAGAACTTGAACTAAAAGTAGAAGCATCTACAGTCGCTTCATAAGGGCTTGAAGTATCCGCTAAAGTAGTATTTCCATTAGTAAATTGTACATCACTTTGAGAAGTTTGATCTGAATCTAATAAAGAGAAAAGAACGCCACTCCCATTTGGAGTTATATTTTTTAATGTTGCTGTTACTTTTACATCTTGTGCAGAACCTGAAGGAGTCAAAGCATCGCTTTGATTAAATTTAATTTGAATACTTGCTGTATCAACTTCCAAACTTGGGGAAAGTAATTTTGCTACTCCAGATACTCCTGCAGAAGCATTATAGTCCCCTTCTAATATAAGGGTTTTATTTGTGTTTGTTAATTTAGAGTTTCTCTTATGTCTTACCCAATAGTAAAAAGTTCCTGCATCTGCAATAATATCACTAAAAGTTGTCGCATCCGCAATAGTTGAAAGTAAAGTTGCATTTGATCTTGAATCTGAAGTATGTCTATATAGTTCTGTATAATCTGATTCTGCAGAAAAATTAGAAGCATTACTCCAATTAATTTCTATTGTTCCTGGTTTAGTGCTTGAAGTAGTTAAACTTGTTGGTGCACTTGGCTTCTCTAATGCAGGATTAGCGCCTGTCTGGGCTGCATGAGCAAGCGAAGCTCTTTGAGGAGTAATTATATAGATTGAATCATCGTACTCTCTAGCTTTTATACTTACAGTACAGTTTGCATTAAAAGTAAGATTTTCTATTCTAAATCTTTTATTATTAAAGTTAAAAGGAGAGTAAGTAATAGATATAACTTCTCCAGCTTTTAGTAGTAATCCTCTTTGGCCTACAGTAAAAGATATCTCTTTACTAAATCGAGTTTGTGTTAATTCTTTCTCTACATTAATTCTAGCATTATAATAGTTTGTTATTCCTGTAAAAGGAAAAGTTCCTGTTTTTACAATATTTCTATCTGCTTTTAAGAAGTTAGAATTAAAGAAACTAACAGACCTACTGCCCCAATTATTCTGAGGGTCCGATATACTTGCTTTAATTGTATTTTTTGAAGTTCTTTGTGTATTGTCTACAAGTGAGATATTACCAATAATATCTTCATTTTCAATATGTAATGGATTAGACTGAACACCATCACTAACACTTGCAGTTTCTGCATTTGCTTGGGTTTCTACATTTAGTTCATATTTACCATTACTGTAACTTAGAATACCATTGTAGTGACTAAGTAAAGCATTAATATTTGAAAATATTGATTTTGAAGTATCTAATTTAAAATTAGTTTGATGTCTAGTTACCCACTCTTGATTATGGCTTTCCCATCCTAAATATCTCCAATATTTTATAAAGTCAGAATCGTATAAAGAATATATAGGTAATGTTCCATCTGAAACTAGGGACAGTGATGAAGGGCCAGATCCTGTTACTTTAGTTAGAGATACAGAACTTAAATATTTAAAACCAGATATTATTGAGCTTGATGTATGTACAGGTTTTGTTTGATAACCTCCTGTAGTTGATTCATATATATTTGAACCTGAAATAACATGATCGCCTATTTCGTATCGTACATAGTTATAGTATTGTCTTAAGAATTTTCCTGATACTCTTGTAAAAGTAACCTGAGTACTTGATGAAGTACTTGCTTGTACTAAACCTGAAGCTACATGATTCCCATTCGTATCTGCTAGTTTATACATAGCTCCTTCGACACATGAGGCTGCTGAAGCTAGTTTAAGAGTTACATCACTTCTAGTATCACATAATAAAGCTGCTGCTTTAAAAGAAGCCAAATTTATATCTGTATAAGTATTTAAACCCTTACCATATCTTTTACTTGTAATATAGTCTAAAGTCTGAATAGCTGGGTTATTAGAAGCTCTTAAGTCTTTTCCTCTTCCAGTTATTGTGAAAGTATTAGAGTTTGTAGGAGCTTGTGTAAAAGGTGAAGATAAAGTAACATATTTATTAGTAGTATCAAAACCTATTATTTGTCTTTGCTCTCCAGTCTCTACTATTTCTAAATTTTCAAAATTTATATCTGCAGCGTTCGTAACTGCATTAACGTCTGAATTAGAGCTTAGATCATATACTCCTGCAGTACTAACAGTGACCCCTGTAATTGTTTGGCTGGCTGTATAAGTACCTCTAAAAGTAACTGTATTTGAACTCCAGACCCCTCTTAGCACCATGTTTTCTAGTCCCGCAACTGCAGTTCCAGTTAGAGTGCCTCCTAAATTATAAGTAAATGAATTAGATCCGTAATTAGCTTTTAGGTCTGTAGCATCTGAAGAACTGAAAGTAGCAGTTAATACACCACTAGAGTTCGTAGACATACTTGTGGGAGTTTTATACAGATTTGGAAAAGATGCCGCTGTTGATACAGTACCGTAATTATGAGTTACCATATGCCAGTAGTTACTTCCATTCTTTAAACGAACATAAGTATATCCTGCAGATCCATCTGTTCCATAGTTTAAGTTAGGTATGTTATCTAATCGTATTCTTGTTTCTTCTACGCCATCTGAATTATAATAAGAATAGTTGTGTAATATTCTAAAGACTTTGTCAGTTCCACCATCTACAAAAGGAGTAGCATCATCTTCTATAGTAATCCATGAGTTTGAAGCTCCTGTAAGAGAAACTTGTACAGTACAAGTATCTCCATTTTTAAAGTTTGTGGCATCCTCAGAAGCTCCTAAAACTGCATCATGTACAAAAGTCCCATCATAGTTATGTGCTTCTAATACTTTTCCCCTTACTACATACTCTACTTCTGGTATAGTTGTTTGGTCAGCATCAATTGTAAACTTCATAATTGCATATGCAGTATCTAATAGTCTATGGTTAGGACTCCAATAGGGCTGATCACTTTCGTAGTAGCTATTTTGAATTTTGAAATCATTATCCTCTGCTAGTTTTACTAAATTATTGTCTGCTTTTTGATCTGACGAACCTTGATAGAACGTAAATTTCATATTAAAAGGACTAGATATACTTGCTGTTTCTGAAGTTTGTAATCCTTTACTATTACTTAAAGCTTCTGCTTCTGGAGTGTTTACTTCGTTTACATTAACATAATCAAATATTGTTATTATACCGTTTTCTCCTTTTACACCATCAATAAAATCTTCCTGCGGATTTCTGTAGTCATAAGCTTCACTAGTTGCAGTAGTTGTTAAAGCCCCTGTTAGTGAAGAACCTGAGAGAGTATCTCCTCTGTCTGCTCTACCATAACACTGTAGCTGTGAACTATCTCTATTTGTTCCGTTTGAAGCATTTCTTACATCAGAATCATTAAGATCAGTACAGATTATAGAAGAGTTTTCAAAGTACATATTATATAGTCCTTGAATTTTTCCTTCTGCTAAAGCGTAAGCTATATATACTTCTTTTGAATTATTATTTTTTGTATCTGCAAACACAGGTATTCCTGGTACTCTTTGAACTCCATAAATTACAGGTAAATATCTTCCTTTTAAATGAATATTTAAATCAACTTCGTGATCTACTTCATACTGCTCTTCTACTGTGTAACCTTTCTTTCCCCCAAACATTCCAGCGATTCCGCCTCTTCTTTTTTCTTTATATACTGTACGAGTTTCTGTAGTCTTGTAATTCGCTATAGTATTTAAAGAGGTTTCTGAATGTTGAAACCCTAAATCAGTTGCATATATAGGTTTAATTGCAGAATCTACAGAAGGTAGTCCGTCTGCATCTAATGCTCTATGTACTTCATCTAAAGTAAGTCTTCCGCCTACCTCTACGAAGTCTCCCCAATGACTTGTCAAAGACCATTTTACTCTTGAAGCTGTAGCAGCCTCTGATATAGAAGTACTTGCTATAATTCCTTTGAATATTTCTAATGCGCCTTTTTCTACTCCGTCTGCATCAAAGAATATTTTATATACAAAAACTTCTCTGTTTGTAAATAAAGGATTTGATGCGTTCGTTCCTCTTTCTAAAGTTGCTCCTGAGAGTTCTTCATTATCTAAACTTATGGTCAGATTTGTTTCACTTATATTTGCAAGTGCATCATCGTCAGAGTCTGCTCCTGTTACTGCTAAAGTTATTGTTTGATTATTATTTGAGAAAGACGAAATTATGTAAGTTCTATGTGCATCTCCATTTGAAAAATTACTTCCACTTGTTAGTTGTAGTTTTACTTTATCTCCTTCTCGGAACCCAAGCTCTACAAAGTCTATTACTTCTGATCCATCTACATGATTAGAAGTTGCTGCAGTTAAGCTAGAACTGGATAAAGATCCTCTAAAATCAAAAGAAAGTCCTAAATCTTCGCCTGATAAAACCAAAGTCATATTTGTAGCTCTTGCTACAGTAGTTTCTGAGTAGTTGCCTACTGACTGTAATCTATGCGCTCTATAAATATTTCCATCATAGGATATATCCCTGGCTCCATCAGTAAGATAAACATATCTATTTGTATCCGTACGAAATTCTCCGTCTTTCGGATTAAAGGGTCTTTCAAACTTTACTAAATGAGCATATTCAAAAGGCTCATTGTTTATAACTAAGTTTTCAATGTTAGTTGGTATATTTCTTTTTGGCATTTTATGGCTGAGCCTCCTCTAGGTTTAGTGCAAAAGTGTAGAGATTATTAGTCCCTAAGTTATATTCTTGAATATCTGCTGTTTGTACTACTCTTATTAAAGGTTCTGAGTAGTCGATTGTTGAATTGTTAGATACATCTTTTTCAAGTGGTGGAGTTATGTAATATCTTCTTTCATTTGCTCCTATTGTATCTGATGATAAACGATTAGTAGAGTCTGCAACTCTTGTGACTTGATAGATCTTTTTATGGTTTGAGTTACTAGCATCGTCTATATTAAACATGTCACCAGGTCTTAGTCCCCCAGTTACAGAAGCAAAGCCATCGACAAGTATGCTTGTAGACCCCGCTGTATGTGTATTAACTACAGAGATAGTACCAGAAGTCGTAGTTCTAGTGGATGCATTTTGCGGTAATGACACAAAAAATGGCTTTAGCCTACCTCTCTTCTCTAATAAAAAATTGTATACTGGTTCAAACTGATCTCGAGTCATTGGATTGTATGTTATGTTAATTTTCCATGTATGCCCAACTATAGCTCGAGTCATCACTCTTCCACTATTTGTTCTTGAGAATGAGATTGGTTGTTCGCCACTAAATTTAACTGTTTTAAATCCTGGCCCTGTAAGTCCACTTGACGAGTTTTCTCCAGCTTCGGTGATTTTATAATTTGGATCTGGCAAGCGATTTGCGAAACTACTAAATGGCATTATGTTTTACTCCCATATGCCATTGGATCGATAGTAGGTAAAAATTCCTCACCGTTTTCATTGGCTGCTTCTCTTATCATTCTAATAAGATTTCCTCTCTGATTAATTAATATATCCTCTACACCCGCTGCATCTACTGCATTGATTGTGAAGTTAACGTTTGTTTCTCCTCCGCCTAAAGCAAAGTTTGGTGTAATATCTACAGGAGCGGAAGGACTTACTATTTCAGGTCCTCTTTCTCCGACTACAATACCTTCTCCGCCATTTGCGTAACCTTTACGTCCCATAGCTCCACCAGCCCCGCCTAAGTTAGTACCGTC
>Ga0181397_1001087_pt1 | contig 9992 bp, 16 predicted proteins | sample 20SPOviralmetaG_FD_130126 | JGI IMG/M metagenome (GOLD analysis project Ga0181397, IMG submission 130126) | Marine viral communities from the oligotrophic San Pedro Time Series (SPOT) site, San Pedro Channel, CA, USA - 20 SPOT_SRF_2011-02-23 | ecosystem: Environmental > Aquatic > Marine > Strait...
GAGAAACACAGTTGATGTAAACGGTAGTACCGCTTCCCTTCGGCCACTCGTCGTGCATTCGAGACTCCGACCGTTGGCCAGAAACATAAAACGTTTCCGACCCCGCGTCGGCTGTAGTTGAGTATTCATCTGCCACACAACGAGCCCGAACCAACTCAGTAAGCACAGATGGATAATGCACAACGTCAGGAGCATTCTCTACTTGTGCGACTGCAGACAAAACCACAGTCCCGTTGCCAACGTTCCCGGATGCTGCTGTAGGGCTAGCGATAGTGACTGCAGATCCGTCAACACTTGAACTAGCCCCATCCATTTGTCGGATTAGTTCACGGAGCGCTTCTTTGGTTGTTTTGGTCAGCAAACCACCCCCGTTGGTGCTAACCAAATCGTCATCAACCATGTCAATCAAAGTGCGACTAAGTTCTTTTTGGATGACCGCCAAAAGACGACTTGCATCCGCAATTCTGGCTTCAAGTTGGCTTGTAAGGTCGCCGATCATGTAAGAGTCGGCAGCCGTGTATTGACCAATGATTGCAGCATATTGCGTCCGCAATGCGGCTTGATGAGTACGAATATCTTCGGCCATGCCAAACAACTTGCCAAGCCGGGCAAAAAGTGTTGCGTATGCGACTGCCATTATGAATTATCCTTAGCGGGAAACATTTGGTTTAACTTGGCTCGCCGCTTGCCACAGCCGCAAGGCTTGCCGGTTTTCTTTTCCATCTTCTTGGCTAGGGCATCAATACCCGTGACCTTGGCCAGTTTGTTTACTTTGTCACCAAAGCCGCGTGGTTTACCTTCGTAATCCATGCACGAGGCACAATCGTCCTCAGACGGCTTGCTGTCAAAATGCCCTTTAGCACAAAACATACCGATGTGATATTTGCAATCAAACATTGGGCCATACCGCCGGATCTGGTAACTGGTTTAGAAGTTCGTAACGAGTGATTTCAAAACCATGGATTGTGTCGGCTTCCGTCTCTACGCCAGCGCGGAATGACGCTACATCGCCCGAAAAAGTACCGGGTTCATGGCACCCATCACCGAAACAATTACCGTCAGCAGTGGTTGGTCCAATCATACATGTTTGCACTGGCGCGCAAGACGTAGAAACATTCTCGGAAACACTTTCAACATCCACCGAGTAGGGCGACAGGCCCATGCCTTGGCAACGATGCAACGGAACACAATTCGTGTTGCCTCGGCCTATTTGATTGCCGTTGGCGTCCACCAAGACTGGCATAGCGTATTCAATGTATTCAGTCCAGCCGCCTGTGTCAGGCAATCCGTAGTTGAAACCAAACCGAAAACAGTTCCAGCATTCACAGGGATTTGGCAGGCATCCATCACACCCTGAATCAAAAGATGGGAACTGCCCAGTCAACGCAGAAAAAGGACGCATGGAATCTAGCGGGCAAGCGTTCCAAGGGTCATCAATCTTGTGCCAACGTGTTGACTTGAGGTTGAAGGACTGGTCCTGAAAACCATTGTCAGAGTTGTAGAATTGGTCGCGGACAAATTCAGTGCAACTGAACGTAGTTTCTTTGAACAGAAAAGATTCGTCAAATTGAACGTCGGTTGGAATTATCACCGAGCCTGTTGCTTTGAAAGTTTCGTAACATCCTTCGCCGAATTCCTGCAACACACAATCAATTTCACTGTTGCCCGGCTGACACTTGTAATAATCCGCTTCTCGATGTATGCGAAAATTTGTTACGCGCAAATCCTCTTGATCTGCACGCAAAATTTCTAGTCGATGTGTCCGGCTAATTTCAGACCCGCTGCAATCAATGCAAGACTCTGACAATGAGTAAAAGTTGGAGTCTTTTATGTGCGACATCTGGCCAATCACACTTGTTACATCTGGATAATTGAGTTGATCGCTGATGTAATCAACACTGTTACCAAGTTGTGTTAGCAACGATTTGAAAGTGATTGTGTAGAAAAGGTTGCTTTTGTTTTCAGACGTATCGTTTGTAATGCCTGAAAACACGGTTCCTCCTCTTTGGGTGTTTGCTCGACGAGACTTTATGTCTGGTACGTCGTTACCACCGGGGTCTTGGCCAATATCTACATCGGGTCCAATCTCTGGTCCGTCGCCATCACCTTCGCCGCTGCAGGCGTCACAATCACTTTCTATATCCCTGTAGTCTCGGTACAGCATGTCGTAGCCAACTGTGATTCTGCCTTCAAGAATTATTGCTACTGGCGCTCACCCATTGAGAGGTTCAGACAGCCCGTCGCAAGGCACGGTTTCTATCGGGCCACAACAACATGCAGCGCCAACAACAGCAGACATCAGAGGTTTCTCCCGTAAGCAAACATGTTGATGGCCGACCCTGCACTTGCCACAACACGCAATTCATCGCCCGGGAGGAGGTAAATTGGGCCTTCGTATTCAGCAACCGTTTTTGAAGCCAAAGCAACTTGGTAAGCAACCGCGTCATCGGTGCCGCTAGTTTGACTTTTGGGTACATGAAAAATGCTGTAGGTCACAGAGCCGCTGCTGATGTTCGAGATAAAAATTTTCTCGATATGGGCGCTTTGATTGCCTTTGCAAGAAACAAATGCACGTTCGGTAGTTGTAAGGGTGCCAGTAGTCCAGCGGTTCATTTGTCAACCCCCGGTTCTTCGTTGTCGCACTCAACCTGTAGCCTTGGCCGCACTGACGAAAATACTGCTGTGTTCAGAGCGGGGTAGTGCTTGCAGCAAATAATAGTGCCTTCTTCATGCACATCTTGGCCTATAATTTGCGCGGGGTCAGGCATTACTGTGGGTTCGTTTCTAACCACACCAAAGTCATACCCATCAACTTCTTCTGCGATAATGGTCACGGATTCTCCGTCACTATCGAAGACATTGCCAACGTACTTTTGTGCAAGTATTTCTTCGCCAATATCTTCAGGCTCCTCACGCGATGCAGAGACAACCTGAAAAAACAAAAAATCAGTTGGCCCAGATGTGCCACCCTGTGAGGGAGACATTGCACGGACACGCTGCAAATCGGTGTACGCCTCGGACACCCGGTTAATTTCGTTGGCCAGTTCTACAACGAAGTCCTTGAACTCGTTGGATAGAACCTTGATGTCTTCAGGGATAATTACGCCCATGTCTTCTCCTATGTAGCCGTGTCGTATGCAGAAACGTTAAAGGCTTTCCATTTGTCTTTGTCCCAACGAAGAACTTGCTTATGCCAACCACCAAGTGCAAATGTGTAGTTTTCAGTGCCGTAGTATCGGATTACACCGCTGCCTTGCGAAGGAGCAACAGACCGTACTTCGCCGCCGTCGTATCTAAGGGTGAGTGCGGGAAAAGGCACGCCCGCCAAGGTCACTTCTGCTTTATTTACCTTGCTGACGGTGCCGAGATTTGCAGTAATAGGATTTGTGGCACTGCTGAAAGGAATTGCAATTCCCAAGGTGGGCCGGTTGTATACCCAAGGGCGTGGTGGGCTTTTTGGATCCGTGCTTTGGCCTGCGGGTGGGCCGGGGTTTACAAAATCTGTTCCGCCGCCGCCACGGGGTAGGCCATCTTCGAACGAATCTGGCGTGCAGTAAACCTCGACTGCTTCTGAAGAAGCACGCATGTTTGCAAGGTTTGCGCCCCCTGCAGGGATGCCACCAATCCTGCGGCGAATGTATTGGACAGTAACCAGCCAGCGTGCAGGGCCTACTGCTTGCGCTGTAACCCGGTTGGCCTTGAGCCCGCTGTTGTCTGGGTGGTTGACGGTGGATAGAGCATTTGTGACGGTAGTGATTGCATCCGCACGCCCCGTGCTGGTGACCAGAAATTTGCGTGTTGCAGAATCTTGCTCTGCGTTTTGAAACGCAATGGTTAGGGTTGAACCCGGGATGTCCTGCGCAAGGATAGTGCCCATTACGAAGTCAACTCCTGAATCGCGTTGCTGACCGCCTGCAATTCGGTCAGGATTTGCTCAAGGATGGCGTTTGTAGTTTCGCTTTGGTTCTCGGGTGAGGCTGCTTGGGCCTCGGCCTGTTGGATTGCCTGCGGGTCTACAGGAGGTTCTTCCTGTTCTCTATTGACCGCCTCGGCTGCACCGGGAGCCTGTGCTTCCGGCTGTTGTTCCAGCAGTTGCTCAATACGGCGAAGAGCCTCTAGTTCATCCTTGTTAGTAGCCATTACGAAGCAACCGCCTCCAACACGGAATTACTGCCGGTGTTGCCAAACCTATTGGTGATCTTGCCCGCAATTAATACGGGTACTCCAACCTGTTGTCGCGACCATCGAATCTGAATCTGTTCAATGGCTAGCCGAAAAGCAACCGAGTGCTTGTTGCCCGTGGCTACATCTTTGCCAAGATAGACCTTGACATCAACCTCTTCGTCAGGCAAAGAATTCAACCCAATTGCTTGGTTGGTGACGATCAACCCTTCAAGTTTGGCGGACCCACCGACCTTGCCGGTGTGTTTGAACTTGATATATGGGGTTGCTTCATTTACCAAACCACCAGTAGCACTCACTGGATCGGACTCTTGGGTCGCTTCATATACCGGCGTTCTAACATCAAGGTCAAATTTGACGATCTTGAGGGTAAAGGTATCGCCGCCAACCGCACTGATCTCTGCGGCAGCGTCCATCAACGCTGCGTCAGCGTTGCTTTGGGCTTTTAGGATGGCGTTAGTACCGCTCAAGTGGATTCATCCAAAGCGATTGCACCGCTACCCGTAAAGGTGTCGGTGATCTGTCCGGTAATGGCAACTCCGACAAGGCCAGCAACTCGGTTCCAATCAACGACAATGTTGTTAACCATCATCGCAAACTTGTAAGCCCGGGTACCAGTTCCTTCGCCCAACTTCATACTGACTTTAAAGGGGTTTGGCTCGTCTGTAGAATTGGTCAGGTTTTCAATTCCAATGTGGTGGTCTGCCAACATGAACCCGCGCATAGACACCTGACCACGAATTTCGTTGTCGTGGTCAAAGTGAGCAACGGTGTCGCCGTCGCCCGTGGTGTCTTGGATCTTTACGCCCACATTGAACTGCACAGTCTGCACCTTGAGGTACAGTTTTGTGTCGTCGGCAGCGGTCCCGATATTGTCGGTCGTTCCAATAAAACTGCCGCTACGCAGAATCGCATCGCCAACCGTTTGTGGTCGCAACAGTGATTCAATGCCCATGGGCGTACTCCGTCAACTATGGTTTACGGTCAGGCGTTGATGTAAAGGGATTTCCAAGTCGGGCTAACCGAAGTTCCGGTGTTTACATACAGGAAATTTGCACTGGCTGCAGTGTTGTTGCCAGCCGTGTTGACCGCGAGGGCCCCCTTGCCAAATCCTGTGTCGCCACTGGTTCCATTGCTAGGGACGCCATTCTTAATCAACATCATCCCACCATCAAGAGCGGTGCCAGTCTGCGGCTGACCAAGTTCAAAAGCAGTGTTGTGTCCAGACATTGTTGTTCCTTTCAGGGACCGACGAGGGTCCAAGTTGCGGTGATAGTCGAGTCGGTGTTGATATACAACTTACCGTTAGTGGTATCTACGGCAAGCGCTCCTTTACCAAACCCTTCAACAGCAGCGGTCGGCACTCCCGACCAAAAAGAAAGAAACCTGCCGTCAAATTCAACACCCTCTTGGTGCTGACCGAGTTCAAAAGCGGTGTTGTGACCGGGCATGGAAATTCCTCAAGAAGAAGTAGAAGCGATAACGTCCCAGATGAGTTCTGCGGCTTCGTCCGCAAAAGCCTCGGTGGGGTGTACACCGTCAGTCAACTTGGCTGCGATGTTGGTGTAGTCGGTCCCAGAGTCTGCCAGTTTTTGGTGGAAGTCCAAGAACGAAACGCTTTCTTGGTTGCAAATCTTCGCCAAGTTGTCGGCTCTTGTGGTGCCGTTGGAACCTGTTGCGTAGGGGCTGACAACGAGAATCTTCAAAGTTTCGCCGTTGTTTGCGATTGCAAAGTTGTCCCGCAGTCGTTGAATGTGTATTGGCAGCCAAGTTGAATCAATCGATGGGCTGCCATTTAGGATCATGTTGTACGCGACATTTGTTGAAAAGTCGGTAAACATTTGTTGCTGCGCTGCATCTGAATACCAAGGGTAGGTAACGCCGTCCGCTGCGATGGCGTCGTCGAAATTGTTTGCTCCGTGGTTGTTGTAAGACCAACCTCCGCCACCCATGTAGTTAATTTCCATGCCATCTGTAATGGCTGGGTTGTAAATACGGCTGTGCGTGTTGTAAAAAGTTCCGCTGCTGTTGGCGCGAATGTCCATACCAAAACTCTGGTCGATAACGTTATCCGCTTGGTTGTCGCTGTTGGTGATGATTACATCCCAGCCATCACTTGCGGACAATGTGTGGGTCGCGTCCGTGCTGGGCGAGGGCGTAAAATCGCCAGTGTTTTTAGTACGAGTCACCAAAGCGGTGCCACCACCAGAACTTGGCCGATAAATACCGTGGACATAGCGGAGAGGCTGGTTAACAGAGTTGAACCAACAGGTGCTGTTGGTAGCAGAACCATTTGCGAATGTTTGCCCACGACCGACTTGATATTCTCCAGTATCAAATGGGGTGTGCATAAGCCCCGGCTGCGCAATTCTTTGGTTTGAAGACCCCGCGCCATAGTTTGCAACAGGCAGGGAACCTGAAACAGCCGTAACTACAGTTGATGGGGACACTAGTGGGTAGTTTGCAAGGCTTCCCGGCTTTGCCGCAACAGTGTTTGTAGTGGATGTGCCGGGGCCTGCGGTTTGCTTGAGGCCCGAGTCACTGCTGCCTGCGGTCATCGGCACGCCAGAGCCTGCCCATTTGTTTGGCTGCCACTTTCTCATGTATGAAGCGGTGAAAGCCCGGAAACCTACGCCTGTGTCAGAGTCGAAGGCGGTGTTCCAGTTGTGAACACTGTCCCCAAAAATTTGAACACGAGCAGCGCCTGAATACATGAGCGGTGCAACGCCCATTGGGTCACTCATGTACCCACTACTTTGGGAAACATTGACCCAAGTTGCACTAATGACCGAACCTTGGTTTATGTACACGGCTCCGTTATTTGAATCAATGGCCAACGCGCCCTTTCCAAAGCCTTTCAGGCCGTTGTTGGGGACGCCGCCTTTAAAATGCAAAAACTTGCCGTCAAAAGCAACGCCTTGTTGATTTTGGCCAAGTTCAAAAGCCCTGTTGTGTCCGCTCATGGGTACAAAACATCCTTGTAGGAAACTGTTTGTATTCTTCGTCTAGAAGGCAAGTGGGTGTGTCGGTCAGAGTTGTCGGAGTTGTAGCCAAAGCCGTCGGGCAACATCTGGCGGCGGTCGAACGAAATTGATCCAGCCAACCGCTCTTGATATTTTGCCTGCATCTTGCCGGGGTTGTTGAACTCGTCAACCATTTGCTCAGCCACAGACAGGCATGAAGCGAGAATGGTTTCACTATGGAACATGCCACCGGCAGGAACGTTGTTGTCGTCGGCGTTGCTAGCGGGGTTGTCGGTGATGTTGTTGATGGCAACGGTGTACGAAAACACGAGATCGTACACCTTGTCAGGATATGGCCAAAGGGACAGGGTGAACACTTGCTCCGCAGTGCCGTCATTGTCAACAGGGTCACTAACGTTCTTGGGAACAATCGAGGCGTATTCGGGCGTGTCCTTGCGGATGCTTTCCTGCGATCGCATCATTTGCAACGCGGATTCATTTACAAGACGGAGGGGCATGTAGCCGTCGCCGTCTCTGTAGGAAATGGAACCCCGAAGCCCACCAAAATCTGCAGGCAAATCGTAGACGCCAAGCAAAATTTCATAAGAAGCACCACTGGCCGTCGTCATCGCGCGGTCCACCGTCAAGGCTGAAGAACTACCGAAGTTGGTAATTCGCCTCGTCTCGCCTGCGACTGTGATGATGCCACCAGCCATTGCAGTGGTGAACCCAGTTCCAGACGAAATAGCGGTGCCCGAGATGCTTACGGTGCCGGTGGTGTACGGGGCGAGGGTAGTGACGAGTCCAAGGCCACGCAGAAAACTCCACTCGTGGGCGGACGACTCTCCGGGTAGTGGGGCAGGTGCGTAAAACTGGCGCAGGCCACGCTCAATGCAGGCAACAACATCACCCTTCTGCCCGGCCTGCAAGTCGTTGTAATCCGTGCTTCGACCGAACCCCATGTACCGCTGCACTTCTGCGCGAAGATCACCAAAGGTTACTTGTAGACTAGCCACGCTTTACGCCTCCGCCGTTCCGCCACTTGTTGTTGTCCCTGCTCCGGTTCTTCTTGCGAGTGGTCAGCCGCAAGTTGGACTTGGCGTTGTTGCAGGGGTTGCCGTCCTTGTGATCAACCTCACGCGGGTCGCCAACCTTCAGGCCCATGGCACGGCGGGCCTTATTTCTACAAGAACGACGTTGAATATCAGCCTTGGAAGACTGATACTTATCGTAGATTTTCTTGTAGTTTCGTTTTGCCATATCAACCAAAGGGGCAAGCGATAAGGAAGACATCATCGGTTGCGGCGTTTGAGTAAAGATCAAACTGGAATGCGCTGTAAAGGCCGCATGGAATTGTCACGGTACCGAGGACGCTGGCACTACCAAGAATTGCGTGGTAACTCACAACTTCGTCGGAGCCGTAAGTGAGGTTAGCGGTGCCGGTTTCGGCAACTTCGGCACCCTTGTATCCGGCGTACATTGAAACTACACCAAGCATGTGCCCGTTGCCGGAACTAGTGATGTCGCTAACCGAGGCAATCGAAGACCACTCCGTGTCTACATCCACTCCCTCGATTGTTCCAGCGGGCACAGCAACTCCGTCCGCTGCTCCTGCAACGACAGTCAATTGTTCATTCAAAGCAGTGCCGGACCCAATTGCACCCTGAGCCGATTCTCCGGTGAAGTTGGTTCCGTGGATTGCTACCTCCGGCACATTGCCTGTACCAGTGTGCAAGAGGGCAAACCTTACATAGGCGTAGCCGTCAAGAACCATGTAAGGGCAGGTGGACTTTGGAAAGTCCGATTGCACAACCGAAATGCCGTCGGCGGAAGTAGGAACATTGTCCCTGCTTCCAACAAGACGCCAGCCGTAAGAAATCATCGCCTGCCTCGCTTTCCGTTAGTGCGTCCGGAAGACTTTGACTTTCCGGCTCTAGACTTGACCCTTGCCATGCGGGCCCTTTTCATGTTGGACGTTTTGGTTTGCAAATGTCTGCGGCGGCTCATTAGATAGCCTCCTGAATGGCTTCGGCCAGTTCCTTGCCCTTGGCAAGCCCGGCGTTGTAAGAGTCTTCCTTCTCCTTTGCGACAACCTTGTCTTCGCCCGGACGCTTGAGGAACCAGCCAGTGAGGAGGCTGAGTCCGGAGAACAGCACTGCCCCGCCCGGGAAAGTGCTACTCACCTCGCCCAGCGCGCCCATGCCCATGGCGGTCAAATTTTCAATCAACGCTACGCGCGATCGGCCATCCTCAATGTTCCGAGCAAATGCCTCACTGTTTGCTTCAACCCAGTTGGACCACTGGTCCCACGCATACTCGGATTCCGATAGCGGCACTTCTTCGCCAACAGGCACCGATTGTTGCACCCCTTCGGGTACATCAACCTTGACCATCTTCTGCAAATCACAGCCTTGTACCGCAAAGCAAGTGACCAGCACTAGCCCGGCGGACATGCCGACGTAAAAAACTCGCTTGTCAATCACCTTGGATCTCCAATCGGTACACCCGCTGGTTCAAGTCTTGGAGAACGCGGTCGTGTTCTCCATCCTTTGTGGCACCTGCGACTTGTGACTTCACCAGATCGTGAACGATGCTTTGTAGTTCGCCGAGGCTTTCTACAGTGTCGCTAATCTGCTGGTCACGCTTGCCGATATTAGTAAAAATAGTAGCCACGCCAACCAGCAACACAACCAGTTGCAGGGAGTGGATTATGGTCTGGAGCCGGAACTCCTTTTGCTCCTTGTCATTCATCAATGTCCTCGTCCATCTCCGCGTATACGAGTGTTTCGGTTTGGAATGCGTGGTGAATCAGGCTGTTGCAGAGCAACTCATTGCCGAATTGTGCCA
>Ga0181397_1001090_pt1 | contig 9972 bp, 8 predicted proteins | sample 20SPOviralmetaG_FD_130126 | JGI IMG/M metagenome (GOLD analysis project Ga0181397, IMG submission 130126) | Marine viral communities from the oligotrophic San Pedro Time Series (SPOT) site, San Pedro Channel, CA, USA - 20 SPOT_SRF_2011-02-23 | ecosystem: Environmental > Aquatic > Marine > Strait...
GTAGAAAGCGACCCTAACACAAGGTCGCTATTGGTTGTAGCCGACAGACTCCACATCACAATTCAAGAGGTTTTAGAGATGCCCATAAGCCATTATAATCTTTGGTTAGCTTACTTGAAAAAAGAGCAAGATGAGTATAAAACAAGAACATCACTAGCTGATGCAAAAAGGTTTAAAACATAATGGCACAAAGATTAAATATAGACATAGTAGCACGAGATAAATCGAAACAGGCATTAAGTTCTGTTCAGGGTGCTTTATCAAAAGTTAAGGGTGCAGTATTTAATTTGCAAAATGCCTTTATAGGTTTAGGTGCTGGTTTAGTTATTAGAAATCTAGTCAATACAGGAAAAGAATTAGAGAATTTACAAGTAAGATTAAAGTTCCTATTAAAAGATACCAATGAGGGTGCAAAAGCTTTTGACAATATGGTTAAGTTTGCATCAAGAGTTCCTTTTTCTCTTGAAGAAATACAAGCTGGTTCAGGAATATTAGCAACTGTAACAGACAACGCAAAAGACCTACAAAATATGTTAGAGATAACAGGTAATGTTGCGGCAGTAACAGGATTAGATTTTAGAACAACAGCAGAACAAATACAAAGATCATTTAGTGCCGGTATTGGTGCGGCAGATTTATTTAGAGAAAAAGGTGTTAGAAATATGCTTGGATTTCAAGCTGGTTCAGCAGTTTCAATAGAAGCAACAGCACGGGCATTTGAAAAAGTTTTTGGTAAAAGTGGTAGATTTGGTAAAGCAACAGATGAATTAGCAAATACTTTTGAGGGAACTATGTCAATGTTAAATGACAAAGTTTTTACTTTTAAAAAGACATTGTTAGATGCAGGATTTTTTGCTGAACTTAAAAATCAATTTGGAGATTTAGATGAGTTTTTAAATGACAATGCTGAACAACTTGAACAAATTGCAGTAATGATAGGTACAAATTTAGCTAACGCAACAATAAAAGCTGCAAATGGAATTAAATTATTAACAGATAATTTTAGAAAATTTCAATCAATTTTAGGATTAGTACTAATAGCAATAGGTGGTTTTACTGCTAAACTTGCTGGTGTAGCATTAATAATAAACGATATAAATAGAAGAACAAAACAATTATCCGGCGAAATAGTAATTGAATTTCAAAAAATTAAAAAATTTGAACATGAATTATCTGTTCCTATGAAAAATTTAAAAGAAGAAGCTGAATTAGCTTTAGTAATAGTACACGATTTTGAACACGAACTATCAGAAAGAATACCAACTGCAACAGAAAAAGCCATACAAAAATTTAAAGAATTAAACAAAGGTTCGTTACAAAAATTAGAAGATAGAGTAAGTAATATTCGTATGACTATTGCAGAGGGTATTAATAGTGGTATTACAAAAATGTCTGAGAATCTTGCAAGAGCCTTTGTTATGGGAGAAAAGTTATCTGAAACATTTGCAAATATGGCAAGAACATTTTTAATTAAGATATTATCTACACTAATAGAAATAGTAGCTAGAAAAACTGTTGAATTAGCAATAGAAAAATTAATTACTAAAGAAAAAGAAAAACAAGCACGTTTAACTAACTCAAGTAGTTTATTAAATATAGCTAGTTCATTTCTTACTGGTAAAGCATCAGGTGGTGCAGTATCAAAAGGACAACCAGTTGTAGTTGGAGAAAATGGTGCTGAAATGTTTGTACCAAATCAAACAGGACAAATTACTCAATCAGCTAGAGGTACTGGTGGTGGTGGTTCAACTACTGTTAATTTTAATATTAATACAGTAGATGCTTCAGGGTTTGATGAATTACTTGTAAGAAATAGAGGAACAATAACTCAATTAATTAATAACGCAGTAAATGAAAGAGGGGGTAAAAACTTAATCTAATGTCAGGTTCTTTCCCTATATCAACTGCTAAATTTGGAACTTTAGGAATAAAGTCAATTCAAAATACTATTATATCAAAAAGTGTAAGCGGTAAAAAATTAGCAAGACAAATAGACAACCAAAGATTTGCTTTTACTGTTCAAATTATTACAGCAAAACGATCAGATGTTTATGGAGATTTAATGGCTTTTATAATGAAACAAAGAAGTCAAAAAGAAAATTTTACAATTATCCCACCTGAAATAGAAGATGCTAGAGGTAATGAATCAGGAACAGTTTTAGTAAATGGTGTTCACGCAGTTGGAGACACAACTATTGCTATGGACGGATTTGCTGGAGATGGTGCTGGTAGATTTAAAGCTGGAGATTTTTTAAAGTTTGCAAGTCATACTAAGGTTTATATGGTTGTAGCAGATGCAACAAGTTCAAGTAATGCTTCAACAGTTACAATAGAACCACCTTTACTTATTGCTTTAGCAAATGATTCAGTTGTAACTTACGACAATGTTCCTTTTACAGTTTATTTAACTTCTGATATACAAGAGTTTGGTGTTAATGGTGCAGATAAAGATGGCAATTTGTATTACGAATATCAATTTGATGTTGAAGAAGCTTTGTAATGAAATATTTAATTAAGCATTGGATTTCAGTTGATATTCTTGCTGAAGAACTAGTTGATGAAAAAGATTTAAAAATAGTCAATAGTCATTTAGGCGAACACGAAGAACCATCTGAAAATGCTAATTTTGAAGTATTAAATTATAAGGTAAAAAGGAGAACATACGAAGATGACAAGAAGTCTAACGACAGCAGTAAAGAACGAACTAGCAACAAATGATATTAGACCAATACATCTTATCACGATTGGTTTTTCAACTCCTGTCAATTTAACTGATTGTTCATTCCCTTTAACTTCATCAGTATCAGGTGCAAGTGTAACTTATACGGCATCAGATTTTATTTTAAGTGTTTCTAATTTTACAGAAGAAACAGACATAACAAAAACAAGTTTAGCTTTAAGTCTATCAGGTGCAGATCAAACTTTTATTTCAACAGTATTAAACGAAAATGTTACTAATGATAGTGTAACTATTTTTAGAGGATTATTAGATGATTCTAATGCTCTTATAGCTGACCCTTTTCTTTTATATCAAGGAAATATTGAAAGCTTCAATGTTTCAGAAACAGAAAAAGCAAGTGTTGTAAATTTATCTGTTGTATCGCATTGGGCAGACTTTGATAAAAAAAACGGAAGAAAAACAAATAATACATCACAACAAAGATTTTTTAGTACAGATGTTGGAATGGATTTTTCAAGTCAAACTGTATTAGATATTAAATGGGGTAGAGCATAATGGGTTTTGGTGGATTTGGTGGATTTGTAAGAGCAGTAGTAAGTATTGGTGCAAGAGCATTAAATATTAATCCTGTTGTTGCTTTAGTTGCGGCAGTAGCAATCTCTTGGATATTTAGACCAAAGAAACCTGAACAACCTGATTTTGGTAAAACAGATTTTGATAATTTTGAACAAGGTTTGTTAGTTAATAAACAATCCAATGACTCTAATATTCCTGTTATATATGGAGAACGATTAGTTGGTGGTACTAGAGTTTTCGTACAAACATCAGGAACAGATAATGTTTATCTTTATGTTTGTTTAGTTTTATGTGAGGGAGAAATAAATGATATAACTGAAATAAGAATAGATGATAAAGCAGTAACTTGGGCAAGTGATTTATCAGATAATTCAGCAGTTGAAGTTAACAGTTCAGACAGTAATTTTTATAAAGACTCAGAAAGTTTAATTAGAGTAGAGCCACATTACGGAACAGACGGACAATCAGCTTCAAGTTTATTATCAACATTATCATCTTGGGGAAGTAATCATAAGTTATCAGGTCTTGCTTATCTTGCTGTTCGTTTTAAATGGAATCAAGATGTGTTTGCCGGAGTTCCTAAAATACAAGCAAAAGTACAAGGTAAAAAAGTTGTAACTTTAGCATCTAATTTATCTGAACAAACTGCAAGTTTTTCATCTAATCCAGCATTTTGTTTGTTAGATTATTTAAGAGATACAAGATATGGAAAAGGAATTGCCACAAGTGAAATAGATTTACAAAGTTTTTATGATGCTTCACAAGTTGCAGTTACACAAGTTACACCCTATTCAGGTGCTTCAGATATTAATATATTTGATACCAATACAGCAATTGATACTTCTTCATCAATTATTGATAATGTAAGAGAATTATTAAAAGGTTGTAGAGGTTATTTGCCTTATACTGCTGGGAAATATCAATTAATTATAGAAACAACAGGTTCAGCAAGTATTACTTTAACTGAAGATGATATTATAGGTGGTTATAATTTATCGAGTCCTGATAAAAATAGTAAATACAATAGAGTTATATGTTCATTTGTAAATCCTGATAGAAACTATCAAATAGACGAAACGCAATTTCCACCTATTGATGATTCAGGATTATCAAGTGCAGATAGACACGCAACAATGAAAACTGCTGATGGTGGTTTTTTATTAGAGGGAAGATTTGATTTTAAAACTATTACTTCTAAATACCAAGCAGAAGAAATGGCAGAAATTATATTAAGGAGATCAAGAGAAGCTTTAGGATTATCAATAAATGTAGCTTTTAATTCTTATGATTTAGCAATAGGAGATATAGTTAATATTACACATAGTAGTTTAGGATTTAGTGCAAAACCTTTTAGAGTTTTAAGTATGTCCTTTAATGAAGATTTTTCTGTTGGTTTAAATTTAGTAGAACACCAAGACTCACATTATACTTGGGCAACAAAAGCACAAGTAACTTCTACACCAAGTACAACACTTCCTAATCCTTATGTTATTCAACCACCAGCAAGTGTTACTTTAGATGATGAATTAATTGAATATAATGACGGAACAGTAATCGTTGCATTAAATGTAGCAATAGGTGCTTCCCCTGATAGCTTTGTTGATTATTACCAAGTGGAATATAAACTAAGTACAGATTCAGATTTTATTATTTATGCACAAGGTTCAGGTTTAAATCATAGAGTTTTAAATGTAATAGATCAAAAAATTTATGATGTAAGAGTAAAAGCTGTAAATAGTTTTGGAGTTTCATCAACTTATGTAACAGCACAAAGAACTATTATAGGTGCTATTGAACCACCACAAGATGTTACTGATTTTGCTTGTAATATTTTAGGACAAGAAGCACATTTAGGTTGGACACAAGTACCTGATTTAGATTTAGCTTTTTACCAAATTAGATATTCAACATTAACAGATGGAACTGGAGATTGGGCAAATTCTGTATCTTTAGTAGAAAAAGTATCAAGACCAGCAACCTCTATAAATGTACCAGCAAGAGTTGGAACTTACTTGATTAAAGCAGTAGATAAATTAGGTAACTTTAGTTCTAACGCAACAGCTATTGTTTCTAATGTTACTGGAATACAAAACTTTAACGCAATAACTTCTGTATCTGAACACCCTACATTTGCAGGAACATTAACAGATACAGCAATAGTAGATGATACTTTAAGATTAGATTCTTCAGAATTATTTGATTCAGCTAGTGGAAACTTTGATGCAGAAACAACTAGATTTTTTGATTCAGGTGTTGCTAATGCAGATTTTAAATCTAGTGGAAATTATTTATTTGCAAATGTTGTTGATATAGGTGCTAAACATACTGTTAGATTAACAGCAACTTTAAAACAAACTTCTGATGACCCTGACGATTTATTTGACAATAGATTAGGGTTATTTGATTCACAAAATTCTAACTTTGACGGAGACACACCAGCTAATTCTAATGCACATATAGAGATTGCAACAAGTGATGATAACTCTACATTTACTGATTTTCAAAATTTTGTAATAGGAAATTATACTGCAAGATTTTTTAAATTTAGAGTTGTTTTAACTTCTACTGATTTAGCTTCAACTCCTGTTGTTCAAGAAGTTTCAATAGCAATAGATATGGAAGATAGAATATTTAGTGGAAATGATATAATTTCAGGTGCTGGTACTAAAACTGTTACATTTACAAATCCTTATAAATCTGATAATTATGCCGTAGGTATTACAGGTCAAGGAATGGCAACAGGAGACTTCTTTTTAGTAGAGACAAAAACTGTTAACGGATTTGAAGTAACATTTAAAAATTCAAGTGGTACAGCAGTATCTCGAACATTTGATTTTATTGCAAAAGGGTTTTAAAAGGAGTATAAACCAAATATGGCACAACACGATTATAACATAGCAAACGCATCATTTCCCACAGTTAGAACAGATATAAACAATGTTCTTGAAGCTATAAACACATCAAATTCAGGTTCATCAAGACCAAGTGGTGCTGTTGCTGGAACAATTTGGTTAGACACATCAGGAGGTGTAACAGCACACGTTCTTAAATTTTATGATGGTGGTGCTGATATTCCTTTAGCAACAATTAATACTACAGCAAACACAGTTGATTTTACAGATTCAACAGTAACATTTGATATAGTCAATGATACCTCTCCCCAATTAGGTGGAAATTTAGACACTAATTCACAAAATATTATAATAGATGATGCACATGGCATATTAGACGAAAATAGTAATGAACAAATTGTATTTCAAACAACTGCTGATGCAGTAAATCAATTAGATATTACAAATGCTGCAACAAGTAATGCACCTGAAATATCCGCAACTGGTGGAGATACAAATATAGATTTAAAATTAACACCTAAAGGTTCAGGTAAATTAGTTTTTGATGGTATTAAATTTCCAAATGCAGATGGTTCAGCAAATCAAGTTATGACTACCAATGGTAGTGGAGTATTATCTTTTGTAGATAATGTTGGAGGAACAGATTGGCAGGCAGTTCAAACTTCTACATTTACAGCAGTAGCTGGAAAAGGGTATTTTATTAATACTACAGGTGGTGCAATAGAAATGGATTTACCTGCTGGAACTTTAGGAGACGAAGTATCTTTTATTGATTACGCAGGAACTTTTGATACTAATGCACTTACGATTGACCCAAATGGTTCTGAAAAAATTTATGGGTCAACAGATAGTTTAACGGTCTCGGTAGAAAGAGCAGCAAATACTTTGGTTTATACAGATGGAACACAGGGTTGGTTGCTGAAAAATAAATAATGACTACCTATAAAGGAGTTAAAGGTTTCACAGTTCAAAAGCTGTCATCTGACCCTACTACTTCAGGTTCAGTTGGACAAATATATTATAACTCTACAAGTAATGCTTTTAAATATGTAGCACCCGGTGGAGCATCAGCAGGTACTTGGTCTAGTGGTGGTAATATGGCTAGTGGTGTGCAAAATGGTTGGATGTCTGGAACAACTCATGCAAATTCAATTTATTTTGGTGGTGGTAGTCCTGATACTGCTAATACACAAGAATATAATGGTACAGCTTGGACTGAAGTAAATAATTTAAACCAAGCAAGAACTAGAATATCTGGAGCACAACAAGGAACTCAAAGTGCTACATTAGGATATGGAGGTCACCCAACATCGTATAATGGTAGAGTTGAAAGTTGGGATGGAACTAATTGGACAGAGGTTGCAGAATTAAATACAGCAAGACGGGCAGCAAATGGTGCTGGTACTCAAACGGCAGCTTTATGTATTGGTGGACATAATGGAAGTAATGTTGTTGCAAATAACGAAGTTTGGAATGGTTCTAGTTGGACAGAAGTTAATGATTTAAATACTGCTAGAGAAAATTTACAAGGTGGAGGATCATCTACTTCTTCTATTCTAGGAGGTGGTAGTGTAAGTCCTCAATCACAAGCAGAGTCTTGGAACGGAACAAGTTGGACTGAAGTTGCAGAAATAAATACAGCTAGAGCACAAGGAGGTGGTGCAGCTACTGATAATACAGATGGAATAATATTTGGTGGTGTTCCAGGTGGTGCAACTACAGAAATATGGAATGGTTCTAGTTGGACCGAAGTTGCAGATTTATCTTCATCAAGAGATAGTTTAAGAGGATCAGGCACATCTTCATCAGCTTTAGCTGCAGGAGGTTCTCCTAATTCAAATTCTACAGAAGAATGGTTAGCACCTGATATAGTAATAAAAACAATTACAACAAGTTAAAAATAAGTTATAAGATTAAAAAAGGAGGAAACTATGGCATACAAATATATAACAGCAGATAATTGGGGTAAAGATTTCTTTACACATGAAGAAAGAACAAGATTTCATTTATCAGGTTATCCGGGAAATGTTTGGGTTGTAGGCGATAATCATTATGGCGACGCATGGATAGGTAAAGTATCAGGTGTTTCTAAAACAAAAGCTGAAGCACAAGCTATTGTTGATACTGAAGTTGAAGCTGCACAAGCTGCTTGGGATTCAGAGTCAGATGATTATAAAGCTACACACTCAAGACCAACAGATATTACATTACCATAGTAAGTCTATATGACAGCTTACAAAACTATAAAAGGATTTACAGTTCAGAGCATTGCTACTGACCCATTAGCAACAGGACTTGCTGGTGCTACATGGTCTAGTGGTGGTAACATGAATACTGCTAGATCAAGTTTAGGTGGTGCAGGTGCTTCTAATACAGCAGGATTAGTATTTGGTGGTCTTAATGCAGATGCTACTGGTGCTGTTGCAATTACCGAAGCATATAATGGTACATCATGGAGTGAGGTAAATGATTTAAATGCTGCAAGAAATAATTTTGGTGGGCAAGCAGGAACATCAACAGCTGCTTTAGCTGCTGGTGGAAGTGGTAATGCTGAATCAATGATTTGGAATGGAACATCTTGGACAGAGGTTAATGATATGCACGCTGCTCAACAATTAAGTGGTAGTTTTGGAACATCAACTTCTGCTTTTACAGGAGGTGGTGCTATTTCAGGGTCTCCAAGATCAACTAAAGCTCAAAGTTGGAATGGAACTAATTGGACAGAAGCTGCTACAATAAATACTGGAAGAAATGCTCTTGGAGGTTTTGGCAATAGTAACACTTCAGGTTTAATTTTTGGAGGGTCAGAACCATCTAAATCAGCAAAAACAGAATCATGGAATGGTTCTAGTTGGACAGAAACAGGAGACTTAAATACAGCTAGAGATTATGTAAATGGGGCAGGTTCATCAACAGAGGGGTTAGCTATTGCAGGTAGAAATCCCGGAGTTTTAGCAATAAACGAATTATGGAATGGAACTTCTTGGACAGAAGTTGCAGATTTATCAACAGCAAGATTAGATGGTGGTTCAGCTGGAGTTAGCACTTCTGCTTTTATAGCAGGAGGTTCTTTAAATAATGGAACTGGAACACCTTTTACAAATGCAACAGAAGAATGGAATGTAGCAGGTGTAACAGACACAATACAAAACGAGGGTCAACTTTATTACAACACAACATCTAACACATTAAAATTAACAAAATTAGTTTTTGGTACTGGTGCTTGGGCATCAAGTAATGTTACAAATACAAAAATTGGAAATAGAGCATTTGGTGGCTCACAAACAGCAGGATTGTTAGCAGGTGGTAATCCCACAGCTAATAATATGGAATTATATGATGGAACATCTTGGACAAACTCTACAGTTATTAATACAGGAAGACGAGCATTATCAGGTGCAGGAACAGTAAATACATCTGTAATAGTAGCAGCTGGATTAATTACAGCTTCTTCTGCACTTACAGAAATTTGGAATGGTTCAGGTTGGACGGAAGTTGGAGATTTAAACACAGCAAGATATTACGGTGGAACTTCATCACAAGGTTCAGTAACTGCAACACTATATGCTGGTGGTAGTGCTGCTGCAACAGAATTGTGGAACGGCTCTACTTGGACAGAGGTTAATGATTTAAACCTTGCTAGAACAGCAATTAATGGAGCAGGAATTTCAACATCTGCGATAATAGCTGGTGGAGAAGTACCAGCACCTCCTTTTAGGAGAGCAGAAACAGAAATATGGAATGGCACTAGCTGGACAGAAGTAGGAGATTTAAATCAATTAGGTATTCATAGAGGAATGGCAGGTGTTTCAAGTTCTTCGGCATTATGTTTTGCAGGAGAAATACCACCTATGACAGCAAAAA
>Ga0181397_1001091_pt1 | contig 9966 bp, 12 predicted proteins | sample 20SPOviralmetaG_FD_130126 | JGI IMG/M metagenome (GOLD analysis project Ga0181397, IMG submission 130126) | Marine viral communities from the oligotrophic San Pedro Time Series (SPOT) site, San Pedro Channel, CA, USA - 20 SPOT_SRF_2011-02-23 | ecosystem: Environmental > Aquatic > Marine > Strait...
GGCGTGTGCTCTTCCGATCTGGAAAAGGAGAGAAACATTAGATGGTTCTAAAGTTTACAACATGAGAGGTGTTAGTTTTATTAAAGACGATAGAGAAGGTAGTGGTGTTATAGCTCAAGAATTAGAAAAAATAGCACCTGAGTTAGTTAGCAATGATAATGAATACAAAGCTGTAGCATATGGCAACATAACAGGTTATTTAATTGAAGCTATTAAAGATTTAAAAGCAGAAGTAGAAGAACTTAAAAAACAAATTAAATAATGGGAGTACCAAGTTCAGGAACATTAAGTATGCTTAAAGTGGCTCGAGAAGCTAAACACGGCGACTACAATGGTACTCAAGTAATGGGTACAATATCTTTATACGATATGGTTAATGGTGGTAACGCAAATGGATCAACTGTTAGTTACCCAACGGTAAATGATAATTGTACACCTAATCCTATTACTAGAAACTCTCACAAGTTAGCTAACTTATCTAAATGGGTATCAGGCAACACATGGACAGCGCAAAATAATAACCTATATTTTAACAGTAACATTGGTGATGCGACAGACCTGGATGTTGGAGATTACTTGTTTACAAATACTAGTTTAACTACTAGTGCTGGTGCTGGTAGTTGGAGACAAAGCAACCAGGTCGCTAATAACGACGAATACCATTGCTATGTTTCTAACTCTTGTGCGGATACGTATATTACAACAAATTCAAGCGGTCAAATAACATTCATAGCGTGTGATTTTTGCCCATAAAAAACAGTATATATGTCAATAAGTTATCCATATAAATTTTCAGACTGGTACGGTTACGATAAAGACTGTACACCTGTTTCAACACCAAGTATCACTACTGATAATGCGACTCAAATAAGTAGTAGTGGAATGAGACTAAACGGTAATATGTCAAGTAATGGTGGTGCTACTGTAACAGCTAAAGGCTTTGTTTATTCATCAGGTTTATTAACAAACCCTATTCTAGGTGGTATGGGTGTTACAAACGTAACAGTGTTAAACCCAAACACCACAGGAGCTTATGGTGCCTCTATAGGTAGTTTATCTGCGAGTACAACTTATTATATAAAAGCATACGCAACTAACAGTCAGGGTACGTCTTATGGATCTGTTAGATCAGCACAAACAACAACAAACTATACAACTAGATATATTGCTGGTCCATTTAATAAAAATGTTTTTGCTTGTGGTCAACAGATAAATCAAGTTGTTAAGTTTACAGGAACGTTTGGAAATGGAACAACATGTTATGATAATAATTTAAATTTAATGAATAGCTCAAACGGAGGTGGTAAATGGTATGGTGGTCCACCAGCTTCAAGTTCAGGTTCCGCAACAAGTGCTGGTTATTTTTACATAGGCACTAATGGAGTAGTATCAAGTTACACACCTTTAGGATGTTAATATGAAGTCAAAAGGATTAGGAGATTCAATAGAAAAATTTACTAAAGCAACTGGTATAAAAAAAGTTGTAGAAAAAGTAGCACCTAATTGTGGGTGTAAAAAAAGAAAAGACAAACTAAATAAAATGTTCCCTTATAATGAGAATACAGGAGAGTAAAATACAAGAATACAATGGGACTTCTTTTAAAGTGGTAAAACAAGTTCTGCTTCCACCTAGATTCTCTAGAAGTATATTAGTTTTTAGCGACGGCGCTGAGATTGAAAACGAAGAGTACTATGCGGAAATAATGCTAGGTGATTGCTCTGAATGTGGAAAAATGAATAAGCTATATAAAGACTTCACGTATGACAAAGTGTTAGTGTTGGGGTTAGGTTTAGGATTATTAGCAGAAACGTTAAAAATAGAGAAAGAGTGTAGTGTTGTTGATGTTGTTGATAATAATCAAGAGCTTATTGATTATGTAAACTACATAGATGATTCAATAACAATTGAAAAAGCAGATGCTTTCACGTACAAACCTAGTAAAAAATATGATCTTATACTTGTTGATTTGTGGTGGGGACCTGAAGATATAACACAGGAAATAATAGATAATATTGAAAATAATTACAAATCTCATCTAGAGAATAATGGTAAGATATTAATACCTGTAATATATAAGAGTATTGAACAATGACAAAAGCGCTTTAATAATAAGATAAAGCGTGTAATAATATAAACATAGAAATAACTTAATTTTAAAACAATGGCATTAAAAGGATCATACAACTACAAAGGCATCGATTTATCTGACGCGTACGTAAAAATAACAAGCGTAACGTGGAGCACTAAATATGTTAAAGAAAATTATATAAAAAAAGAAGCAGTGTTAGATAATAATGGCTCAATTATAGAACCTGAAGTAATGGGTATAAGATGGGTTGATGTTACTACTGGAAGTTGGACAGCAGCGATTCATAAAGATAAAGACGCTAGAGACTCAAATCCTGGAAATAGTTTTTGTACAGTTTTTGGTAATTTTGATATAGATTTAAAAGCTACTGCTAAAAATCCAGTAAAACAAGCTTATGTTTACTTAAAGTCAACAGAAGCTTACAAAGATTATACAGACGTATAATATTCAATAATTTAAATTAAATAAAATGAAAGACGTAAAAGTAGAGGACATCGCTAAAGATGTAAAAAAGATTGAAAATGAAGAACTCGAATTAGTTCAAGGCAAGGTAAATTCAATCAATCAGGTTCAAATGCAAATTGGTGGTTTAGAACTTCAAAAGGTTGCCGCTATTGAACAATTAAAAACTTTTCAACAAGAATTACAGGTTGTTCAAAATGATCTTGAAGAAAAATACGGTAAAGTATCTGTTAATATTCAAGATGGAACTATTAAAGAGTTGGAAGATGAATCTGATAAGAAAGATTAGTATAGGGAAAGACTATAAAAATGAAGCAATGCATTACTCCGTGGGCCAAGAGGTCTACGGAGGACATGTAATCTCTGATATAATAGAAGAAGACAATAAGTATACTATATTTATTAAAAAAGAAGACGAGGTTTTACCTTGGAAAGATTTTAATAAAAACATGGCTATAGCAGTTGAATTCAATTTGAGTTATTAATGAAGAGTCCTCAAGAGTTTATAGTTAAACCATTAGCATCCCGATATAATAATACCAAAAAGATAGGTAAAGAAGAACTTATTTTAAACAGTGAAATCTACACACATCAATTTGTTAGTAGAGAAGCTGAAGTTCTTCAAACACCTATTATAAATGAAACAGATGTTAAAAAAGGTGATATAGTTATAGTACATCACAATATATTTAGAAGATGGCATAATCAATATGGTGTTGAAAAAAATAGTAGAAGTTACTATAAAGAAGACATGTATTTTGTTAGAGCTGATCAGATTTTTTTAGCAAAAAGAAATAACAAATGGAATTCTTTAAAAGGATTTTGTTTTGTTAAACCAATTAAATCAAATGATGTTTTTAGTTTAGACAAAGAAAGACCTCTAATAGGTATCATGAAGTTTGTTGATAAGGATTTAACAAATGTTAAGGTTGGAGATTTAGTTGGTTTTTCACCCAATAGCGAATATGAATTTGTTATTGACGGTGAAAGATTATATAGAGTAACAACTAATTCAATTACAATTAAATATGAATATCAAGGAGACGAAGAAGAATATAATCCAAGCTGGGCATAAAGCAGTAGAGGAATTAATAAAGGTAGCTAAAGAAGCTATTGTTGATTCAGATGACGATATATCGGCTGACAGATTAAAGAATGCAGCTGCAACAAAAAAACTAGCTATATTCGACGCTTTTGAAATTCTAAATAGAATACAAGAAGAAGAGGATATGCTTGAAGGAGTTGTTAAAGAAGAGAAAAAAGAAGAAACATTTTCTGGTTTTGCGGAAAGAAGATCTAAGTAATGTACGAGCAAAGCTTATATAAGGTTATACAACCTATTAAAATAAACACCATTAAACGGTTAAATAAATCGAAAAAGTGGGAATACGGATATAACAAGGAGCATGATGTTGTTGTTATATCTAAAACTGGTCAAATAGGTGAAATATACGAAATACAAAACTTTAGAATAGCTTTACCAAAAGAAGACAAACCACATAAGTTCGATAAAAACACGTGGGAGTATACTGAACAACCAGCTGAGTTAAAGAGGATTAAAACAATATTTGACTGGAAACAATATCCAGACGATTTTAAAAAGAAATACATAGATTACATAGAAAATGAGTTTAAAAAAAGAGAAGAAGGTTTTTGGTTTTATAATAAAGGGATCCCTACTTATCTTACTGGCACTCATTATATGTACTTGCAGTGGTCCAAAATTGATGTTGGGCAACCAGACTTTAGGGAAGCAAATAGATTATTCTTTATTTTCTGGGAAGCTTGTAAAGCAGACAGAAGGTGTTATGGAATGTGCTATCTTAAAAACCGTAGATCGGGATTTTCGTTTATGGCCAGTGGAGAGACAGTTAATCTCGCTACAATTAGTTCCGATTCACGATTCGGCATATTGTCCAAATCTGGTCCCGATGCCAAGAAAATGTTCACAGATAAAGTCGTCCCAATATCGGTCAATTATCCGTTCTTTTTTAAACCGATACAAGACGGAATGGACCGTCCCAAAACCGAACTTGCATATAGAGTTCCCGCATCAAAGCTTACAAGACGGAACATTACAAGTACCGACAAACCCGAAGCCCTCCAGGGACTCGATACAACGATCGATTGGAAGAACACCGGTGATAACTCCTACGATGGAGAGAAACTCAAACTCCTCGTCCACGATGAATCGGGGAAATGGGAAAGGCCAAACAACATCCTCAACAACTGGAGGGTCACGAAAACGACACTACGATTAGGTAGTAGAATTATTGGTAAGTGTATGATGGGATCAACATCAAACGCTTTAGATAAAGGAGGGGATAACTTTAAAAAACTATATAATGCATCAGATGTCACAAAACGAAATCGCAATGGACAAACAAGCTCAGGATTATATAGTTTGTTCATTCCTATGGAATGGAATTACGAAGGATTCATTGATTCTTTTGGGATGCCTGTCTTCGACACGCCTGAAACAGAAACTGTTGGCCCGTTTAATGAACCGATCGACATCGGAATTATTGAACACTGGGATAACGAAGCTGATGGCTTAAAAAACGATGGAGACGCTCTTAATGAGTTTTATCGTCAATTTCCAAGAACTGAAGAACATGCTTTCAGAGACGAGACTAAAAATAGTATATTTAATTTAGCAAAAATATACGAGCAAATAGATTTCAACGAAGGATTTAACACTAACACAAAGGTAACTGTTGGTAGTTTTCAATGGGTTAACGGTGTTAAAGATTCAAGTGTTATATTTTATCCAAACCCACAAGGTAGGTTTAAAGTTAGTTGGATTCCACCTAGAGAATTACAAAACAACGTAATAATTAAAAATGGTGTTAAATATCCAGGTAATGAGCATTTAGGTGCTTTTGGCTGTGACAGTTATGATATATCAGGTACAGTTGATGGAGTTGGCTCTAAAGGAGCTTTACACGGTTTAACTAAGTTTAGTATGGAAGAAATGCCATCTAATATGTTCTTTTTAGAGTACTTAGCAAGACCACAGACGTCTGAGATCTTTTTTGAGGACGTTCTAATGGCTTTAATTTTCTACGGGATGCCAATACTCGCAGAGAATAATAAACCTCGTCTATTGTATTATTTAAGAAGGCGTGGTTATAGAGGTTTTAGTATGAATCGACCTGATAAAAAATGGAATAAACTATCTGTAACAGAAAGAGAAATAGGTGGAATACCAAACTCAAGTGAGGATATTAAACAAGCTCATGCTGCAGCAATAGAAATGTACATACAAGATTACGTAGGTATATTACAAGATGGTAGTCATGGATCAATGTACTTTAATGAATGCCTACAAGATTGGGCTAGATTTGATATAAATAATAGAACAAGATTTGATGCTTCTATAAGTTCTGGTTTAGCTGTTATGGCTTGCAACAGGCATTTATACAATCCAAACGCTAAAATAGAAAAACAAAAACTAAACATAAGTATTGCTAGATATAAAAACTCTGGCTTACAATCAAAATTAATAGAATAATAATATGGCTGAGTCAGTTACAAAAAGTTATTTCCCGAGTCAGGTTGCTAGCGATTACGAAAAAGTAAGTGCCGAGTACGGTCTTAACGTAGCAAAAGCAATCGAGAGCGAGTGGTTTAAACGCGACTCTGGTACTAATAGATTTTACAGCAATCATAATGAGTTTCACAAACTAAGATTATATGCTCGTGGTGAACAATCAATACAGAAATATAAAGATGAGTTATCTATAAATGGTGACTTAAGCTATCTAAACTTAGACTGGAAACCAGTGCCTATTATACCTAAGTTTGTAGATATAGTTGTAAATGGTATATCCGAAAGAACTTATGATATAAAAGCTTATTCTCAAGATCCTTATGGTATAGCTAAAAGATCTTCATACATGGAAGGCGTGCTTTCTGACATGAGAACAAAAGAATTAAATGAGTTTTCTCAAAAAGAATTTGGTATAACGTTATCTCAAAATGATCCAGAAAAATTACCTGAGTCTGTAGAAGAGTTAGATCTTCACATGCAGTTAAGCTACAAGCAGAGTATTGAGCTAGCCGAAGAGCAAGCTTTAAACGTTTTGCTTAATCAAAACAGATATGAGTTAATAAAGAAAAGGTTTTATCAAGATTTAACCGTGTTAGGTATTGGTGCTGTTAAAAATACTTTTTCTAACTCTGAAGGTGTTAAGATAGAGTATGTTGATCCAGCTAATATAGTTTATTCATATACAGATTCACCGTATTTTGAAGATATATATTATGTTGGTGAGGTTAAACAAATACCTATAAATGAATTAAAAAAATCATTTCCAGAACTAGAAGAACAAGATTTAAAAGAAATAGTTAGTCAAGGTTATCAAAAATCTGGTTACTCTGGTCAAAAGAATAGCACTGATAATAATCAAGTAGATATATTATACTTTAATTATAAAACCTATATGAATGAGGTTTACAAAGTTAAAGAAACAGCTACAGGAGCTAGTAAAGCTATAATTAAAGATGATAACTTTAACCCTCCTGTTGATGAAAACTTTGAAAGAGTAGCTAGATCAGTTGAGGTGTTATATGAAGGAGTTTTAGTATTAGGTACTAATAAACTCTTAAAATGGGAGATGGCTAAAAACATGATGAGACCTAAGAGCGATCAAACTAAAGTTAAAATGAACTATAGTATTGTTGCTCCTAGAATGTATAACGGTAGAATTGGATCATTAGTAAAGCGTATAACGGGTTTTGCAGATATGATTCAATTAACTCATCTAAAGCTACAACAAGTAATGTCAAGGATGACACCAGATGGTATTTATTTAGATGCTGATGGGCTTGCAGAAATAGATTTAGGTAACGGAACAAATTATAATCCACAAGAAGCATTAAACATGTTCTTCCAAACTGGTTCGATAATTGGTAGATCAATGACGTCTGATGGTGATGGTAACCCAGGTAAAATGCCTGTACAAGAAATTCAATCAGGTTCTGGTGGTCAAAAGATGCAATCTTTAATACAAACCTACAATTATTATCTACAGATGATAAGAGATGTGACTGGTTTAAATGAAGCTAGAGATGGTACGGTTCCTGATGCTAAAGCTTTAGTTGGTGTTCAAAAGTTAGCCGCTGCTAATTCAAACACAGCTACTAGACATATTCTACAAGGTGGTTTATTCTTAACAGCTGAAACTTGTGAGCTATTATCATTAAGAATATCTGATATTATAGAATATTCTCCTACAAAAGAAGCTTTTATACAAATGATAGGTGCTCATAACGTAGGTACACTAGAAGATATAGCTAATCTACATATACATGATTTTGGTATATTTATTGAACTAACACCAGATGAAGAAGAAAAAGCTGTATTAGAAAACAACATACAAACAGCTTTATCAGCTGGTTTAATTGATTTAGATGATGCTATTGATTTAAGAGATATTAAGAATATCAAGTTAGCTAATCAATTATTAAAAATACGTAGAAAAAAGAAATTAGAAAGAGATCAGAAAATGCAGCAAGAAAATATGCAGGTTCAAGCTCAAGCAAATGCACAAGCTCAACAAGCCGCTGCTCAAGCTGAGATACAAAAGAATCAAGCGTTAAAAGCTGTTGAAGCTGAAATGGAACAACTGAAAAGTGAATTAGAATCTAAGAAGCTAATGCAAGAAGCTCAGTTGAAAAAAGAATTGATGGATCATGAGTTTGAGCTAAATATGAAGTTAGAACAAATGAAAAATCAAACGGTTAATAACAAAGAAAAATACAAAGAAGATCGTAAGGACGAGCGAACTAAAATACAAGCTTCACAACAAAGTGAGCTTATCGACCAAAGAAATAGTGGAAAACCACCTAAAAAGTTTGAGTCTTCAGGTAATGATATACTAGGAGGCGGATTTGATATGGGTGCGTTTGAACCTAAATAATGTTTAACTATTTAATTATATTATATTATGGAAAATGAAAAAAACACTAAAGCTGAAGAAGCTGAGGTAAAAGTTGAGCAACAAGAAAAAGTTGTTGAACCTAAAATTAAAATTAAAAAGAAACCTAAGAAGTTTGTTGAAGAAGAACCAGCTGTCATTAAGGTTGATTTAACTAAGAAACCTAAAGAAAAGGTTGAGGAAACAAAAGATGTAGCTAAACTCGATTTAACTGAAAAACCTAAAGAAGAGGTTGTAGAAGAAGTGAAAGAAGAGAAAGTTGCTGAGGTTAAAGAAGATACTGAAACACCTATTGTTGAAGAAATAACTGATGAAGTTGTTGAAGAAACAAAAGAAGAAGAGGTTCCAACTAAAGAAGAAGTAGTTGAAGCTATAGAAGAGTCTAAACAAACAGGTGTTGAGTTACCAGAAAATATACAAAAAGCAGTTGCTTTTATAAATGAAACTGGTGGTAGTTTAGAAGATTATGTCAGTTTAAATACTGATTACAGTAAACATGATGACATATCTTTACTTAGAGAATACTACAGAAAAACTAAGGGTCATTTAGACTCGGATGAAGTTGATTTTCTTATACAAGAGTCAATACCAAACGAGGATATGGATGACGAGAGAGAAATTAAAAGAAAAAAAATAGCGTTAAAAGAGCAAGTTGCCAACGCTAAAAGCCACTTGGACGGGCTAAAGTCCAAATACTATGAGGAAATAAAAGCTGGTAGCAAGTTACTCCCTGAGCAACAAAAAGCAGTTGAGTTTTTTAATAGATACACGAAGGAAGCAGAGGAAAATCAGAAGATAGCAGAAGTACAAGCATCTACATTTCAACAAAAGACCAACGAGGTCTTTAACGATTCGTTCAAAGGTTTTGAATATAACATCGGGGAAAAGAAATTTAGATACAACGTAAAAAACGCTGAACAAGTAAAAAGTAATCAAAGTAGTATAGATAACTTTGTTAAGAAGTTTCTTGACAAAAGAAATACGTTATCAGATGCGAAAGGTTATCACAAGTCTATGTTTACAGCGATGAACCCTGATGCTATTGCAAATCATTTTTACGAACAAGGTAAGGCTGATGCTTTAAAAGAAAGCATTGCAAAATCTAAAAACGTTAGCATGGATCCAAGGCAGTCGCACGCGAATGAGATAAAATCCGGCATAAAAGTGAGAGCTATTCCTGGTAATTCTTCAGCTGATTTCAAAATTAAAATGAATCGAAATAAGTTTAACTAATTTAAAAATTAAAAATTATGGCAATAGCTAGTACGGGTGCTGCAGGACAGCATCTAACTCCTAGACCTATTCAAGGGTTATTCGGAGATAATTATTTAAGTTTCACTGGAACAGGTGGAACTTTTGCTGCTCAGTTCTTACCAGAAGTTTACGAGAAAGAAGTTGAAAGATACGGAAATCGTACAATCTCTGGATTTTTAGGAATGGTTGGAGCAGAAATGCCTATGGCTTCTGACGAA
>Ga0181397_1001092_pt1 | contig 9952 bp, 8 predicted proteins | sample 20SPOviralmetaG_FD_130126 | JGI IMG/M metagenome (GOLD analysis project Ga0181397, IMG submission 130126) | Marine viral communities from the oligotrophic San Pedro Time Series (SPOT) site, San Pedro Channel, CA, USA - 20 SPOT_SRF_2011-02-23 | ecosystem: Environmental > Aquatic > Marine > Strait...
AAATGGAGATGGAGAGATTGTTTCTGCAGATGGTGTTTTGAATTCAACTAACATTACAGTTATAAACTCAGTAAATCAATTTGAAAAAGATATATTGTATTACAACACAATAGGTACTACTGGTGGTTATTTGATGACTGACGAACCATCTCCAAGTATAACAGAAAGTTTTAAGTTCCTATCAAGATGCAATAACACAAGTGCAACATCAACTGTACCATTTAAAAAGCCTATAAGAGTAGATGAAGAGGCTGAATTTTTACAATTTTTTATGTATGAAGGAGATTCAGACAATATAGGAGGAAGTACTAATAACTCTGTAGGTTCTGTTGGCTTAAAGATAGAAACATTTACATCAGGCGGAAGTGCAGAAAACACTTTCTATGTAAGAGAGTTTGAAGCAAATGCTGAGTTGACTACAACAGGTAGCGGAGACCATTGGAAGGCTGACCAAAGAGGTATGTTTATTCAAAATATTTCTCCATCTTTTATTAATAATACTGCAGCATTAAAAACAACACCAACTGCTGGTGCATTTCCATATTGGAACACTTACTCAGGTAATAAAATAACAGCATCAACTTCTTACTATAGAGTAAGTATATCTAAATTTGCAAAAAACAATTTTGCAGAAAGAAGATGTAGTGAATATAGGTATTACAACATTGATAGAGAAGACCAGAAAATACCTTATGGATTTGTAAGATTTCATTGGCTTAACTCTATGGGAGGCACAGATAGTTATACTGCTAAAAGAAATATAGCGGAGGGACTTACAATAGGAAGAGATGTAGTAGAGAGAAAGAGTGTTGATAGAACTTGGTATCAGAATGACACAAGTTTAGGAAGTGCTTTAGCAGACACCGATTATATTTCAGACACTATGAGAGGTGGCAATATATATAAAGGAGGCAGAGAGGTTTCTAATGTAAACGCTGAAAGAAATCAAAGTGTTTATACAGAGCCTTTAAATATTGACATGGCTAAATGGTTAGAAGAAATAATGCTATCACCAAATGTATGGATAGAAAAAGATACAGATGCAACTGCTATGGGTAACACAATGAATCCATACCTTAGACCATCTACAAAAGAGTATATACCAGTTGTCATAACAAACAGCGACATTGAAACTGTTAATCAAGAAACTGGGTTAGTTAAGTTTAATATAGATTACACTTTATCACACAAAGTAATAACACAAAGAAACTAATAAATGTCAGTAAAAATTGAAATATTAGAATACGAGTTAGATGGTTCAAATATAGACTGGGAGAAAAGTATTCTTGGAGAATTAGATATAACAGACAATTCTGATTTTCCTTTTGCACTTACATTTCAGATTTCAGATATACAAGAAATAACTACAACAAGTGGTGATTACAGTAAAACATTTAAAGTTCCAGCAACAAAAAACAACAATTCTTTGTTGAAGAATTTATATGTGCCAAACATTCAAAACGATAAATCACCCACTAAAAACATGAAGTGTAGAGTTACATTTAATGGCTTAGATTCTTTATTTGGTTTATTAAAAGTAACAGGAGTAGGGGGATATGGAGAAACACCATCATATTATAATTGTATTTTTTATGGTAATAATTTGAGTTGGGCTAATTTGCTTGAAGGTCAATATATGGATACTGTTGACTGGAAAACTTATGGAGATAATTTAGTATACAAAAAACCACAGATAATGGCTACTTGGGCAGATGAACATTGTGATTCATCTACATCTCCATTAGTATACCCAATAACATCTTATGGTGTTTTTAATTATAGCGTGGCTAATTCACAAATTCAATTACTTGACACTCATTATGACTGGTATACTTCTATAGGAGGGACTACTTCTGCTTCTACTGTAGGATATAGCGGATATAATAATGGAGGTAATTCTTATGGAACTCCAGAGCCTAGTCCAGATTGGCGACCAGCAATATTTGTAAAAACAACATTAGAAAATATATTTAGAAAAGTTGGATATTCAATAAGTTCTACTTTTATGAATACTGATATGTTTAAAAAATTAGTATGGCTTTTACCTAATTTTAAATATAATAATCCAGACGCAAGAGTAAATACATATTCTGTAGGCGCATCATTTTTAAACGATGCCCCTCTGACAGTCGCAGCAGACTCTCCGCTACCAGCAATTACAGAAAGTGGCGTACAGAAACATTATGTTCCAGATATTGCTGAGAATGATATAGATTCTCAAGGAAACGCATTATATTACACAGGGAGTTCTAGGCATTTGTTTAATATAGCAACTATTGGAACTAATAAAAATTTACAGGTTGATTTAGATACAAACTTTAGACTTAACGCAAACACCGATGAGATTACTGTAGGAGAATATGGTTATTATGATTTAGAATTAAGTGGTCTACAAGTAAAATGTGCAAGGCTTTATACACCTGGTTCTAGCCAACAGAGATATGTAGAAAGTATTGACACTGTAATAAATTTAGAAGTGCAAACAGTTGGACAAACAAGTTGGAATATTATTTCTAATTCAGAAAGAAATATCATCCCAAGAAACTCACTCACAACACCATCTCAATGGACATTTCAAACTCAGCCTTTGTTTAGTGACTATGTAGATGTTGATGCCATAAACATATCAGGACGCTATCTAAATGCTGGTGATAAAATAAGGATAACAACAGGTATGAGAATCAATGCGTCTAGTAATAATGCAGAATTTGATGTTAATATTTTCTGGCAAAAAACAGATTTTTCAGCCCTTAAATTATCTATAGCACCAGATATTGTAGAGTATGGTCAGACTTATAATTTGTCAGATGTAATGAATAAAGACTATAAACAAATAGACTTTATAAAAGGAGTTGCTCATGCTTTTAATCTTAACATTACAACAGATGAAGCAAAAAAAGAAATAAACCTTGAGCCTTTTGATACTTTTTATTATCCATACGGAAATGCTATTGACTGGACTTATAAATTAGACAGAAGTAAAGACACTGAAGATAAATTCTTAAAGTCAGATTTAAAAAGAAAATTTATTTTTAAATACAAAACAGATGATGAGGACTCGTCAGTACAATACAGAGGGGAACAATACTTTAAGGATGTTATGGATGAGTATCCATATCAGGAAGAGTTGACAAGTGATTTTGAAAAAGGACTAACAACTTTTGAAAACCCATTTTTTGCTGGTACTTACAACGCTAAAGACCAAGATACATTTAGTGTCACTACTTTAATTGATAATTTATTCTCTGCTTGTTTATGGAAAGAAAGAGAAAACAACGAAGTTACATGGGCTTATCAAAAATCTAGACCAGATAAATGCTATGAGTTTTTGCCAAGACTATTATATTGGAATAAATATTCTCCTTCAACTGGAGGTGCAGGTTCTTTAAAATATGCTCAAGTTCAGACATGGGCAAACACATCAAATTATATTGTTGGTAATGCAGATGCAAGTGTGTCTAATAATCTTTCCATTGTATACCCTCAAGCAACTTCAATAAACAGAGATGATAGCACTAGCCCTATTTTGTCTTACGGAAATGTTCTTGTTAGAGACTACAATGCTTCTGCAAACACTTATAGTTCTTATGTTAATGGAAAAGGACTATATGAAACATATTACAAAGGGATGTTTGAGATGTTTAAAAGAAACCCAAGAATAAGAACAGTTAGTATTGACATAAAAACAAGTGATGTTATAGATTTAGATTTTAGAAAATTAATATATATAGATGGGTTTTATTGGAGGCTAAATAGAATAATTGATTATATGCCTAATAAAAATGAAAGTACAAAAGTAGAATTAATAGAATGGTTTGAGATAGGAACATTTGCAGCGTCAGCACCACCATTTGGAAGTGCTATTAATAACTGGGGGAACAGTCCAATAAGTGGAGGTGTTCTTGATGACCAAAATTTTGGAGGAAACGGATAAGATATGGCAAAAGAACAAATAACACAAAATGGAATAGCAAATGCAAGTGGATTGGAAGTTTTTTCTACTGTAATAAATTATACTGGAGAATACATAAACTTTGGTAATGCCTTTGCTTATAGCAACTCTATGGGTTCAGATACAGATTACGCAACAACTGCAGCAGACCCACATACTGACGCACTTATAAACAGTCCTGCATCAACCATAGGTAGATGGTACAGGTATCATACAAGTGGCTCTCCTTACACAGCAGTTTCTGCACCAGTTACTCTTGCACAATATTTTTTGTTTTATGGTCAGAAAACTGGAGGTTTAGATTCTTACTCTGGAATATATCAAAAATTACCTTTAACACAAAATAAAGAGTATCAAATAAAAATACAAAGCACTATAAATGCCGCAATAGGAACTTTATATGTAAAAACATACACGCCTTCTGAAGACACATATGCAGAAACCTCTTCTGTATCAATAACATTTCCTGTTACCAACACATCTACAGGGATAGTAACATCAAACTTTACTGCTGTAACTGCTAATGATATTATTTTAATATATTTTACTACAGAAGATACTTCAGCACAGACTGCTTTTACAATGACAAACATATCGATACAAGAGAAGCAAGATTATTTAATTCCTGTATACGCTCAAGATAAATTTGGTAATGCACATAAAGTATTAAGAAGAAACTTAAACCAAACTTCTATAGGTTCGGTAGCAGTTACTCCTCCGCCAGACCCAGTTGAAGAACTTATGACTGCCTTCTCTGCAAGAGTATCAGCAGATGGAGGGGGTTCTGTAGCATCTGAATCTTGTTTAACCACAATTTTAAATGACATAAATACATAATTATGAAATTTAAGCATACAAATAGAACTTTAACAGAGGTTGGTATATTACTTAGAAAAGGGTTGCAGCAAGAACTTATTGACCAAAAGCATAATGCTACTGGTAGGTTAAGTAGAGGTCTTAAATATCATGTAGATAAAAAATCTAATACAGTTAATGTGTTTTCTTCTGTTAGTTACTGGAAAGCAGTTAACAATCCTATTTTTGCTAAAATTCCTAGTTATAGTGCTATTGCATCTTGGGTAAGAGCAAAAAGAGGTATAGAGTCAACACCAGCAGCAATTACTAGGATTTACGCTAAGATGATAAGAAAGGGATATGGAAAGCCTTATGTTCATTGGACTGAGGGTAACGCTTTAAGAAGAACAAATTTTGCAGGATATGTAGCAAATAAAAAGAAGAAAGAAGTAGCAGCAAAGTTAGCACCATCAATAGGAGTAGATGTGGCTAATATGATAGCAGATAAAATTAAAAAGAATAATCCAAAAACAAATGTCACTAAGGCATTTTAATATTTAATATATATGGCAACAAATACAGAAAAAATTGTAGTACAGGTAGTCGTACAAGGAGATAAAGATTTAAAAAGATTAGAGAAAAGAACTGGGACTGCAACTAAGAGTTTTGGTAAGATGGCAGCAGGTGTTCTAGGTGCTGTTGCAGCATTTAAGACAATAACAGGGGCTGTCGGAAGTGCTATAAGAACTTTTAGAGATTTTGAATTTCAAATGGCTAAAGTTAAAGCAATAACAGGTGCTTCAAACAAGGACTTTGTTAAATTAAGTAAAACAGCACAGGATTTAGGTAGGAGTACATTTTTTACAGCAGAACAGGTTGCTAAACTTCAAACAAATTTTGGGAAATTAGGTTTTTCTACAAAGGAAATATTAAAAGCACAAAAAGCAACTTTAGATTTAGCAACTGCAACAGATAGTGATTTGGCTAGAGCAGCAATAGTAGCAGGGGCAGCAGTTAGAGGTTTTGGATTAGATGCTGGAGAAACACAAAGAGTTGCAGATGTCATGGGGGTTGCATTTACAAGTTCTGCATTAGACATTGAGAAATTTCAAACATCTATGACTAAGGTTGCACCTATTGCAGCAGGGGCTAGTATATCGTTAGAGGCAACTACAGCAGTTATGGGTACTCTTACAGATGCAGGTATTGAGGCATCTATTGCAGGTACATCATTAAGAAATATATTCTTGAAGATGCAAGACCCAGCCTCAGATTTATCTAAACATTTAGGATTTACTGTAACAAGTTCTGAAGATTTACAAAGAGCATTAGACCAATTAAATGCCGAAGGATTGTCAAATGCTGAAATGATGAAGTTGGTTGATTTAAGGCAAGTTGCTGCTTTTCAAACCATGATTAGAGGCAGTAAAAGTGTATCTGATTTGACTTTTGAACTAGAACAAAGTAATGGTGCTTCAGCAGAGATGTCACGAATCGTTGGTGATAATTTAGAGGGTGCTTTTAAAAGGCTTACTTCTGCTTGGGAAGGATTACAAATTGTAGTTTCTGAATCTGTTTTTGGCAAAGGATTGCAAAATTTTATTGATGGGACATCTAAGTTGTTTAATAACTTTACTAAATTTATAGAAGAGCCTATAGAGGAAACTTTAGATAAGGATAGAATTGCAATGAACGCTTTAGCAATTCAAACAATGGAGTTAGCAGAAGGTACAGATGAAAGAAGATTAGCAATAATTAAATTACAAAAAAAATATCCAGAATATTTTAAAAATTTAGATAGTGAAATTACAAAAAATGATGCCTTAAAAACTGCTTTAAATTTAGCCAATGAGCAATATATACAAAGAATAATATTAAGAAAAAAAGAAGCAGAAATGGATGCTGTGGCAGAAGAAGCAGCAGAGGCTTTTAACAAAAAAAGAGAACAATCAAATATTGCACAAGAGTCTGCAATAAAACTTAATGAAAATTATAATTTAGGCTTAGATTTGTCATCAATGTCTTTAGAAGAGCAAAGAAAAACTATAACAGACTTAATAGTTGCTCAAAGTGATTATACGGATGATGCTGACCCACTACTATTAACTTTAACTAAATCTGCAAAAAGGGCTGAAATTGCTACTAAAAAATATAATGATTTAACATTAGCCACAGGAGATTTAGGGGATGAATACAAAGAGTTAAAAAAACAATTTGGATTGCCAGATGACATAACTACACCTGCCCCTCTTGGTGGAGGAACTGGTGATACAGGAACAGTTGCTAAAGAAACTCAAGATAGAAATCAATCTTTATTAGACTTGCAATTAGAATATGCAGAAGCGTTAACACTTGCAGAAGGAAAATCTTTAGAAGAAAGAGAGGCTTATTTAAAAGGATTAGAAACTTTTTACAATGATGATAAATTACAAGTACAGTTAGATTTCATAAATGCACAATTAGAAAACATTACAACATCTGAAGAAGAAAAAGTTGCACTTAGACAGCAATATGCTCAACTTGAACTTGATGAAGAGAAAAGAATACAAGGTGTAAAACTCCAAAATATGAAGGATGAGGAGAACGCTAATCAAGCACTTCAAGATGCTAAAGCAAACGCAGTAAGAGGGTATCTTAAGATTGCAGCAGGATTTGTAGAAGAGGGTAGTGATTTAGCAAAGGCTATTTTCTTATTACAACAAGCAATGGCAGTAAAAGATGTTATAGTAACAAATTTTAGAACAAATGCACAGATTACAGCAGAAGGACTTGCTTTAGCGATACCAACACTAGGGGCTTCTGTAGCGACAGCAGCAACATTAGTATCAGCAAACAACGTAATGTCAGCATTATCAATAGCAGGAATTATAGCACAAACTGTTAGTGGAATAAGCAAAAAAGCAAGAGGAGGCATGATAGAAGAGTTTGCAAATGGAGGCATGGTACATGGCAGGTCACACGCACAAGGAGGTGAGAAGTTTGCAGTTGGTGGCAGAGTAGTAGAGTTAGAAGGAGGTGAGGCAGTAATAAATAAAAGAAGTACAGCAATGTTTAGAAATCAATTATCAGCAATGAACTCTGCAGGAGGTGGTGTTAAGTTTGCAGATGGTGGATTACTTAATATGCCTTCATTTACACAACAACAATTCAATGCTTTAGGACAGAATCAAATGATGGGTGCTATGGGTGGGCAGAATAAAGTAGTAGTAGTTGAGGCTGACATTACAAATAGTCAAAATGCAGTAAATGTGATACAATCAGACGCAAGAATATAATGAAATCAGAACAGTTTAAAATATATGCAATTTATTTTACTCTTATAATAATAATATTAACTTTAGGAATACTAACAAATGTTTGTTGACAAAAAAACCAAATTAGAAAGATTAGACATATGTAAAAGTTGTAGTTTTTACCGAAACTTTATGTTACTTAAAAGACCAAAGATAGCAAGAGGGGCAAGATGCTATAAATGCAAGTGCTTCCTAGATGCAAAGACTTCACTAACTAAAGAATTTTTTGGGAAATGCCCAGAAGACAAATGGTAAAATAAAACATATGAACTTTAAAGAAATCGCAGAAAACTACAACAAAGACAAAAGAAGAATGATGACTGAGGCTGTTATCAGAAATCAAAAACACATGAGGAACTTTCCCACTTATCATGCAGAATCATTAAACTTAATGTTTGCAGAGTGGCATATATTATTTCCTGCCAATAAGCAAGACTTAAGTTGCAAATCTTGTAGAGCAGCAGTAAATAAGTTTTGGGAAACTATGGTTGATGAATGGATAGAAATAGAAAGCACTCCAGAAAAAACAACAAAAACTACTAATGCCTCTAAAAAGAAAAAAGCAAAAGCAAAATAAAATTGATGTAGTTAAAGACTTCATTGAAATTGCTGGGGTAACACTAGAGAAAAGATTTGGTTTATATCCAACTTGCAAAGATGTTGTAAAACATTTTGTTGAGAAAGGTATTATAGAGCCTAAAAGACTCAGGAATTTTATGATTATTGCTGATTTTGACAAAATGTTAGTTACTAATAAAGGCAGCAGAACTAACACTTGGATGGATTTATCTATTAAATACAACATAAGCGAAAGTCAAGCACAAAATATTGTATATAAAGACAGAAAAAAATCTTCCGCCTCTAGCAATATTACATATTAAAAGTTTTGTAAGAAAATAAGGTAAAAATATTTTTACTTAATTATATTTTTGTGCCTATGACAGAAAAATGGTACGAAATTCAAAATAAGGCAGGTGTTTCTGCTGATGTATACATCTTTGATGAAATAGGAACTTATGGCGTAACTGCTCAAGAGTTCATTACAGATATTAAAGATTTAAAAGATACGCCAATCAATTTACGCATTAACAGTTTAGGTGGAGATGTGTTTGATGGTATGGCAATGTATAATGTAATCAAAAGGAGAGAGGCTAAGACTACAGTCTATATTGAGGGGATAGCAGCCAGTATTGCTACTATTATTGCTCTTGGTGCGGATGAGGTTGTTATGGCTGAAAATTCTTTGTTTATGATTCATAACGCTTGGGGAGGTTCAATGGGGGAAGCAAAAGACATGAGAAAAACTGCAGATACTCTTGATAAAATCACAAGTGAACTTACAGACATTTATAGAAAGAAAACAGGATTATCATATGATTCTCTTGCAAACATGATGGATGAAGAAACTTGGTTAAATGCTGAAGAGGCTTTTAATTATGGCTTTATTGATACTATCTCAGATTCTATTAAAGTGGCTGCAAAGTATGATGTTTCTAAATTTAAGAACATCACACAAGAAGAAATACAGAATAAATTAAGTATTAATATAAATAACAAAAAAATGACTAATGAGTTAAAAGAATGGTTTAACAACAAAGTTGAGGAAATTGTTACTGCTGTAAAAGGCGATGTAAAAGTTTCTGAAGATGTTGCTGAACAAACAGCGATAACTGTTAACTTAGGAGATAATGAGGATATTATGAATAAGATTTCTACATTTGAAACTAATAACATTGAGTTATCAAACAAAATTTCTTTGTTAGAAGAAGAGTTAGCGACTGCAAATGGAACTAACGAAACTTTAACTGAAGAGGTTGAGGCGTTAAACGCTAAAATCAACAAAGCAGATGCTAAAGGTACAGAAATCGTAACTGAAGCAGACCCTGCAGTAGTTGAAAACAAAAAAGAAGAT
>Ga0181397_1001093_pt1 | contig 9935 bp, 18 predicted proteins | sample 20SPOviralmetaG_FD_130126 | JGI IMG/M metagenome (GOLD analysis project Ga0181397, IMG submission 130126) | Marine viral communities from the oligotrophic San Pedro Time Series (SPOT) site, San Pedro Channel, CA, USA - 20 SPOT_SRF_2011-02-23 | ecosystem: Environmental > Aquatic > Marine > Strait...
ACTCGACGCGCACACACCGGCTGCTGTCGTCACCGTCGCGCATCCCCGGCATCCAGCGCCAGCCGGGCAGGCTGACGGCAAGCCGCCCCCACTCCTCAGCAGTTCTTTCAGTCATTCCTCACCTCCGGCCCGATCACTGAGGCGAGCGATGGAAGCGCGGAGCTTGTCGTTGGACGCATCGATCGTTCGGATGAGCTCAGCCAGATTCTCCTCGGCAGATTGCCAGCGCTGGACCGACGTCTCATGCCGCTGACTCATGATCTCCATCTGCTCTCGGAGGTCCCGCACCCGCTCTGACAGTGCCCGCACATGATCGCGTGCAGCGTCGCGTTCGCGCGTCACCTCGTCCAGCATGGCGCGAGCCGAGGCGAGTTCGTCGCGAATGCTCATGACATGTCTCCATCCAGAGCGTCGCTCAGGTCCGCACACTGTAGGTTCGCGCCGCGCAGGTCGCAGTCTTGCAGCAGAGCCCCGCTCAGGTTCGCGAACTGAAGGTTCGCGCTGCGTAGGTTGGCGTCCTCCAGGCACGCCCCGTCCAGGATGGCCTCCTCCATGTCGGCTTCGCGCAGGTCGGCCATCGAGAGGTCTGCCCCAGACAACCACGATGCGCGGAGGTTTGCGCCGCGAAGCCTGGCTCGGCTGAGATCAGCTCCGCGCAGGTCGGAGCCCGACAGATCCCACACATTGATGCGGACCCAGTTGGGCAGGCGATCCCACTCCAGCCGCTCGGCCTCGACCTTGGGCAGCTCTCCGGTGGCAACCGAGCGCAGGCGCGGTCCGCTACCCTCGTCGATCCAGACACGGTCGGGATCGTGGAGGATGGTGCTCTCCTGGAGGATGGTGCTCTCCTGGCTCGCGAGCCACATGAGGTGGCCACGGTAGGCTGCCAGAATGACGGGGCAGCCCGTCAGGTTGCTCGGAATGGGCTCTGCCATGATGTCTCCCTGTGTGATTTCATCCATACGACACCCCCTCCAGCTGGCACGCCGCCATGAGTGCAGGCACCGCGATCTGAATGAGGTCTGAGCGACCGACGTGACTCTGCCTCCAGTCCACGCCCTCGAGGCACGTCAGTGCTCGAGCGACCGCTTCCGTGCGACAGTTGAGGAGCACGCACCCCTGATGAGACACCTCGACGTAGTAGACGCCGAGTCCGGTGCGGAACTCGCTGACCGTGAGCCCAGCGAGGTTGCCCTCGGGCGCAGCCGGGCAGCTGAAGATCGGGGTCCTGCTCATGATGCACATCCGCAGCGTGGAGGAGGCATCTTCAGGCCTCGGCGTTGGCACCACAGCCGAGCGCCGACCCACGCCGACTTCCTGCTGATGCCCAGCGCGTCAGCAATGTCCTGCCAGCGAGCGGCAGGGTCCTGGGCGAAGAAAGCCGCCCAGTGACCGACGCCGCTGTTGTTGTCGGGCTCGGGAATCATCATGCCTCCGCAGGCTCGGTCTCCATCACCAGGATGAGGACTTCGTCCTCGACCCCGGAGATCTCTGGTTGGTAGATTTCCTCGTAGCGGTCCGCCATGGGCGTTCCGATTATTTTCACGGTTCGGCGGATGATCTCATCCGTCGAGGCCTCCGGGTCGGAGGCCGCAAGCTTCAGGCCAACCGCATTGACCTTCAGCATCGTCTGAAGGTCTTCGGGGTCTGCACCGTAGCTGTGGCCGACGGCCGCGAGGGCCTGAGCGAAGAAGTTCATGACGTCCTGCTCGGACGCCCCGCCCTTCTCCAGGTCATCTTGCATCCGCCTGACCTGGCGGATGAGATCTGAGATCAGAGGACTGGACATCACCACACCTTCGGGCAGGGGTGGCGCCAGCTCCAGCTGACGTGCTCGTCCGGGTCGAAGCGCTCGCCGTTGAAGAGGAGAATGTCGGGCTCCCCAGCGGGGGAGCGGTCGATGGTGATCCACTCGTCGAGGGTGCTCCCTCGGAGGGTGTTGTGGAGTCCGGGCCGCTCGACCCGGCACTCAAAGATCCCGTCACCCATCACCACGCAGGTTTCTCCGTCATCGTGACGGAGGATGAGAAGCGGAATCTCCTCCTCGAGTCCCTCAACCGGATCAATGATCCGGTCTGGGTGGAAACCCTTTGGCGCTGAGATCAGCGTCTCCAAAATGTCCCGCACCCGCTCCGCAGAAAACTTCATGACTCTCTCCTTCTGTTGAATCAAACCTATGCCGCCGTGGTATTGTTGGCAAGGAAAACACTCTCCTGACCTGACTTTTTTTTTCGGTCAGGTATTGACCGCCTTCTCGATCACCTCGCGCATGGCCTGGGTAGCCTCGCGCATGGCCTGGGTAGCCTCGCGCATGGCCGCCTGTGCAGCCATGCCGTCCCATCCATCCTCGCTCTCGGGGAGCGCGTCGGGCAAGGTCCGGGTCGGCCTCTTGCGCCACGCGAACTGTCGCTGCTCATTGGGCTCCGAGGTCTGCTCGCGAGGTTGATCCTCCATCGCCCTCCAGTGCTCCTGGGCAGCCTGCTCGTCCAGGAGGGTCACCTCGGTGGTGACGTGGCACAGGTGGCTGTGCAGCACCCGGTTGTCCTCCCTGACTGGCACAGACCATCGGATGATGCGCCACCGCTGGGCGTGGTCGTCGTGCCCGAGGACCCACTCCCGGATGAGAGCAGCTCCCGAGAGGGTCTGCTCGTCCTCAGGTGCTGGCCTGATGTCGAGGACGATCACGCCGTCGATGGTCCCCCTCGCACAGGCCTGCCTGACGGTCATCCGCAGATCGTGCAGGGCGACGTCGCCCAGGGAGATGAGAAAATAGCCCCAGCTCTCGACGAGAGGCTCCGTCAGGTCGAGGTGGCTGATTGGCCCAATGTTGATCAGGCCGATGGTGGCGGCGCTCTCCGAGCAGTCATTCATGAACCGCTCGTACCCCTCGACCGCCCTGGCCCAGAGGTCAGCGACCCCCAGGCCGGTGACGTCGAGCCACCGCGCGATCTGTCGGTCCATCAGACGTCCTCCCGGTGGACGAGTCCGTGGTCGTGGGCGCTGTCGTAGCGCCCGTGGATGCGGATCCCGTTCTCGGGATCCTCCAGGCCGCCGAACTGCGGCCAGTAGACCGTATGGCTCTTGTTTCCCGGCACCCACACCACCTCCCCCTTGGTTGAGGGGCCGAAGTAGCAGAGTTCGATGGTGGGGGCGTGGAACCCCTTGTCCAGGCAGATCTGCCGGAACTTCAACCAGTGAGAGATCTCCTCGGGGGTGAGCACCTCCGAGGGGTCGATGGGGGGTAGGTCGTGCATGGGGTTCTCCTGTTGTCGCCGTTGTCCGGCACCCCTTGAGCCCCGTCCGGGCAGGGCCGGTACGGGGCGGGCGGGCGAGCGGCGCGGCTCAGTCCTTCCGATCGTCGTGGAGGCTGAAGAGGTAGGTCATGTCGCGGGGGATGCCGGTGGGGACGACCCCGTCAGCCGCGTCCCACGCCCGGGCGCGGGACAAGCGCAGCTTGCTCAGCTTGCTGTTCAGCTCGTTGATGTGGTCCTGGAGCGCGGCCACCTCCGCGTCGAGGGCCTCCGCTGCCGCGACGAGGTCAGCGTTGTTGTCGTTGTCTTCGGCGGCCATGAGTCTCTCTGGGTCTCTGTTGTGGGGCTTGGAGGCATCGCCCCCTCGCCCTCCACCTATACCAAGGTGGTTTGGGTAGTGCAAGCAGCTTCTTGAAGATTCTGCTTGCGCCCACCAGGACTACGTCTTCGACGTGATCGCGGCTCGGGGGCTGCTCGTCCGCACGCCACTGTGGACGTGGATGGACGCGCCCGCCTTGCGGCCCTCCTCGGAGGAGCCGGCCGTGCCGCCCCAGCTCCGGTTGCCCCGGCTCTTGCAGGGGTAGGTCTCGTTGGCCCACCGCTGCACCTGGGCGGCGACGTCCAGGACGAGGGCAGCCTCGTCGGGCTGCTCCACCTCGGCGGCCTTGCGTTGCTGCCACAGGAGCTGGTGGACTCCTTCCACCGCGCCGTTGCGGAACTCGGTGCTGGCGGACCGGGCGCTCTTCCAGTACGGGTGGACGGACTTCTCGCGGCGCTGCTTGAGAAAGGCCTTGGCCTTCTTCTCGATCTGCCGGGCGCAGACTTCGTAGAGATAGGCGCAGACCTCCATCTGCCAGGAATAGCCGTACAGGGCTACCCGAGCGGTGCCCGGCACGTAGCGCCAGACGAGGCCGACGTGGCGGGCGACGGTCATGGACAGCCGACGCTTCCACCACTGGGTCTTGGCGTTCCAGCGGCCGTTGCCCTCCTTGAGGAGGAGGCCGTCGAGGTGGTAGGTCCGCACGCACATGGCCTCGGAGGGCTCCGCGAGGTCAGCCTCCTCGATGGCGTGCTGGGCCATCAGCTTGGCGACCAGCTTGGCGGCCACCTCGGCTTCGTTGCCCTGGGCGAGGTCCGCCATCTGGCGGAGCTTACGGACCCGGTTGATGATGTTGTTGCTCATGCGTTCTCCTTGATGTGCTTGCGGGTGAGCTTCCGAAGCTCGCGCTGGATGACGCGGGCCGAGCGCGGGGCCTTGCCCGCCAGAACGAACTCTGCCCTCGCGGTGGTGGCCCCGGTGGCACGTACCGTCGGCAGAGCGATCAGCTCGCTCCAGGTCAGCTCCCCAATGTACAGGTAGGACCGGACGTGATCGGGCAGGTCGCTCAGCCGCTCCCGCCCCGCACGCTTGACCGAGACGAGACGAGGTCCCGAGACGGTGCTCCGCCACTCCGCCCGATACCGCTCGCGGGTCTGCTTCATCCGGCGGACGAAGAAGTTGCCCAGCGGGTCTTCGCCGCGCTCGACCACCCACCGGGAGTAGTCGAGCCACGCAGCGTCGATCTCCTCCCCCTCGGGGACGTCCTCGGCGTCGCAGTCCTCATGGTCTCCGTCCGCGTAGGAGTCCACGGAGTAGGACCCGTCGGCGTAGCACCAGTAGTTGCTCTGGTGCCATCCGACCGTGCAGCTGTCTTCGTGTCCGCAGTGCCACGGGATGGTGGTGATAATGATGTTGTTGCTCACTTCACCCACCCCCCGAAGCTGACGTGGGTGAGGCCCGCGTCGCGGAGCCGCTCGATGGCGGCCCTCGCGAGCTTCTCCGCATCGGGGGCCGAGCGGCCCACGAGGGCGTTGAGTCCCCAGGACCACAGGGCAGCAGCGTCGCCGTCCTCGTTGCGGAGGTCCTCGGCGGCCTCCTTGAGAGGCTCATCGAGCCACCACGCGAACGCGGGCGCGCGGTCCGCCCGAATAGCCAGCAGGCGGTAGGCGATGCCGTTGAAGCCGTGGTCGTGGGCGTCGATCCCGTGGAGCACGCTGCGCTCCACGCTGCTCGGCAGCAAGTAGTAGGTGACGTTGTCGTTCATGTCGTTGCTCCTGTTGTTGCCGGGGTCCGGCACCCCCGGGGCCCCGTCCGCCGAGGCGGTACGGGGCGGGTTGGGGGTGAGGGTGAGGGTCAGCGCTTGCGGGCTGCGGCTGCGGGGCTCGGGAAGCCCGCCTCGACCCAGAGGTCCACCAGGACCTGGATCTCGGCGAGGACCTCCTCGGCCTCGTTGGGGTCGGTAGGCTGGGTGATGCCTGCCCGGATGGCGCGGGCGTGCATGTCCCACCCAGCCAGCCGCTCCATGACGGAGCCGGTGATGGCGATGACGTGGGCCTCCCACCCGTCCCAGGGCTGGCCCTGGGCGTCGAGGCGGAGCGCCTCAAGGTCCGCAGTGATGGTCCGCATGTCGTGGGGGCTCAGGGGGAGGCGGCTCACTCCGCACCCCCGGCGTCGAGGGCCCAGGCGAGGGCGCCGCAGCCGATGAGCTGGCGGACGCGGACGCGGACGCGGGTGCGGCTCATGCTGGTGGCCTGCGCCAGCTCGTCCAGGGTCAGCTCGCCGCGGTGGTTGAGCGCGCCGATGATGGCGCGGCGCTCGTTCCTGATCTCGGCCATGCGCTGCCAGTGGGGCTTGGAGCCCTGGGGCTTGGAGCCCTGGGGCCTGGAGCCCTGGGGCTTGGGGCTCACTCCGCACCCCCGAGGCCGAGCTGGGAGTTCCAGAGGGCCTTCCCGTTCACCCCGCCCGACCAGTCGCCCACCGCGTTGAGGGACCGCGCCGCGACCAGGAGGTTGTGCGTGGTCAGCCCGGCGGCGTACTCATTTTCGGCTTCGGCGAGGCGCGCGTCCTGCGCGTTGCCATTCTCATCCCAGGTGCGGACATAGATGGTGCGGCCCACGCGGTAGAAAAAAGGTCCGAAGCCGGGGCGCTGCGGGTGCTCCTCATCGATGAGGGGCCGGTCGATCGGCGGGGCGGTCGGGACCTCCGCCAGGGCGCCGATGTGGTCCCACTGTCGTACGAGGCGGGCGGGGAAGAGCCGCTTGTGGCCCGACACCTGCCCGAGGTGGAAGAGCATCTCGTCGTCGCGCTCACCGTTGAGCCAGCGAACGAGGCGGATGCTCGCGCTGGAGCCCTGGGCGATGGCGGCCTGGGCGACCTGGACGCACTCGCGGAGCTGGTCCGCGAGGGTCTGGTCGAAGCCCATCCCCCGGTAGTCCGAGTCCAGGTCGGGGTCTCCGCCCCGGGGGGTCGTGACGACCGCCCACTCAAAGCTGATCTTCATGGGATGCTCCATTTGTCCACTTGTGTCGGTGATGCCGGCAGGGCTGTTCCCCCTCCCGGTGAACTACATGTAGTGCCCCTGGCCCAGTGAAGCAACCACCATGGTATGATTCATCCCAGGTCAATCGTCGAGAGTGGCGACGGCATCGATGTTCTTGGCCCTCAAAAAAAGTTTTTTTTCTTTCTTGTTGCTACACCCAAACCAGGGTGGTATGGTTGTTGGGAGAGGTGGCCGTGGTGGCGCCCGCAGATGGATGTGAAGGGAGCATGACACCGTGGTCATTTTGTGGTGCTGATTCAAGGCACTACATGTGGTGAAGCTGTTCGACTGAAGTGATGGCGGGGCTTCTCGCCCGATTGCTACAGTTTTGGGAGCTTCAGCAAAAAATCATCAGCATAAGGGCAGGAGCCTCTGTGGAGCGCCTTTGGGAGTTCATTCTTTGGGATGGAGTACTCCTTTTATTAATATGTATTGGTTTCTTTAGAAACAGTAGCAGTGCCCTTGTGAGGTTAGGGGTGGTGCTGTTTTTCACTGCTTCATTGTATGTAGTGCTATGTAGCTGATGTAGCAGCGTTGGGCAGAGAAGCCCGATGCGGGCTACGATGTGGGAGAATGAAGCGCGGAACCATTTTTGTGGAGTGAAAATGAAGCGGCGGACAGAAAATGACCGGGAAGGGCGGGTGTCTCCGGGGTCGGAGAGCATCGATGTGCTCCAGAATGCGGTCGCAGTAAGCGATGTCGAGAAGGAAGTGATCCGCATCATGAGCGCCAGGGCGACCTTCTCCGCGCCCGAGACCCGGGCGATGGCCGTGCAGCTGCTCACCGCCGGCTACGCTCCGGCAGAGGTGGCGCGGCGGATGCGGCTCCACCCCGGTGCCGTCTACGATCTCGCGCGGGAGCCCGAGGTCAAGACCGCCATCGAGGCGGGCGTGGAGCGCCGTCGGGCCATCGTCGGCCATGGGCTCCAGCACGCGGCCCAGTCTGCGGTCGAGACCCTCCAGGAGCTGATGCTCGACCCGGGGGTCCCGCCGAAAGAGCGCATCAAAGCTGCGGAGACGCTGCTGGACCGGTCTGGCATCGCCCCGGACTCCGGAATCCAGCAGGGGGCGGCCGGACCTGTTACGGTGGACGTGGACTTCGACCAGCGGCTGGCGCGCATCGTGGCTGGCGGGGGGTCGAGCAACCTCGGAGACTGACATGCCTGGCTACGGTAAGCCCCCTGCAATCATGGTTATCGAGGAGACGATGTCGTCGCCAGACTACTCCGGCCCGGGCTACAACGAGGCCCGCCGGACCATGCTGCACGGTGACGGTGGCCGGCAGCAGCGTGTCGATCTCCTGCGTGAGCTGGCCGGTCAGCTGGACGAGGCGGTCCGCAAGCACTCCGAGCAGGCCTCTCGGCTCCGGTCCCTGGCGGACGAGATCTGTCGCGAGGGCCGCAAGAAGGGCTACGGTGGCCACGGCGGCGGCTACTGACCCTCCCGGACTGTCCACAGCCCCGGACGCCGGACTGCCTCCCTGCCGGACCCCCAGCAGCAGTAGCTGCCGGACTGGCGCCGGACGCCGGACTGGGGTCTGCCCCGGACTGGCGCCGGACGCCGGACTCCTCTACCAGGAGGCTCCGGACAGAAAGAAACCCCCCGAGACGGTCACCCAGTGGAGTAGGCGACCGCCCCGAGGGGCTCTATCAACAGGACACAGAGAGACGATCGCAGCGCGATCCCTCCTGCGGTATCCCTCCCCTGACAAGATGTCAAGGGACCGGAAGATTCTGGCACCCGCGAAGCCCCCTCCGCCGGAGCAGTAGGGGGCAGCCGTCACTTGCGACGGCAGACGGGGCATAGGCTCGGCTCTCTGTGGGCCTTCTCGACGGTGCGAAACGGTCCCCATAGTTTCCGGCAGCGCTTGCAGCGGGCGAACCACATGGGTGGAACGCCCCTGCATCGGATCGCATCGGCCACGGTTACCCGCTCTTTTTGCGGATCACCTTCTGGGCTCGCCTCGTTACAAAGGATGCCCCGTGCGCCTTTGCGTAGATTGCACGCTGGCTCTTGCCGTCGCACATTCCGCAAGCGTTACAGGTCATCCCCTTGTCTTGAGACGGGCACCAGATCTCTCCCTGTGCTGCCTCTTCATCCTCGAGGCCTACCCGGAAGGTTCCCCAGCCCATGGCGCGGGCTGCCTCTGCTTCCTTGAGGCTCTCCACAGAGGCCATCGCCCAAGAGCGAAGCCACTGTGCAGAAGGTCGGCGCCACTGGTGCGTATAGCCGAGCATTCCGGAGGTCGCCCCCGTCGTCTCAAGCCAAGGCTCGAGCGCGGTTTGGGGGATAGCGGCTGGGTCGCCGATGTAGGCGGTACGGACGCGCCTGGGTTGGTTCAGCTCAAGGTAGCCTTTGAGCTTGTACAGATCCCAGTCGGGTACGTAGTTACCTGCCTTCAGGGACTTGTAGACTCCACCGATCGGGAGCGCGTGACCCCAAGCGAAACAGCCCGTGCCAGGCTTGCCCCTGTCGTCCTTGACGGAGAAGAGGGGGCAGCCGCCGCAGACCGATCGGCCTGCGTTGTAGGCTGCCCTCCACTGGGTTTCACCCTCTTCCGGCTGGACGTCGGGGAGTACCCACAGCGCGGGGCTGTTGGTCTTTCCGTTGTCCCGCGAGAAGACGAGGACCCCCAAAATGGGATCTCCGTTGAACTCCGAGGGACCCCGGTACGCGACAAGGCCCCGAGGGGTCCTATGGTTAGCTTTCATCCGTTCTCCACTGTTGAGGCCAGAGGATGATCCCGTCTGGCCCCATACATGTACCGCCATGGTATGCCCGTGGCAAGGAGAAAATATGGCCCGGTTTCAAGAGGGCCCACCACGACGGCATTCTCGAAGAGATTTTTTTTTCTTCTTGCCATCCCGATACCGCTGCGGTATGATGTTCATGTCGGAACAATCCGGCGCACCCCTCACAGTGGAGCACAGAATGAGCAGCACGAGGGCGGATCTGCCCCTCTTCATGATCACGCATGCGGTCGACTGGACCGTTGACTCTACCGACGTCGCCCCCTTGGATAAGCCGAGGTGCTACGGTACGGTCCGCCCGCGCCCCTCCAAGGGGATCCGGTTCCGTATGTTCGACGATGACGGAAACATCTACTTTCGCGGTACCATGTACGGAAGCACCCACTCCGAGGCGACCGCGTTCGCTCCCCTCGAGTGGGGCATGGCGGATGCCGGGTGTACGCGCCTCGAGTACTACGAACCCGGTCCGGATGGGCGCCTCGGGTGGCAGGTGCTCTAACGCCCTCGGGCGCGCCCGGTCTGGCCCCCCCGCCGGACTCTGGCCCCCCCGCCGGACTCTGGCCCCCCCCGCCGGAC
>Ga0181397_1001097_pt1 | contig 9905 bp, 21 predicted proteins | sample 20SPOviralmetaG_FD_130126 | JGI IMG/M metagenome (GOLD analysis project Ga0181397, IMG submission 130126) | Marine viral communities from the oligotrophic San Pedro Time Series (SPOT) site, San Pedro Channel, CA, USA - 20 SPOT_SRF_2011-02-23 | ecosystem: Environmental > Aquatic > Marine > Strait...
ATGTCAGATGGATATATCATTTTCTCTGTATTACCTTCTACCCAAAATGTACATTCTTGATGTTTGTATATAAGAGGCAGCCAGTAATGATGAAACATATGTTGTCTTCCATCATAGTTGATTACTATTACCACGGTTTACTTGCCTCAACTACCGCGCTATGTAATGCACGTATTTGTCCTGGCGTGTCTATATTCTTAAAATCGGCTACTGAACTATCTTGATAATTCATAAGCTTAACATTAGTATAACCTAAATCCTTTAACATATTCATCATTTCAATCTTTGACCATACGTATAGGTGTTGACCTTTTTGATATAGTAAACCTAATGCGCACTGCTCTCGCTTTGACCTATGTGAGTTGCCGGGTGGTGAAAACTTTTCTTTTACAATGTAAAAATTATAATAGTGTTCTACAAACATTTGTTGATCAGGTGTAAGTTCTTCTCCACTTACTAATAAATTTACAAACTCATATGGAGGCCATACTGTTCTTACTACACCACCGGGTTTCAATATTCTCATTACATCTTTAAAGAAATTAATTCCTTGATATTTGTATATATGCTCAATAAAGTGTTCTGAATATACACCAAAGAATTCATTGTCACTGTAAGGTAGTGGCAAATTAGTTGCATCACCTTTCTCTACACCAGAATGTGTTGCTAGATTCATAACTTCCCAAGTCAATCCTCTTGGATTTTCTGCTGCTATTTCTAAGAACTTTGCCATATACTTAACTCCGTATGTTCTAATCTTGGCATGTCAAATTTAGTTCTTGCCAAGAAATGATTAATCTTTCCGTCAGGTTTATTAGCATACCATTGATAAGGCATTCTATTCCACTGCGTATCTATTTCAGTTACTTCAAATATTGGTTGTGATAATTGTAGATTAATATACATCTGTTCTGTATATCTCGTATGTAGTACATAATGATCTACCGAAGTAAAATGTTCACGTGCTTTAAGCCTACCTTCTTTTGACCAAAGTTGTAGACCACCATTTAAATATCTAAATGATTCATCTGGATATATTGCACTCTTTGGAAACATCCAGTCCTCACCCCACAAATGTTTGCCATAAGCTACAATGCCTCTTTGCCATAGAGGTTTATACATTACATTAGCCAACCATCTTGCAGGTCCACCAGTATGTACATGCCGTTCATGCACCATAGCAACATCTTTGATAGGATACTCGAATATGTTTTCATCTACATCCGCATGTATCAACATGTCAAGATCTATAGAAAGTATATGATCGTATTGATCATACTTCTTATCGAATATTATTTTAATTGAATCGAGTCTTGGATCGAGCTCTTGGAAAAATCTTTCATGTGATAGTTCATACTCGGCACCGCAGAAATCTGCATATGCCTGAGCTGAACGTGATCCGGCGTTTGCCCATTCCGGCATTTTAACACCACCCATATCAGCGTCAAAAGATTCATAAGGTATATAATATTGAAATACTAAATTTTTCATAACAAAACTTTTTTATTTATTTTTTCTTGGCTAATGCCTCTTTGCCGTAAAATGCTGCTACGATTGCTGCAACTGATACAAAATAGACTGCAGCCATATCACCTAAGATCTTGGCAGCTTTGTCTAATCCAAATAATGTAGCAATGATAACAAATGCTGGATATAATAACATTCCACCTAAAGCAAACCATGCCATATTTCTTTGTGCATCTTGTTTTTTATCTTCATTCTCTAACATAATCAACTTTTGCTCCATTTCAAATTCTTCATCAGTTACTATACCATCGCCGTCTTTATCAAAAGCTGCGTATTTGCTCCCCGGCTCCAATTGTTTTTGTGCATTCATTTGAAAACTCCTTTATTTCCTTCGCTATTTTGAGTGCATCATCAAAACCATTACGAAGAGAATTTGATCTATGACCATTTTCAATAAACCACTCTATACTATCTATATCAGATCCACGTTCTGCATTATAGGCTTTAGTAATTTCTTCAAATTCAAATCTTTTATTTAGTATTTCTATCAAATTCATTAGTGTCCAAACATCCTTCTTGTTCTATATTCTTTTATTGTGTTATGTAATAAATCAGTCCAGTTGTCACGATGTTCAACAAAGACTAACGGCTTTTCATGGTCTACGTCCATGACGATCACTATGTTAGGTGCTACCATACCTGTGCGTTCTTCCCACATGATAGAGTATGCTGCACCTTGTGCAAAGTAATTAGTGATTTTTTCTTTTTTCTTAATGTAACGGGATGTTTTAAAATCTATGATAGATGGTACACCATTGTATTCTGCAATGCAATCACATCTACCTGCAACACCTAGGTGATGACTAAATAGAGGCACCTCGAGACCGAATATCTTTCCAATATTTGGATCAAGGACTGTTTTAAGATTTTCGAGGCTTTGCCTGATGTTTGGTAGGAATTCTGTTGTATCTTCATTTTTTAAATACTTCTCAACTATACTATGTACACGTGTACCACGATTAGAAGCTACACCACTTATGCGGTTTGCTTCTTCTTCACCTACACGTTCACGCCAAGCTTTAATAAAATGTTCATTTAATATACTTAGAACTGTTGTGACACTAGGATAAGACTTACCATCAGGAGTACTATAAGTTCTTCCAGTTGTGGTAGTGTTTGCATCCAAGTCTTCATATCCGATATCAATTTTTTCATGCTTAAATATTTTTCTTTTCCTTTTCATCATAATTATACTGGAATATACCTTTAACTTGTTCAGTGTTTAAACAAAAGATTGCTTCAGGTGTGTACCTAAAGTTATATGACGCACTTGCTGTTGCGTATATTCGTTGATACATTACAGATACATACTGCTTACAATTCTGAATGTTTTCAAATTGCGGTTTTTGAAATACATAAAGCGGACGGTCAAGTGCAGCGCTATTTGCCATAATGAATGATACTATTATAAAAAATTTCATTTTATGCCTAACATTTCTTTAGTCATAATGTAGTCTCTGAGAAAATCAGATCTCACTATATCGTCCCAACCGAATGTTATAACACTGAAGTTCTTTAGCCGTTCGACTATTCTTAGGAACCTTTGAATACCATCGCGTTCATAACCATTTTGAAAATCAGATTGATAGTAATCGCCTGAAAAAATGACTCTACAATCTTGGCCTATACGTGTAATCACAGAGTCAAGCTCGTGGAAATTCAGATTCTGCATTTCGTCTATGATGACTACGGCATTATTAATTTGAGTACCACGAATGAATGATGTAGTTAAAAACTCCATCTGATGATTATTTATAAGCTTATTATATACAGCAGAGTCATAATCAAATAATTCTAAAGAAATTTGTTTATAAGGTTCTTCAAAAGGTTCAGCTTTTTCTTGTAAGCTACCAGGTAGATAGCCAACATCACGTGTTGGTACAATAGATCTTATTACTACTGTTTTATGATAAGGTGTAGCAGGTTCTAATGTAGACTGTAAAGCTAAATACATCGCAATAAAGGTTTTACCAGTTCCAGCAGAACCAGCAAGCACTAAGTTTTCATTATGTTGCCAAGATTCAAAAGCTTTTTCTTGATTCTTAGTTATAGGTTCTATGTCAATTAAATCTTCAAACCTTACGATACTTTTGCTCATACTTTAATTGTATTACCTCTACCTGACTTATCTTTAATTCTTTTAAGATTGTCTTTCCAACCGTCACTAGTTTTTGATAGTAGGCTACCTTGACTGCTGACAACGCCTGGAAATTTCAAAACTCTTTCAGCATTGTACTCGTTACATATAGCATCGAGTTCATCTGAAGGACAATCTACATCCCATTCAACGTATCTGTTTTTAGCATCAACCCATTTCTTTAGTGTGTATTTAGGCACCTTGATATCCTTTCCACCAGTCCGGCGCAGGCCTACCCCAATCCCATTTAGCAAATGACTTTGCCATGTGATAGTAATTACGGTATGCTGCAACAGCATCACCTTTAACTATACAATCAGGATAATGTGACATAGCTTGTGCAAACTCAGTTAATCCAATGTTTGGTATATTTATCGGAGTTTTAGCAAGTGCTTCACCAAGAACTTCATAAGTTTTATGAACTTTGCCACGCCTGTATTCGAATTCTTTACACATACCGACGAAATGTTCATAATGCCATTGATAGTTTTCTTTAGATGCTAGTGTCCATGTAGTACAAGGATGGTACTTATGAACTGCTGCATAGTAAATGTCATCACGTTCATCGCCAAAAGAGAAGTATGTTTGAATGGTCTTACCAGATTTAGACCTACGCTTTTCTGGTATGCCGTCCAGCAACCTATGTGCAGTACTTAGCATTTGACCTGATTCCACAATCATTTTTGGAACATGTCTGTCACACAACATTTGTGCAGCTGTAATTGGATTTTTGTCAAGTATAAAAATATTCATATTGTCACCTTCAAATAATATAGATTATATCATAAATTTCACTGTTTGTAAAGGATTAATTTTTTCTTTAAGTAGAAAGTCTTACCTCCGGATTTATCAACTTGATTTGGGTTTCTAAGAAATTTCTTTTTTCTAAAATTCTATTCATCTTGTTTAACTTACCTCGCTTTTTAAGTTTTAATGCATAAATTTGTAATTCATTAGAGTCTTTACGTAAACGTTCAAGTTGTTGCAACATGTGTTACCTTTCGTTGATATTATAGTAAATTAGGGAATGCCTCCTTTACTACAGGTTCTGTGATACCTTTAAGTTTTTCTTTGTTAATCATTGACAAAACAACTTTAGCATCTTCAGGATGTACACCTTCTAATATACCAATAAAGATTTGTTCTCTTTTGTATTTTGGCATCTTATCACCTTGACCACCTTTTACAAAATATTTAAACTTTGTATTTTCTCTAAACAGATTTGCTGGGTGGTGATGAGCCGGTGAAGGAGTATATGGAGGTCTACCAATAGGAAGATTCCATTGTACCTTATCGTCCATCGTGCCGCGTATGACATCCTTTAAAGCCCATGATTCGTTTTCTTTTAAAATCTTGACTTTTTCTTCACGAGTTCGTTGTTTGCCAACTTCTTCTAATATTTCAAAAACATATTTAATCATTAAATAAACTCCTGTACACTTTCAATCAATTGATTACACCTCTTAGTAACTAAGTAGTGAAATACTTTACTTTTATTTTCTAAAGGATTTTGATCCTCATAGTTATTTATAATTTGTTGTTTGAGCTCGGGTGGTGTTTCGCTAAGAGCAATTAATTTTTCATTCCTACAATAGTTACGATACCATGATGCAGCATAAAGTAATTCACCTTGTTCAAGATCTTCCATAATATCTTCTACTTTCTTTTGAGACATAGGTGTTTGCCTGAAACCTTCTACAAATGTATCGTCATTAGATAAAATGTTTGGTACACCATCGCCTTTATCACCACGAATAATATGATTAAGTAAGAAGTACCTAGCATTCTTTTCTACAATTTCTTTCTTAAGTATTGGTGAGAACTGTCTGACATTTTTAAATCTTTGTAGTTGTACAAAGTCTCTATCAGAAGATACAATCATGATTTTTTCTGGATTAAAATCAACACGTGATTTCTTAATGACTAATGTACCGATAACATCATCGGCTTCACAACCATCTATCTTAATAACTTTATATGGAAAGTTTTCTCCGATTTCTTCTCGTATAAGATTTAGAATACGAAATGCTTCATCCCAATCAAAAGATGAAGTACCTCTATCTTTTTTACGATTAGCTTTGTATTGTGGAAATGCTTTCCTACGCCAGTTGTTTGCAGCATCTACAGCAAGAACCATTTCACCGAATTCTTCACGGTATCTTTTATGATACATTCTAAGAGAATTCAATATCATATGACGAATCATTTGTTCATCAAATGTTTTATTGATTATGATACTTGCTAGTGCAATACCACTGTAGTCAACTATAATCATTAGCCAATCCTTTTGTTATTATAATAATCGTATGTTCTTTTATAAACATAAACATCCCATAGTGTAGCATTCTTCATACCACCTTTAGGATCGCCAAAGTAATTAAAACCATTGGTTGGTTTTCTACCTTTCTTTTCAACTCTAAATTTAGTTTTACTAGAATTGCAAGCTTTTACAATAGACTTAACCATTTCATATTCAGCCATATCTCTTGGATCTTTAGGATCAAACCTACCAATCCATGATGTTGATCTTTCGTGCTTTCCAATGTGTATTCCCATTATATAATCTCCTCAGATAGTTTTTGAACCATTGTGTACTTATTAGCGAGATCTTTTATGATCTTCATATTATAATCTTCTCTTAAGGTTTCTCTTCTAATATGCTCTGGAAGAGTTCTTAGTAAAAGTTGAATTTTAATCAATGGTTTATCTGACCTAAGGATTAATTCTTTTAAGTTTTTAGTACTGATTGGTTTAGACATATAAAGTTTCTCCGCTTTTTTGATTTTAATAGATATATTATACCATACTTTTATCGTAATGTAAAGGAAAAAATGCATTTAAATGTAATTTTTTTTCCATACAGAATGTAGTACATATAGCCATATGCCATTTATTGCCGGCTCTATCAAAGCCACTGATCCAGCTTCCCATAAACTTGCACCTGTCATTATGCTTACAACTGTCATAGAAATTGCAATATGACCTAATGTATATACCGATGCAAGAGCTAGGCTATCTATACGTTTCATTCCATATCTTTTCAAAAGGTTCTTCGGTATACTCTAATCTTTCATTATTACCCCAGAGTCTTTTAACATATTGACGATGCATTCTGTCTATGTCTTTTTGGCTCCAGCTGTCAGGTATTAGGTGTCCTTTGACTGCGTAATAAAGTCTATTAGCTTCTTTATTTTCTTCTTTTTTTATACGCCATTGCATCCAATCATAGTATCGTTCTGGCTCATTCGTTTCAATATGATCTCCGGTTCCAGTCATGTCTTGTGTATACCTATTTGTCATTTATCTTAACCAATGCTAATTCTTTACCACCTAACTCTCTTAGTTGACACTTATACTCATACATAGAGTTGTGGCCTTCATATTTAGTTAAGCAATCACGAGCAGTAATGTTTTTCCACATTACTTTTTGACCACTGGGGTAAGTTACTTCGTAAACTCTTAATTTCTTATCCCAAGATTTAGGAGAACCATCTGTCATATATGTTACTGTCATTTTATCAAATCCTCCATTGGAAATATTTTTGATATTGCTTTAGCGCATGCTATAGCAACTTCACTACATTCTTTCTGTGTACCGTTAGAAGATCTTAATTCTATGAAATGAATCCAACTTCTTATAGATCCATTCATATATAATCTAGATGTAGTTAATCCTTCTGGTAAAACTGCTCTGGCAACTTCTTTTGCAATTCCTTTTTTGATTGCAGCATTGTAGACTTGCCTACACATCCAGATAACTCTTTGTTGTTCTCTTTTCCAATCGAGTTGGAAATTTTCGTCATCAACTTCGACACTACTTTGTCTATTCTTATCATCTTGCATTCTCGCTTCTCTAGTAACAAATTCTAACTCCTTTACTGGATTTGCATATCTTTGACTAAACTCTTGAAAACTAAAACTTCTATGCCTGAGTATTTGTCTTGCTATATCTCTTGTAGTATTGATTTCAATACAGGCACTTGCCATTTCAAATGGAGACCAATGCTGGTGTTTAATAAGATATTTTAAAAGTTTTTCATTTGTTGCTGTGTTTTCTTGACCAGACGGATTAGAAACTCTAGCACAGTATGCTATAAGATCTTGTACATTCTCTAATCCAATAATGTCTGTAGGTTGCGAATAACTTATAAGTCTTGCTATCATAATTTGAAATCCTTAAATCTTTGACCAGTGGTAGTGTTATCAAATACTGGTGTATCATCGGTTAATGTTTGTTCATTTTCTTCAACATCGTATAATCTCATTTTAGATCTATCAACACCAATTACAAATCTTTTATGCATTGTTGGATCATTATATCTATTCTTTAATTGCTTTACCATGAACTGACCTTGTTGTTCAAGTTCTTCGGTGGATATTAATGCAAACATCAAGTCCGCTGTTGCGGGTAATCCAAAAGATTCACTTGTATCTTCCAGCCCAACATCCGAGTTAGAATAACCAGAACGAGTCGTTTGCGTTGCAGAGAAGATCGGTACGTTGAACTCGACCGCAAGGCCACGTAACTCTTCAGCAATTGCTTTAATGTAAGTGTATGAATTGATTGATCCTCCCATTGCTTTCATTCTTGAACTTGAACATATATTTAAATAATCAATAAAGATAAGATCTGGTTCAAATTGTCTTTTTAATTTCAGTTCATTAAGTAATGCTCTAAAGTGGCCAGAATGTGCTGAACCAGTAGGATATTCTTTAATGATCAATTTACCAGTAGTTTTCTTTGCAATGTTACTAACCATCAGTGAAAACCTGTCTTTAGATATCTTATCGAGTTGATCAATAGGTACATCAAGTAAGTTAGCATCTATTCTTTCGGCTATTCTTTCTTCAGCCATTTCCATAGTAATGTATAATACGTTTTGACCTTGTACTAAAGATGATGCAGCTACATGGCACATAAACAAAGACTTACCGACACCAGTGCCAGCCAGCGCAATATTTAATGTTTTACGTGGTACACCACCTTTTGTAATAGTATTAAAGTATTCTAAATCAAATGGCAATCTATCTTCTTCAGTATGATAAAATTTAAATCTATCTTCAGCATTTTCTACATAATCATGACCGACTTGTAAATCAAAGCCAACACCTAAAGCTTTAGTCAATAAATCAGGTAAAGCACCTTTAGTTAATTGTTCGTGCTTTCCATCAATAATTGATATGGATTCCATTATTGCAAGATATATTGCTCGATCTTGACACCACTTTTCCGTAGTGTCCAGTAACCATTTATCATCTACCTTTTCATTGGAAAACAACTGTGGTACAATATCCATAGCCAAATTATATTGTTCATCATTTAATTTATCAGCACCATCGAGTTCAATTTTAAAAGCTTCAGTGTTAGGTAGCTTATTGTACTTCGCAACAAACTTACCTGCTTCACGAAACAATATTCGATATATGCCTTCAAAGTAATCTGGCTTGATGAATGGTAATACTTTACGCATGTAGTTTTCATCAGTTAATAGATTACGTAATATAGTTTGTTCTAAATTAGTAGGCATAGGCAGCTTTTCTCAAATCCTCATCTATTTCTTTTTGTATATCTTCAACTCTACTTTCTAAGTAGCTTATTGAAGTATGTATATGACCTGTATCGTGTGGTTGTAGTTTGCTTTTTGCAACTGCAATTTCATCCATCAAAAATATTAGTCTTTGACTACTTGGTATCTTCATCCTTAACCTCTCTTGTTATTACATTACCATCTTCTATTCCTCTGGCCATTACTTGCTCTAGCAGTATTCCAGCGAATTCTTGTAACTTTTTATTTTCTCTTGTTAACTCAGTATCCGGCGTATAAACAATGTCAAAGTTAAAAGACATATACTTATCTTTTCCTTTGCCATTGAATTTTACTACACCAAACTTCAATACTGTTTCAGTAAAGGTGCCTGAAAGTATTCTTACATTCCAAGCTTGATCATCACCTTTATCTGGAATTATTTGATAATGCTTATCTTCGGTCAACACCATTAGTGTTGATCCATTTTAGATAAGTTGATAGCATTATTTACAATTGAATACTTATTCGTTAAATACTGTTTAAAATCAGTATCTTCCATAATAGGTTTCCAAAAGTCTTCAGTTAATGTATCTTTTTCTCGAACTTTTGGATCCACCAATTCTCCAGTAGTTTTGTCAACCCTACAGTACCAACCAACACTGGGCTTAGAAACATAATTACCAGACAAAGCAGCGTCAAGCAAGCCACTCCAA
>Ga0181397_1001098_pt1 | contig 9900 bp, 13 predicted proteins | sample 20SPOviralmetaG_FD_130126 | JGI IMG/M metagenome (GOLD analysis project Ga0181397, IMG submission 130126) | Marine viral communities from the oligotrophic San Pedro Time Series (SPOT) site, San Pedro Channel, CA, USA - 20 SPOT_SRF_2011-02-23 | ecosystem: Environmental > Aquatic > Marine > Strait...
CGCCAGTCGTAAAAAGGGTTGCTCCATTTTCTAAAAGTAATCTGAAAACTATTAAGACTAATTATCATACTACTAAAAACAAAGTACTAAAATGTCTTCATACGATGAAATTTATGCAGAAGGTTATGAAGAAGGTTATGAAGAAGGTGCTAAAGAAATCAAACAACTCAAAAAACAAATTGATGAACTCACAGAAGAAAACAAGAAATTCAAAGATGAAGAAAAAAAAGATTATGATGATAAATATTACAAACTTACTAAACCACTAGATGCAGAAATTACATACAAACTTAATCCACCAAATCTTGATGAAAACCTTTATGGAAAAGGTTTTGATGATAATCAAGTTTCTGTAGATACAATTAGTAAAGATTATGATGCTGATGCATCAACTACAAAAACACTTCCAATTGGAGTATTTTGGGATTATAATAATGATAATATGAACCATATTATGTGGAACCATTATAGTTTTGCCAACGATGCTTATGACCAAGATGTATTTATGGATTTTACTTGGATGAAGGAATTTAAGAAATTACATTGGAAGAAGGGTGAAAAAGTATGGTGGATGATGAAATCTAATAGTGATGGATATTTTAATGTTTGGAAAATGAATGAAAAAGAGAGAACTTGCAACGATTATTTAGATGAAGAAGGGTATATTTACATCAATCTATTTACAAGGAGATTTAATCATAAGGGTAGTATTTATGAACGTATTGATTGCAGATACAATCGTAATCTTAATATTGAACTTGGACGCGATGAACATTGGCAACCAGATAAATATTAATCATAAATATAATATTATACAGAATATCAAAATACTTATACAAATTAGAAAAATATAATAAATTATAGAAATTTTTAAAAAAATTTCATATATAATTTTTTATTTATACTAATAAATGGATGATAATGAAGAAGAGTTGTTCCCAGAATTAGTTGAAGCACCGCCAGAACCAGAATATGACATTCCAGATAAAGATATTGAAAGTGAAGAAGAAGATGTACCAGATGATCCACTTATTCCAGAGATTAAACCCAGAGAAAAAATAGAACAACAAGATATGTTTATGGAACAAAAATCAAAAAAAAATGTTAAAGTTGTCATTGAAGATAAAGTTGAAGAAATTCCAACTATTGTTGCTGTTAAACCAGATATTAAACCAGATGTTAAACCAGTAAAAAAGAAGAGAGTTATGAGTGAGGAACATAAAGCAAAACTTGCTCTTGCTAGACAAAAAGCAATGATTACCAGAAAAGCAAATGCTGCAAAACGCAAAGAAGAAAAAGAATTGGAAAAAGAAGAAAAACAATTATCTACAACTATGAGACGTAAGAGAGTTGAAAAAATGAAACAAATTGTTAGTGATAAACCAGTTGTTATGAAGAAACCAGAAGTTGTTGAAAAAGTTGTTGAAAAACAAGTTGGTTATACAGAAGAGCAATTACATTCAGCAATTGCTATGGCACTAGAAGTTGAAGATAAAAAAAGAAAAGTTAGAAAATCTAAAAAGTTAGAAATGAAAAAAGAAGAAGAAAGCAAAAAGAAAATATTTAATACTATTAATAATGCTGTTACTGGTAATCCAGAATTAGATCAGTGGTCGCATTGCTTTAACTAAATTCAACTACAAATTTACCTCTGCGGATTTTTAAACTATTTTTTTGTTTTTGTATCATACGTTTTTTTCTTTCAAGTTTCTTACGGCATCTACTACTCATAATATATTCAATCTTTTTATTCATATCAATCATCTTAGGATCTTTATTAAATGCATCAATTGCTTTTCTACAACTAGGTATATCACAATAATTAGAAATATATATTACTTTTTCATACATATCATCCCAATCAATAAATGGACTATGACTTAGATAATAATCATTTTTACAATACATAATAATATACTTAGATATTTCCATAACACTATTTTTCTCTTTGATTGTTAAACTTTTTGAAGCATCTGGATTTACTAAATATTGCATCAACTCATCTTTATTTTTAATAAAAAAATATTCATTATCCTCTTTTACATCTTCAATTTTACTTAATTCATACATAAGATGATAACTTATATCTTTTTTATTCATATTTATATAATTAGCAATATTTAAATCAAACACTTCAACTATTTCTTGTAATTCTTTTTTACTATGACTGCTATGTATCTTTTCCATTATGTTATATAATATATAATTATATATTTTAAATAATATTCAAACGCATCAATCTTCAATTCTATTTACAGCAACTTCATATATTTCTGCATCTTTTTCAATACCAATAAAATTACGTTTCATATTCTTACAAGCAACACCAGTAGAACCACTCCCCATTGTGGGATCTAATACAACATCACCTTCTTTACTATAATATTTAAATATCCATTCCATAAGTGCTACTGGTTTTTCAGTGCTATGTTTTCCTTTTGTGCTTTTAATTTCTAACATAGTTGTTGGTAATGGTGGTTCAAACATACTACCACCTTTTCTACCTTTAAAATCAACTTTATTTTCTAAATAATCAGCATTATATATTTGTTCTTCATTATGATTATATTCATTTTGTTTTATAATACTTGTTGGTAATGGTGGATCATATAAATGACTTTCAGCACCTTTTCCACCAAGTTTAGCATCATACTTTCTATAATTAACTTTTTTATCTAAATAACCTTTACCATAATTTTCTTCTTTCTTAATTGTATTTCTTGTTTTCTTTTCTCTTTTATCATAATCTTCATTTGGTTCAATTATATCTTCTTTAACAATACTTGTTGGTAATGGTGGATCATATTTAGTTTGTGTTTCCATACCACTTTTACTTCTATTTTTAATCATACCTTTATTATCAACATTATCTTTTCCACTCCTTTTTGTTGCAACTTCTTTTATAAACTTATGTTTATGGGTACTTAAATCATAAAATGGCAACTTCTCATAAAATACATATATCATTTCGTGCTTACGCATTGGCATCTTCTTGGCGCATAGAAAACCAGTTGGTGCTGACTTAACCCATATAATATCATATCTAAATGGTATTTTCTTTGGAGCAGAGTTTATTAAACTTACACCAAACTTTGTTGTACAAGTAAAAAATATTGGTGTGTTTAATTTTTTAATTCTCATAATTTGTTTCCAAAACTCATCTAAATCAATTAAACAATCCCACTTACAACTTGTTTGACCATATGGCAAATCACAAAATACTAAATCTATACTATCATCATCTAATGATTTCATATGTTCTAAACAATCACCATTTAATAATAAACTCATTTTATATAATATAATATAATATATATTAATTTTATATTTTAAATATAAAAATGTATAATTTTAAATTTATCTTAATACTTAAAAATAACTTACTTTATAGAATTATGAATTATATCAAGTGTCTTAACCAAACTCAAGGAAAACTAAATGAAACAAAAGTTTTAAAATATCTCAATCGTAAAAATGATAAAGATGATTTTTGGGTAGATAATAATGTTAAAAATAATAGAGGAGTTATTGATTTTAGACACAATACTAAAAATTTTATGGTTGAATTAAAAAGTAGAAATTTCAATTATAATGATTATGATGATTGGCAGATTGGACTAAATAAAATCGTTCATATGATGGAAAATCCAGAATATCAATATGTTGTATTTTTTCTGTTTTATGATGGACTTTATAGTTGGAACTTTAATATTGCAAATCTAATCAATCATTGCTCTTGTAAAGAAGGTGGAACAAATAAGAGAGGTACAAATGAAATTACTGATAATGTATTTATTAAAAAAGAATACTTAACTTTAGTATCAGATAAAATTATAAATGAACCACTAGAAGAAGAGGATGATATTTGTCTATTGTAAATCTATACATTGTTTTACTACCTCTTTTAAATTATCATCTAACTTACAATCTCCTATATCTTTATCATTAAACATTTCTTTGTCTATTGTATTATCTTTATGACATACACATACCATACAATTGCCACATTCACTAAAACCACATTGATTTTCTGCAAAATCTACCATACTTGCTCCCTCTCCTTGTGAGTTTTTTCTAAATCCACCCATAGATTTAAAATATTTTTTTGTATAGCACATAGTCGCCTCGTGAATTTGTCTCAGTGCTTCACACTTTATTCCAGTCATCTTCCAATTATGATGTGGATAAACAAATAACATCTCAGCACTTCCAACTAATCCATAATTATTTTTTTTTAATAATCCAACACTATATTCAATATATTGCGGTAAATATATATCATCATCATCCATATTAATACATATTTTATAATTAGACAACTTCACTAATTTATTTCTCTTTTCTCCGATTGAATAATGTTTTCTTGTATCTCTATGATAAATTATTTTAATACCAATCTTCTCTTCAACTATTTTAACTTCTTTGGCATTTAAAAATAATGGATTTTTATGATCGTCTAAAATTATACATTCTAATTTATTTTTTGGATAAGTTGTAGAATATAAATTTGTCATAATTAGTGGCAAAAATTTTCTCCTATTGTATGTTGGCATTAGTATAGATACATTAGGTAAGTCTTCCATTTTATAAATATAATATATAATTATCTTAAAGTAATAATTTAAAAAAACCAACTATTATTAGATGACTTCATATCATTTTTAGATTTTTCTACTACAATTACATCTTTGTTATATGTATGGATTAAATCTTTTATAATCTTTAATTCATTTTTAATTATAAATATATCATCTACTATTGATTTTAGTAACACTTTGTTTTGTTGTGCCAGCGATGTACTGGATGTTTCCATATTATTTATAATTATATATATAAAAATAATATATTAATAATTATAAAATAGTATGAAAAGTATTGCATTTCTTGTTCCATCTACATCAAAAAATAGAGATTGGAAAAATTTAAATGATACATATTTATATCAACATCTACTCCCAAGTATTAATTCATTGAGTAAAAATTTTAGTATTAAAGTTTTTATTGGTATTGATGATGATGATGAATTATATACTAATCTCAATTACTTACCTACATTTTATCCACCATTATTAAGTGCATCACATAATATAACCCACAATAAAATACATTATGCTTTAGAATGGATCAAAATGAAAGATATGAAAGGAAAACCTACAAGTATCTGGAATAGTTTAGCAACTGAAGCAATCAAACAAGATTATGACTATCTAATGATACTAGGTGATGATATAGTTTGTGATAAAAGAAATGAATGGTTAGGTATATTTCTTAAAAATTTAAAAAAGAACAATAATATTGGATTTAGTGCTGGATGGAGTAATAATGATGATATACCTACACAATTTCTAATTCATAAAACTCATATTGATATCTTTGGATTTGTTTATCCTCCTACAATTAAGAACTGGGGATGTGATGACTGGATGGCACAACTATATGGTCAAAAATATGGATACTGGAATAAAGAATATAAATTACTTAATGTTGGTGGAGAACCTAGATATGATGTAGAGTTTCCAAAACAATATATTTTAAAATTAGTTAAACGTCATAAAAATATATTGCATAAGTATATAGACAATGCCAACTTACAGAGAAAAGTTTAATAAAAAATATGGTTTTAAAAAAGATGCATCACATTCAATTGCTGAAATTAGTAGATTAACTGGTTATAAGTTAAGTGGATTAAGAACAATAGTAAATAAAGGAAGAGGCGCTTTTAAAAGTAATCCACAAAGTGTTAGACCACAAGTTAAATCAGCAACTCAATGGGGAATTGCTAGGGTGTATTCAGCAGTTATGGGAGGCAAAGCAAAGAAAATAGATGCTAAACATCTAATTAAGAAGTAGTAATTTGAAAACTTTTTAATAAAATATCTATAATAATAAAATATATGTTATACATATACACACAAAATGCCAATCAGCAAGTTTTCAACTCTAACAGAAATGAAAGATTATGTTAGAAAAAATAAATTAAATAAAGGTGAGATTAAATTAAGTATGAAAAAATCAGTAATGCTTGCAGCATTAGATAAGGGCGGTCATATTCATACTGGTGCGAGAGGTGCTGATGCTCCTAAGAAAAAAGCAACGCCAGTTAAAAAAACTACACCATCAAATACAAAAGCAGCATATAAGGAAGGATATGATGAAGGATATGAACAAGGTATTGATGATGTAGAAGGAGATGTTGTTGGTGATGATGGTGGTGAGATTTTAGATCCAAAAGCACCAATAGTTACGGATTATAAAAATGATGATGATAGAAAAGCAGTCATAAAGGGTTGGAAAGAAGGATATTTAGCAGCAACAAAAAAGAAAACTACACCAAAGAAAAAAGCAAGTCCAAGTGTTGTTGTAGATGATGATAAAAGTAAAGAATATTTGAATAAACTAAAAGCAGATTTAACTGCTTTTAATAAAAAATATACTGCTGCTAAATTTAAAAAATTAGATAGTAAAGGTAGATCTAAATTATTAAAAGAATATAATGATGATAGTGCTATTATACAAAAAGGCAATTTAGAATTTAAAAAGAAAATTACTGACAAAAATGGTAATCCAACAAAATTTTATAATGACTATACTACAATGATTAAAACAATCGCAGAAGGTTATGGAAAATTTAGTCGCGTAAGAAAAAATATTAAAAAATTAATTTAATACATAATTATTCACCAAAGGTTATAAACCTAAAAGGTTTATTCATCATCATCATCATCAATAAATTCTTTATCGCCATCATCCTCTGGCAATTTTTTTACATATACATTATTTTGCATACTAACACTATGACCTCGCGCAGCAGCATCTAGTTTCTGACCTTCTACTTTTTCAGAATATTTATGAGACAAAATACTTTTTGCTAGCATAGTTGTACTAATACCAATTCCGATATGTTTGCGACTATAATACATAAGATGATTTGTTAGACGTTTCTTACTCATCATCTCATTGTTGTATGGAAATACAATATTGTTTTTTAGTGTGTTAAGGTAAGTCCTAAATTCTTTTTGAAATTCTTTATCTGTAATATCAATCTTAATAGTTCCATATTTCTTTTTGGTTTTATAATCATTGCGATAAATTGTAATCTTTTTTGTTCCAACAACAAGATAGTTATTACCGCCTTTATCTTCATTTGTTAGTTTTTTATATTCTGTTGGTGTAATCCTTTGTAGTGTTGCAACTTCATTACGTAGATGATAAATACTTAGTAGTTTAAATAAGATATATTCCATTTGTGATTTTTCTTTTTTTAGTGCTTCCAATAGTGAATTGATCTTTTCCATTGGTAGCAGTTTATCTTTTTGCTTTTCACTAACTACTCCAGTCTCATTTTGCTCTACATATTTAGTATTTGTATCTCTTACAATTTTACTATATTTATTAATTAGATCTTTATCTGGTTTTTCTTCGCTTTGTAATAGGGTGATAATAGCACTATAATAATTGCGGCGCGTAGTAAAACTAAACTTTGATAAAAATACTTCAACTTTCTCATCATCTCTGATGAAATCAAAACTTTCCATTGGTTCATCTTCTGGTTTAAGATTTTGAGATAGACGTTCAATGCTTTTAACATATTGTGATACTGAAATATCTTTTAGATATGGTTTTTGCTTTTTAATAATTTCTGTGTAATGTTGGTTCATACTTATTATATTATATATATATATTTTTATTTTTTTAAGTAAATTTAAAATTATTCTAAATCAATTGTATCAAAGTTATCTCTCAATGATTTATTTTCTTTAACATTATAATTAACTACTCTTAATGATTTCTTTGTTAGAGTAGTTAGAGCAGATGTAATAAATACGGCATCGTCCCAACTTACTGAATGACAAGTTTCAGCATTTGGAATATTATAAACATCTCCTTTTCTTTGATAATCATTGAAAAAATAATTTGGATTTTCTGTTGGTGTCGTTTTGATACGTAGTGTGCCATCATCTAATTTCTCACATTCTGGTAGAAACTCAACATAATTGCAATCTACACCAAAAATAGATATATCATCATATCCTTCCATAAGTGCCATAATATATGCCGCACTACCACTACACCACATTGCCATATATCTCATTATACAATTTGGAACACTTTTAAGATGTTCAGCATAATAAATATTTTGTGATGTTTCATTAATCTCTTGAATTTCGGGGCATATTTTTAAAATTTCAATACTTAATAAATATCTCTTACATCTCTTTTCTTTTATCATTTGTAATATTTCTTTTACATTATTTTTACATACTACACTATCAATACAACAATAATGTGTAGGGAACCATCCAATCTTATACCAAAGTCTAAATGCTTGACACATCCCTATAGTATCACCTTCAAGTTTAGTAAAATCAGTTTTTTCAAGAGATTTGCCATTACCGAGAATATTAATTTTCTTCATTTTATTATATAATATATAATTTTATTTTAAATATTATTTAGAAATATTAGTTCCACAACTTTGAGTGGATGACTTTGTAGGATCTTGAAAATTATAAGTATGTAATATATGAGGTATATTTTTTTGTGTTTTAGGATATTCAAGTTTAACTCTTCTTAACCAATTAGGATCTTCACATCCCAGTGTATCAATATCAGACCTATATACATTCTTAAATCTATTGTGCCAGAGACACCACTGCCAAGCATAACGTTTATAAACTGGTAATTTATTTTTATTATCAATACCTACATATTCTAAATCCATACTACTATTTAAATCACATATTACTTTGAATTTATTTTTACCTACTAATGCTAATTGATCGTATGTTATAACATCTACATCTGTTTCTAAATTTTTTATAGTATTGTATGTTTTAATAATATAGTCATCACTTACATCATCATCATCATCAAGATGCATAAAGTATTTTCCTTTACTTTTACTTTGTAATATATTACGTTTATAAATTAATGGAACACTTCTATTATCCATATGACAAACTAATTGAATTTCTTCGTTTAAATTATTATCATCTATTTGTTTTTGTATTTTATTTATTAATATAGCAGTTGTAGTTATACGTTCCGTTATAGAAGGGATACAAATAGAAATCAAATACATTTTATATTATATCAGATATTTTATTTTAAATAAAAAAATTATGATGAAGTCATCCAAAATTAATAATTATTATGAAGTGCTTTTTCTAATATGGAGAGCAACAATAGTTGAACCTTGTAAATCATCTACTATCACTTCATTGCGATCTACTATATCAATCTTAATATTATTTAATATCATCTTATCTGTGTTATTTAGTTTAATGTAGGTTTTTTCTGGTGCTGTAAAGTACAATTCACCATATTGCTTACCATCATTAGTAAATCTTGGGATGTGATATATCATTTGAGACATTGATGATTTAGCACCATTAAATGATTGAATTGCTAAATCATTAACTCTGACAAAACAAGATGATACAGCAAATTCACCAGCATTTAAACTATCAAATGCAACACCGCTTGCGGATGTTGTGGGAGCGCCATAAACACTTTGTTCTATTTGAGAAAATGTTTGGAAACCAAGTATTCGCCCCATATTTGCATTATTTTGATTAATAGGAATAACATATAATTTCTGTTTATATTGATTAAAATCATCAATAAAATTTTCTTTATTTACTATCATTACAACACTATAATCTATAGTTCCATCACTATTAAGATTTTTATATCTATAATTAGTTGGAGCATCTGGATTACCATACCATAGTGTAGATGGTCTTAATTCATTAAATCTAATTTCTTTTTGACCTCTTGATGATATTGCTGCTTGAGACCACCAATCACTGCCAGCAATGAGTGGATTGTCTCGTCTAGGCAAATTATCTTTCTTATTAATTCTAAAAGTAGAAGTTGTCGGAAAACTAAAATTGGCTA
>Ga0181397_1001104_pt1 | contig 9877 bp, 11 predicted proteins | sample 20SPOviralmetaG_FD_130126 | JGI IMG/M metagenome (GOLD analysis project Ga0181397, IMG submission 130126) | Marine viral communities from the oligotrophic San Pedro Time Series (SPOT) site, San Pedro Channel, CA, USA - 20 SPOT_SRF_2011-02-23 | ecosystem: Environmental > Aquatic > Marine > Strait...
AGTACTTCTCCTGACACACCTTCGCCACCCCTCGTGCCGCATCCCGCGACGGCTGCTTCGACACTATCATTCCCGCCAAACTCAACGCCGCTACTGCGGCGATCTGTGGGAGCGACATTTGCTTTTTGTTTGGAATAAAGTGCATCAATCTGCTGCCGCTGCTTGTCCAAAGTCTCAGTAGCGCGTTTGCTTAGCGTGCTGAGTTGTTCGCGTAGATGCTCGTTCTCCTGCTCCAAATCTACCATACGCTGCTTAGTATGCGCAAAATGCGCAAATGCAGCATCTACCTTAGGTGCACTGGGCCTCGCCGGAAGTTGTCCTCTCGCACGCATTGCATCCTCCATGTACCCCCTCGCTCCCAAAACACCTTCACCATTTACCAGACGGTTGCGGGCTTCCACGAACGTCCTCGACATATCTAGTGTTGCACAAACAACCTTTAGAATTAACTTAATATCTCACAGCCTGTTTACGCACTCGCGTTGTACATATCAGTCGGTTTACGCAATCGCGTTTCCAGGATGTTCTCTTCTGTAATTTCTGTAAAATTTCGTGCTGTTTCGTTAATGAGAGGCTTGACGTAAGGAGAATCCGACGCGGACGAAGCTGGATCTGTTTCGTTAAGGAGAGGCACGTAAGGAGAATCCGACGTGGTTTCGTTAAGGAGAGGCACGTAAGGAGAATCCGACGTGGGCCAACTTTCGGTTTGAAGAGTACCGGGAGGACTATATGGCCTGTACGGCGTCAAGAAAGGATCTCGAGTAAGCAATTCATCAGACGCGGACGAAGCTGGATCTGGAGAAGTAACGTCAAATTCCATTTTGTGCGGTTTCGACACTCTTGGCGTCAAGATAGGCTTAAGCATATACTTAGTATTCCGTTCTTCAATTCCTTTTTTTGCATTCCTGCCTTCAATGCCTTCCCGCCAACCCTTCATTCCATAAGGCATCATTGAGCCGTCACCAAACTCACCAGGAATGCCTAGTCGCTTCGTCATACAAATCTCCGGACCAACCGGACGACCCTTCACCCAATGCTTAAAGTAAACCCACGCCTGCTCAAGGTTTTGCGGACCTGTTTCTGCGAGAAGATTCATGCGTAAATCAGCTTCAGTTGCCAACCTCTTCTGGTCACGCAGGTAATCGCGCACGCCAGGCAAATGGGTCAACTGTCTCCGTCCCCACCAAGTTGGATACCAGTCTGCCTTTAGTGGCTGCCCAGGCACCTCGTCCTTTTCTCGAAAAACAGCCAGGCGTTGTGGTTTACCTGCATCGTTTTTATAAGGGAGTTTTGCCAAATTGTCCTGATGTTGACCCGCAAGCCATTGATTGAACTCCGCCTTCAGGCACTCATCAGCTTCCTGTTTGTAATCTTCGCTAATCTTGTCGTAGTAAATGAAATCTTTTACTTCCTTAGTTATTTTGCCCCCCGACGGACCTTGAGCATACTTGCCCTGAGGATTAGACAAGCGCTGTTTCAAGTATTCAGATTCGTATTTAGGCCAGGCGTGTGCTACCTTAGCCTCTTCATAGGAGCCTCTATGTCCGCCTTGGGCTGTACTGAGGTCGCCGCGACCCTGCCAATTCCATGGCATTTACACGAACATCAGAAGAACTTTCCAACATACACATACAGGAACACACATACAGATGACAACCCTCCAACAACGCACGCCCGCATGGCACGCTGCTCGGCGCGGCAAACTGACATGTTCCAATCTTGGTGCGCTTCTCGGCCAGGTCAGTTACACTTCAAGACCTCAAGCTTATAGACGGGCACTTGGGTTGGAGAAGTTTCAGGGCAATGTCGCCACACAGTGGGGCACGGATAATGAACCTAATGGTCTCATGGCTTACATGCAGCGCACCGGAAACGTCGTGATGGCTACTGGACTACACGTGCATTCAAATTATAATTGGCTCGCCGGGTCGCCCGATGGTTTGATTGGTGAGGAAGGTATGATTGAAGTGAAATGTCCCTTTTATGCACGCCGAGACGGGTCGTCACGTGTGCACAAGAAGGTCCCAGGCCACTACTGGATGCAAATTAATGCCTTGCTGGAAATAACGGGGCGCAAGTGGTGTGACTACGCCTGTTGGGCACCGGAGGGCATGGCCATCTACCGAATCTACAAAGATAGTGAAACCTTTGATTACCTGTTGCAACATTACATTGCGGTCAATGCGGCGATAAACATGCTTGCAGATCAACCACCCGCATTGTCAACGCAGATAAAGAGCGAGATAGCCACGCGGATCGAGGAAGCGATGAACATTGGCGTGGACTTAAACTTCTGGGCAGGCACGGTCGATTCACAGCCTCCAGTGCGCGAAGATTCTGAAACAGAATTAACAGAAGATGGAGACTCGCTACCGCCCGCCAAAGGACGTCGTCTTTCCAAAGAGAGCACAGACGGAACGACTGGTGACGCCACAGAGGCTGGCAACAGCAATTCCGTTTGCGTCAAAGATACTTAAATCACACCAGTGCAAGCTGCGCAGACACTTCTCACGCTACGCAACCCGTAAATATCTCTGCAAGCCACAGCAAGTACACTTCGTGGACACGCATAAGCTGCTGCAACGGGTGACTTTGGGAGTGGAAGGCGCTCTTAATTTGGGTGAAACGGACGGAGTTGGTATTGCGATTTCGGACACTATCCCTATGACGTTTGACGAACTTGTGGGTGTATTGGTCCATGAATGTTTACACAATTATTGCACTGTGCGTGGGCGATTCATGTCTTGTCACAGTGAGCACATTTGTATGAGAGGGCTAGGTGACGAGTGTTGTGCTTAATTCTGAATGCACAATGAGAAATGGGCACACAAATCCGCGCAGATGCGTGTACTGGATCGTGGTATGGTAAACCAGGCAGTCGTGCTGATATGATACCTACGTTTTTCGGGTACTTCACGCCAGTCAGATCGAATAGACCGACTAGTCTGTGCAACGAACGTCCACGTCGCCACGATGCACGGGTACTTAGTGGAACGAAACCAACATATGGTTCTGGTATACCTGCATTGAATTCTTATGAAACTGACGACTGGGGCATCGGGAAGGGGTCAGCTGGAGAGCACATAAAGGCAAGCACTGCAGAAGGTTCAGTGAACCTTCCAAGACAGGGCCTAGAACAAGTAAAGAACCATTATCTACCCCAGTGCGCAACCATAGATTTGCTGACGCACACGCCAGACACACGCTTGCAGCACCCACCACTCCGCTACTACAAATGATGAATCGCAAATCTTTCGTCCCACTAGACGAGCTCAAGCCAGACGAGCTCAAGTTCACACTAACAACCGACCGCCACGGAAAGCAAGCAGTTCACATGGGCTCCGCTGACTACCGCGACATTGCCTTCGTCTCCCCAGCGTGCGTGACACACTGGCCGCGCTGCACTGGGGATGGGAACTTTGGCACAATGTGGGGCCCCAGTGACATCAGCAAAGCTAAGTTTTCTCTCGACTTGACCGACGCACCGATTAACGGCGACACCAACACCGGCTTTACGTTGATGGCGAATACGGTCGATGCCATCGACGACAAGCTGCTCGACTTTGTGTATAACAATCAACTCAAGATACTAGGACGCAAAAACCTGAGTAGGGACGAATGCAAGATGCTACAGATTCGAACTGTGCGTGCCAAGTACGACAAGGTGAGCGGGGCATTGACTGGCCACTCGGTGCAACTGTCAACACCCAAGTTCACTTGGGACGGGATGGGTGGCAAGTATGCTCGTGTCGTGAATGTCTGTGACCATACTGGTCAGGTCATTACAAGTGGAACGGTGTCACCTGGAGACGTTGTTGCAGCAACAGTGCACGCAGCTCAGGTTTACACTGGGGTTGGTGGCGACAAGTTTGGGATTCAGTGGAGTTTTGAGGACGTCTCGGTCATTTGCCAGCGTAGCAAGCTGGAGGTCAAGTCACAAGTGTCGGCGTTTGCAAATGCTAATTACGACTTCGCCACGACGTATGACGACAGTAGTTCCTTTTCTGATCCGATCCTAGTTGCATGAGCAAACGCAATGACAAAAGCACGGATGAGACAACGCAATCTCAACCCGGAGCAACCAACCCTCGCGTTCAAGATCGCACTGAACCCAAACCGACGAAACACACCTTTGGAAGCGGCGCCACGATGCCTGTCTTAGCAGCCGATAAATATGCACAAGTAGTTCTACCAAATTTGTCAGAGTTCAATCCGGAGAATATCAAACTGGACGGAACGGTTGTAGCAATAGGAAAGCGGCGCACAGGAAAGTCGTGGATATTCCGTAATCTCATGTATTTAATGAAAGACAAGTTACCAGCCGGTATTGTCATAAGTCAAACAGACGAGCTCAACAAATTTTGGCGCCAATACATACCAGCCAAGTACATTTACAATAAGTATGAACCTGAAATATTGGACGCAGTGTTCTCGCGACAGAAGAAGATATTGAACGACAATAACCTTTCGGATGCTGAGAAGGATAAAAAGGCTCCGTTTTTTGTGTTGCTTGATGATGTAATTAGCGACCAGCGCCTCAGATATGACGCGAACTTAATGGAATTGTTTGTCGCAGGGCGTCACTACAGATTGTTTGTTCTTATCACAACACAATACGCAAAGGCTATTACTCCTACGCTCCGTGGCAACACAGACTACTGTTTTATGATGAAATGTATACAGTCTAAGCAAAGGGAGGCGTTATGGGAAGACTTCGCGGATTTCCTTACAAAGGATGCATTCGGACAGATGATTGATGCCTACACAGAGGACAACGAGGTTCTTGTGGTTGACACGTGTCCAGAACACACAGTAAATCCACTCGAGATGTTATACTGGTGGAAGGCGGTTGACCCGGGCAAGTTTAAGGTTGGCAGTGAAGAGTACTGGCGCTCTGCAATGGTCACTGATAACGGTGCTGTGCCACCAACAGGAAAGCCTAAGAATGTGACGGACTTGGTCACACCCCGAGACATAGCTGGTTACCCCTTTAACCAGATGATATAATTCTAAGTTCTGTCATAGAGATATGTCCACAGCACGAGCTATTCAAGTCTCGATCACACACGTGGGGCTTGGGATCGCCGTGGGTTCACTAATCGAGGGCGTTTTGCCGAGCGTGAATGACGGTGCTTCTTTGCAACAGCAGCTATTCGAGGCTCTTGTGCAGGTCGGTTTGAATGGGGCAGCTCTGTCCGTGATGTCATCTTATTTACGCAACGACGATCCAACGTTCGGAATACCATTCTCGGCAGCGTTGTTTGAGGCTCAGCCAGCACTGGGGGCACGTATTCGCTCGCTAGCTGTTGTAGCAAAAGGTCAGGTCGCTCAAGCAGTACAGCGAACGGGGCCACTGCTGCCAGCGGTGTAACATCCCATTTTAATGAAGTTGCCATCAATGTCCACATCTCATCTAATTGACGAAGCTTCTGCTTTGACTTAATTAAGGGGAAAAACATGCAAAACTGAGTGCAATTCAGTTGTTGAAACAGGCGACAGAAGACGTAATTGTAGTTCAGGAAGTTTTTACGATTTCCGACCCGGAAGCAATTAAAGGGCTCCTGTAGCTCTTGGAACATACTGTCCAGCTTGCAAATAAGAAGAGACCCTGGGATTGGTGGCGCGATACGAGTCACACGGAAGATGATCTGCAACCACTTCTCGATGTACAGCTGCATCCCTAAAGATCGCAGTACCGCGCGGACTGTGTCTTTGTTGATAACTGTGTGCGTGCCGTCGCATAGCTTCTCAGCAATCTGTAACATTTGGTCTTGAGGTATTTGACTTTCCATAAGCAAAAGCTGAGAGATGCGTTCGTGCCAATGATGAATGCGCTTGTAGTTGCTGTTACGCAATGGTAAGTTGTTTCCAAACATTGTTTCGTAGAAGACGTAGCCTGGCTGCACCACACCGCAACTGTCGCAAACATGACTTCCCGGGTAGCTGGAGTTAGAAGTACTATAGCTGAAGCAACCTCCACCGCAACAAACACAGCGAGTAGAGTTGCTCGCAGGGGTAGGCCGCTCTGCAGCAAGTAAATGCTCCAAATCATTAAAAACAAGATCCAACAAGTGCTGATCGTAGCAAGGGGGGTCCATTCCATGTGTGCGCCACAATCGAGTACCAGAAATTGTAAGAGCATTTTCCAAGCAATGACCAGGAAATGGAGCTGAGTGGGTGTCCAGAGCGATGGGTCGACGTTTTCGTCACAAAGCAAGCGGACGACCCAGTCAACGGCGGGGCCTACTTATACGACGACACCTTCTGCTGCACTGTACAATCCATTGAGTTTGAAATCGGTGCAGGCGCGGGGACTACACGCGCATACATTACTGAAAATGATTCTCCTTGGATATTGCCGACGTGGACAAAAGAGTATGACACAGCTTCGCCCTCTCACGCACCGTACAAGGACATAAAGGTGGGCGACCTTGTTCGCATTGGTGGTGTGCACACGGACGGGTTCACGGATTATCTCACTGTCGTCGAGATTGTTGATGACATAGAAATCCTATGTAATGCTTGTTCGACTGATATCAAGATATCAAAAAACACGACCACGAACGTTGATGGCATTGACAACATTTCGGTATCTACTACAACTACTGATGTACCAACAGCTACAGACCTCTTTCCAGCAGGATATAATACATTTGGAAAACTCCTCACAAAGGCTGGGATTGCGCATCGTGCACTGCGGCTCAACGCTAGTATTAATGCAACGAAACTACCGTCGTTTATTGGTAGCGGTGGCCCAGTAGGTACTATCCCACTTACCAGCGAAAATTCACAGAATCACGCTTTCATTCGTCAGGCAGCGTACAAAAACACATCGAATCCGTCGCAATACTTCTGCGATTTGAGCACACGCGACCACGCATATGACTTTCTTACCCCGGGGCCCAACAACCCAGACGAGAAGTATTACTATCCCCTTTACAAAGCGAAGAATTGGGTGAGTGGCACGGTGCTGACCGCCAAACTCGACCACGGCGTCAAGCAGGTGGCAGCAGTCAAACTGCTTGGCTACTCCCTTGTCAATAAGAGAGCGGTTGGCATCCAACATGCACACGAGATGCAGGCAGATGATTACTTGATTCTGCGCATCAGGGAGATTGACGGGCATGTGATCAGTAACAACAAATATGCGAACGGCGCCTTTGCAGTGTTGCGCGCCGGCGACTCCACACACCAAGTACAGGGCGCTACGGAGTTCTCTGCCTACGAGCCAGCGGGCATCGTATGTGTTCCTGTGCACCAAACGAACTCCACTCTGCGCAACCTGACTATTGAGGTGACCGATAGGCTGGGTCGACCTGCACACTTTGGTCGGTTTCATCTCTGGTTCAAATTGCTAGTGACTCATGGCTGACTTTCTAATGAAGAAGAGTAATAGATGTCCGCAGCTAACTTCCTTGGCTACACAAGCGCAGAATCCAACCCCGCGAATACTGGAGTGGACTTCGGGAGGCGACTGTATGACACACAGCTTAGTGCTCGTGCGCGCTATGCAGATCCGTATGTCCCAGAACAAACTGATCCAACTGCCGATGCGACGGGTAGAATACCCTATCACTACAACAAGTATCCCGCGCCGCCGCGCAAGTATGCGGTACCCACTGCACAGAAGGAGCGGCATGTCGCACGTCAGGCTATTCGGGACGCAGCTAAAGCACAAAAGTTTAATCGTCCCGACCCCATCACAGATGAGGAAGTCGATATGCTGCAAACTGCAAAGGACCAGGTCGAGACGGCTAAGTTCGACAAGTGGTTCTCGACCAAGTATGATCCGCTGCGCCCGGGTGGCTTCCCGGAGATTATGAACCTGAATCCCGAATTTGTGACTTCACGTGTGCAGCAAGCTGCGACCGATTACGAGTTTGCGATGCGGAAGGAGATGATTGACACTTGGGGTCCACAGTCAATGGACGATCTGTACCTCATGTACATGCTCGACCAGGGCCAAATCAACGGACCTACGCTCTATCGTGGTCCCAGCAACGCCAGTACTTACACTGCAGGTATGCTCAGTCCTTACAGGTTCATGCCCCAATATGGATCGAAGATGGGTATGCCTGGTAGGGCGTCGTCGATTCGCGGTGCACGCAGACCAGATGAAATGGTGTATAAGACTGACGGCGCACTGGAACAGGGCAGTGGTATGACCGAGCTTGCACGGAACATGTACAGGAGCAATGAAGAGCTACGCGGTCTAGATGGAGAACCAGGTGGGTTGGATACTGATCTCTTCGGTCCACGCACCGCCGCTACGTATCCGGTGCCTAACCCAATCCTTTAAAGTATCCGACACCTAACCCAATCCTTTAAAGATTTACGTTCGTAAATTCTAATACTTGAGTAGCATGGTAGCAAATCTTCCTGAACCCACGCTTGGACAGGCATTGGTGTCACTCGGGCTCGGGAAGCCAATTTCAAGGGCGTTCGTGGCCGGGACAGTGGCGACGTCGGTGCTGTACGCGTCAGGTTACCCGAAGGACGCGTTTCGCGACGACGGATCGATGCGTCCGTTTGCACTGTTGTCGCCCGGTCCAGATGGTGTCACTGGCAAGCATTTTCTAGTACTGCCTCTAGGGATATCACTCGCGGTCTACCTGTTCACGTAAGATGGCGCAAGAAACGGTAGGTGCATTTTTGAAGGACAAGTTGGGCAACATGGCTAGATGGGCGACTGGGGAACTGAAGAACACTGATTATGGCGTGGACCTCGAGCACTTCGTAAGGGAGCGGACGGAAATGGAGTGCGCCTACTTAGCAGGCCTCCTTAGTACAAACTCGAACATGATCACACACCGCGATTGGAGTGGTCTGGCTAGGATCGGCGAGATGCCGAGGCAGCTTTTGGACGTCTTCCACCTAATCCGCCAAAGGGAGGACATGCACGACAAGTTCTGGCGTTATCTCGAGCTCTTTGCGACCGTAATTTCCAACGACTAGTCGTTAGACATGAGCTCTAAAGATGACCCCTTGGCATTGGGTGGCCTAGATCCTAATAACATCGCGGCAACAGTAGCTGCGAAGACGAACAAAAGTAAGCAACCTAGCGAGTTGGATTTGATGAAAGAGCAGCGCCTAAAGTCGAAGGAGGAGCGTCTCCACACGCACCACAGTCGGTCGGCGCCTCAGGAGAAGACATCCGCACCTATTAATATTATCGACCCACAGCATCTTCTCGACAAGATTGGGGCCTACAAAGACCGTTTCCCAGAGCTACGCACTCGTAACCCCAAACTGTCTGCCAAGAGCACCATCGACGAAATGCAAGATGAACTACACTTCATCGAGTTGCAGCTTGGAAGCAGCCGGGACACGAGCATGGGTTCGATGCTCTTTGTAGGGTCCATGGTGGGCATTGAGACACTGACTCAGCGGTACAATCCACTAAATTTGCGTCTGGAAGGCTTGGGCAAAATCGCAAAAGACAACATCGACGAATTCATCCCGATTATAGATGAACTTATGATTAAGTATAGTGCCGGTCTCTATGTGTCGCCTGAAGCACGCCTCGCACTAGCAGTAGGCTCGGTTGTGATGACGGTCCACAGTGCAAACAGCGGGGACCCGCGCCTGGCAGAAGCTGTGAAACGTGTCAGCCAGCCAGTCAAGAAACCGGTCGGTGCAGATAAAATGTAATTCTAATCAATAGGGATATGGCGGGTACAGCTGGCAATTTTATGGCTCGACTTTTGGTCAGAGCTGCCGAACGCGGCGTCGTTGAAGAGGCGGGTTCAGTAGCCACTCGCACTGCGGCTGGAGCCGCCGCGCGCTCTCTAGAAGAAACCGCGGCACACGCTGCAACAAATGCAGGATCTGAAATCGGAGCAGCTGAATTGCGCGCAGCTGCACGGGCACCTCTTCC
>Ga0181397_1001106_pt1 | contig 9875 bp, 14 predicted proteins | sample 20SPOviralmetaG_FD_130126 | JGI IMG/M metagenome (GOLD analysis project Ga0181397, IMG submission 130126) | Marine viral communities from the oligotrophic San Pedro Time Series (SPOT) site, San Pedro Channel, CA, USA - 20 SPOT_SRF_2011-02-23 | ecosystem: Environmental > Aquatic > Marine > Strait...
CAAACAGTGGTTTAAGTATTTTATGTATGAACAAACCTTTACCAGTACCTGGTATACCTGTAAATATCCATGCGGTCATGGTCTTTCTTCTGTGCTGATATATGTACGCAAGCCAATTAACAAAATGTTCAAACTCTGGTTTACCATTACCAAGTGCGTGCATCATAAGTTTATAAAAATTAGGTGCAATCTTTTGGATCTGTATGGCTTCACCGTACGTAAGTTCTTTTACGTTTTCTTCGCTACGCATCATATAAGGTGTGCGCCTAAACAAATTTACTGAATAAGGAATAGTTTCTAAGTCTATCCCTTTGTCAGAACTCGGATCAAATACGACACGAGCATCAGGAACGAAATCCATGGTAGGGCGACCATGAGACTTAAGAAAGTCATTAACCGAACTTTTGCCTGTGGGCGTGAGGGGGTAGTCGTCGTCAAATTGTTGTTTAGTTTCATCATACACTCCGTTGTAATATGTATCTGTAAAGAAATCACGTAATACTATTGGTTTCTTTTTAGTTTCGTTATCTATTTTATCTGCAAATATTTCAAATATACTGCGATAAAAGTCAGGGTCTGCTTTTTCTATTTCCCATACAGGTTCACCTTTAAAGTTGTACATATAATGCGGATTAGTTAGCAAGAAGTAATAACCTCCACTATCTCCTGTATTTACATTACAGTTAACAAATGGTTCGGACACTCTTGTAATCTGGATCGTCATTTTGTCTGGGTTTTGTAATACTTCGTGAGCTTCACCTGCAACATTGACCGTAGATACCTTTCCAACTCTTTTAGGAAGGTTGTTTTTCTTTCGTAAATTATCTTTAATCTGCAAACCGAGGGTGTGTACCTTTTCAGGGTTAACACCAATTAAAGATGAGGAGATCTCAAGAACAGGCGAACCACGGTCAACCTTGACAAACCTACCGTTAGGGTAGGGATCATCGACACCGATGAACTTTGGAGTTGCTATATAGATAAGCTTACTGTTATCTGCGACTGATGGGTCTAGTATGTACGAAAGACTTTGACCGTTAGCTGACAATTTAATTTGTTCAGCTAAAAATTCTGTTTGGTAGTTAATCATACGTATAAAATCTTTTAAGGTTTTAGGATGAACGGGCATGTCTAATAAAAAGAATAGATGTAAAGATACAGTGTTTGGTTTGAAACCAAGTGAAGCACTAGCTTGTGCAATATAACTTACATTGTGAAAAACTTCTGGAAGTTGTAAAACTATTTTATCGGCCAGTGCTTGAAGATCTCCAGGGTTAGTTGTATATAATCCGTCTACATCCAATACCAACATTTCCGTTGTGTTTGCACGTTCAGTCATAAATGCACGGGGCTCATCGTTTAGCGTACGTTTAAGTGCGCCTTTGTGTAAACAAGCTCCTGTTTCTGCTTGTTCTACAAGTAATTTATATAATTTATTTAACCCTTTTTTATCTACAGATATATCAAAATGTTCTGACGTAAAGTTTTTTACTAGTGGGTAAGGTTTTGTACCTTCTGTTGATATTTCTTTTGCTAATGGTTTTTTTGCGTTTAAAAAAACTACTTCCATATTATTTCTCCTTCTGTGTATATACTTCTTCTCTATCTATTCTTACAGTTGTATCTGCTTGAAACCCTAGTTTGCATTGGGTCGGAGATAAACTTGTTACAGTTACAACGCAAAGAACTTTGCCATCTTTCTGTAAAATAATCTTTTCTCCTTTTTTTCGAGTCAGTATTAAATTTTTATTTGTCATATACCTGGCTTACGCCTCCCTCTGCGTCTAGCGGTAAATCGCTACACCAGTTTGGTGCTGTACGCATGATATTGATAATCTTTTCCATTGTAGCATCTGAATCTAGTTCAGAGCCAATGGCTATAATTTCGTCATGTACTTGTAGTACGATATCAACTTCTGGCATAGCTTGTACTTCTAACATTTGGTCAGTAATAACTATACGAGCAAGGGCTTGTACAACATTCTCAGTTATTCTGGGGCCGTGTGTACGAATTATTTCTCTTTCTGTTTTGTATACAAAGTTACCATACTCAAACATAAGATTAGGGTAGTTAAGTGCCATACCATTTGGCAGCTCGAGAGCTCTTGCACGAATTGTAAGTGGACCATACTTTAAACCATAACCTTGTGGGTTAATCATTTGAAACAGACTGTCTTTCATACCTGACCAAAGCTTTGGTATGTTTGGATACATACCTCGGTACTGCATAACAATACTTTTGGCTGCTGTATCTGATAACTCGACAGAAGGTGAACCTGTTTTAAGTGTAGCTTGGAATTTATCTGCTCCCATGCCGTAACCTAAACCTAATATAGCTGTTTTACCTACATACCTTTCTAGCTTATCTTGTTTAGTAATTGTACGACCATATATTTGTGAAGCAAACTCGCAATAAACATCACGACCTGTAGCAAAAGCATCAAGTAAATCAGCTTCTTTAGATAACCATGCAAGCATACGAGCTTCGATATTAGATAGGTCAGCTATAAATAATTTTTGTCCTTCAGGAGCCATAAGTGCTGTACGAAGTTTAGATCCCCGGGGCAAGTTTTGTAAGTTTATTTTATCTGAACCACCGAACCTACCTGTGTGTGCAGCGTAATAACGAAGCGGTATACTAAATGTACCGTCAGGGTTTGTAGAATCAATAAATCTTTGAGCACGTGTTTCTTCTATACGAGATTTAACAAGTTCACGCGCATCCCATATGTGTTTGTACTCAGGGTACAGATTGCACATTTGTATGTAAGCGCTGTCGTTTTTACCAAAGGCAGGTATTCGTTTGCCTGTTGTAGGACTTTTTTTTGTTGGTACGACAATACCTAAATCTTCTAAATAAGCTTTGAACTTTTGTTGACTAGCCAATACCTCTCTAGTTGTACCACTAGCTTCTATTCCTGCTGCAGTTTTGATGGCTATCTCATCTTTGTACGTAGTCAACGAACCACGGTCAAGCATAAGCTTTGGTTCTACAAACAAACGTACAGTTAGATCTATGATCTGCAGCTCTTTGTCTGGGTAGTTAGTCATATAACTTTGGAATAAAGCATAAGTTAGGTCAACATCTTGTATACAATAACCGCCTATTTGTGCATCGAGCTCTGGATCCAGGTCACGTACGCCTTTGGCATTGACAAGTTCTTCACCTTTACGCATTGTTTCATCATTTGCAAATTCACGTTTGCATGCGTTAGCAAGACTCGCGGACATGTTAGGGTAGAGACCACGGGACATAGCCGCAGTATCGTAATAAAACGCAGGTATACAATTAAAGTACTGAGTAAGTATGTACGCATCGAACAGAGTGTTGTGGCAAACAACCGCAGTATTGGCCCAATCTATTTGTTGTAGTACGTCAGGTGTTTCTTCTTCGTTATACCATTCTGTTTCACCGTCTTCTACTTTAATACCTACACCCCACACTTTAAAATCTGGATGGTTAACATACTGTACAGTGCTCATTTTAGTGAGCGACAGTTGTACGTCATAGTAAGTCTCGAAGTCTAAGTAAATTTTTTGCATATTTTATTCCATAGTTTTTTTAAGTCAGCGTTAAGACTTTCTAACATTTCTGCTATTTGATTAAGTTCTTTTTTCATCGTTCCATTTTTTTAAGTATTTTTCTGCAATTAATCCTTTTTCTGCAAGTTCATATAGTTTGTTAAAATCTTTTTCGACTTTGTTTATTTCATCCCATACTGCATCTACAGTTGATTGTTCTAAATCATAATCAAACGCAGACTCTGGTATAGCATTGTCTAGTTCTGACATGACTTTTCTTAAGCCACCTAAATAAGTAAATGTTTGTTTTGTCATAATTCCTCCTTGAATTATTTTATTTTATGGCCTGCCTCCTTCATGTCAGCTAACCATTGTTGGTATTGTTTTGTTGATGCCTGTTCCCAGCCTTTTTGTTTAGACACCACCATATTGTAAGCAGTAGAACGGCTTACTCTTTTCCATTGTATAAAAGGCAAATCATCGGGGTGATGATACCTTCTGTAAGGGTGGCGGGGGTTTCTTTTTACATAAATCACTAAGCTAATTACTCCTTAATAAGCTTGACAAGACATATAAGTGTCTTTAAAACATTAAGTATTGCATACTTTTGTGCAATATAACAATAGGAATATTATTATGGCAACTTTTAAAAGTGATATGGTAAATGGTAATCAATCATTTAAGCCTTTCCCAAGTGGAAATGTTGGTGTTAGATATGCTAAGTTAAATGTTACTGCTGCGTTAAACGCTGCTGATGTTTATCAAATGGTAGATGTTTTTGCTGGTGAAACAGTACATGACATTAAAATTAAATCTTCTGATTTAGACACTGGTACTGGTTTAGTACTTGATGTTGGTGATGCTACAGATGCAGACAGATTCATCGATGGTTCTACAATCGGTCAAGCTGGTGGTACAGATCACGAAGATGCAAACCTTGCTCCTATTACTTACAGTGCAGACGATACTATTGACATTACATGTCAAGTAGCTCCTGCAGGTGATGTAGCAACTGGCACATTAGAAATGTGGATTTACATATCGTAAATTAAAGCGCATAGCCCAAGACGGGACACCGAAACTTGGGCTATACTGATGCCACTCCTTGGCATGTTAAGGCGGGGAACAATGTGCATTGCAGGTGCGACCTGCTTAGACTATTTGATTACACACTCTAGTCTGGTTTTTTTTGGTGTAACCCCTTCTCGCGAAACTAATGTAATATATGTGGTGTAACTTCGCCCATACCACCTTCGGACACGAACTGATCCCACTCGCCGGGATAACCACACGCAAGTAATATACATAATTTTACATCGTCGTTTGATAAACGATGCTTGATGGATGCTGCTTCTATGCCTATGTCCATAGCTTCTTCGCCCACGTCCATCATTGCTGATTTAAGTCTGCCCATATTCACTCCTTGGGTAATATTCTTGAAATTTCATGTTTGCTTGTTCTTGAGTAAGCAATGATTCTTGGTATTGTTTACGTTCAAAGTTAGCTGCATCTCTCCAGCTACTCATATTTGCTTCATATGAATACTCTGGGTTGTATTGCCATGTTTTTTGTTCTGCTTGCATATTAATCCCCTAATAATTTATTAGTTAATATTACCTCATTCATTTGTTCTTTCAACTCGTCAGGTATTATTTGTTCTGGAGTTATACGTTTAGCTGATGTAGATGGAGCTTTCTTAGTAAGCATACGCTCCATATATTCGCTTGGTACAAGCTCTTTACCACCTGGCCATTCATCAATAAACTTTTTAAGCGTTGTAACCTTGTCTATAAAACCTACAAACTTTTCTAAGTTAGAAGCTACTTGTGCTTCTATATAACCAATAGGCGATAACATTTTACACAGCTCTGGGTCTGTAATAAGCCAAGCTTTAGACGCGTGTGGAGCATATTGTCTATTTTGATACCAGCCTTTTTCGTATTCTACTCTTGTTTGCACAGGTTGATAAAAAGGTGTTAGATCTTTTAATGCTACAGCAATGTCTCCTTCTACATAGTTAGTAGAACCAGGTCTTTCTGTACTTTCTTGTCCATACGAAGTATCAGTATAGGGTTCGTTCCAATCGTCTAACATACACATATGATCAGCAGCAGGTCTGTTAGGATTACATACAATACCTAATTCTACTGATGTTTCTATAATGTTGTCGCACATACGGCTACTGCCGTAACTAGATTTACTTGTATACATAGACTTAACTTTAGAGAGCATGTCATGGTAATCTTCTTGCAACTTACAAAGAGTAGCAAAGTCAGAATCTTTGCCTGTAATCTCATGTACAATAGAATCTATTGCGGGTTGCACGTTGTGTGCTTTACGAAATGCTTTTTCTAATTGCACTCTGTAATTATCTGTTATTTGGTCACGTAATGTTTGTGACATTTGTACACTAGCCATATTATTTTCTCCAAGTTGGTTCTACTTTGCGCCAGCCAGTTTTAACTGTAGGCACTGATACATTAAAAGGTTTAGTCATAAGCACCTTATTTACTTTTTTAACTTCTAACACTTCGTGTGTCATTGTTTTCTTAAGAACAAACAACACAAGCGAAGCAGTTAGACCGCCAACCATAGCAGCAGTCATACCACTGAAAGTGCCGTAAAAACACACCATAAGTGTGACGGTAATTAGGACATCTACATAGATGTCATTGCCAATAGTCTTACGTCCGCCTGCTTTAAGCGCAAGCAAAAGCAGACCTAGAGCGCTGAGTATGCCTACTAGTAACATCATTCCTCCTTTGCCATGCAAGATAAGCCATGTACGCAAACTGTACAAGTTCTATTAAAATCCACATTGCTGTGGTGATTGTGCCAACAATATTAGCCATTACATTAACCTCCATAATAAATAAAATATACACCCCATGCCGACTGCGACACCGAGCAAGAGCAACGAGTATTGAATACTGGTTGCAAGACCGAATAATAAAAACAGTACAGCTGTGCCGGTCAACACTGATATACCAAATTCTTTAGCATATTGCTTACATTTTAATAACTTCTCCATAGGGAACCTCCTCTTGGTTTGTTGATACCCATAACACTGGGTAATGTGGTTTATCTCCAAAGTCGTCTTGGCATACTTCTAGGTCAGTAAGATACACAAGAGCAGCTACATTTGGATGCTTGTCATTGATGTAATCTATAACTGGCCTGAACAAAGTACCACCTCGACCTTGGTATTCTACTTTGAGTGGCAACGACTCACGTGTGTATTCAGTGACATCGTTGATCTCTGAATCACATTGTATAAACTGCACTCGGTCAGGATTGAGCTCATGCAAGATGTACGATGTTTCTGATGTGAACTGTTGCAACTCGTCATCTGATATAGAACCTGATGTATCTACTGCAATTGCAATCTCTTCGAGACATGGATTGTGCAGTGATGGTAAGTAAAGACCAGAGCCAATGAATCGTCTGTTAGGACGAGACCATGTAAAGTCTGATTTGTTGTTGGAACGTAAGAAACGAGCCAACACTGCTTTCCAATCTACTTTAGGTTCAGTGACATCTGACACTAGCGTTTGCATATTTGCAGACAGTTTACCTTGTGCTTTGGCAGCTTCAGCTGCTTGATTGATAGCAACTGTTAGTTCTGATTCTATAGCACTTGCAGTGCCACCTGTACCATCAGAATCGGGATGATCGAGCACGCCGCCACATTTGCCAGAGTCAACTGCAACACTGTCCCATCCCTGAGGAGGTTCAGGGAGTACGTTGTATATATGCTCCGTACTCATGTCAGCATACTGATCATCCACTAGTCCGCCTCTCGGCAGAATGAAACCTTCAGCTATGAGGTGATTGTTAATTGCGTAGTCAGCTGCGACATTCCACTTCTGTGGATTACGTTCTTCTCTACGCGTGTGATGCATAAGAACCAGGTGCATAACTTCGTGCGCCAGGAAACCTACACGTTCCATTTCTGTTAGCTTTTCAAACCACTTGGGGTTGAAGAACAGATGTTTACCGTCCACGGCCCCCGTTGGTTCGTCCCACTCTGTAGGCTTTTGCCTGAGGCACAATGTGCCAAAGAATGGGTTGTCTAGTACAAGTCTAGATCTAGCTTTTACAAATGCTTGATTCATTTTTATCTCCTATAAGAATTACGCCATATACGTTATACTTTTTACTCTGGTACTTTAGTATGCGGGCTAAATGGTCTACGTCGTCGCAGACCATGCCTTTGCCTAATTCTGGTGGTAATTTAACTACTACTTCAACAGACATTAGTCTTGCTCCTCGTCATTTGGACCATAAACAGATAACTGTTCTACATAGCCACTATTTCTATATAATTGTTCTTCTATGTAGTCGTTAGCTTGTTCTTGCGATTCAGCAAATACATGAAAAGTTCCACTTACCTCGACTGTATATTCTTCTTCGTCCATTAGTCATCTCCTAGTAATGCGTCTTCTAACAAAGTCTCACGTAGTTCTTGTAGCTCGTCGTTAGCAATTTCTGCTAGCGCCGCACGTCTACCTGATCTGTCGTCTACCTCATGCATCTTAGTGATCTTTTCTTGAGGCACTAAGTCTTTGACGTAGGGAGCAGCTTTAAGTAACTGATTTAAGGTACTAAATCTGTCCATAACCAGATCTAGTTTTAACGTGTGTTCACGTCTTTTTTTTCTGAGGTCTTCGTTGTAATTGTCAGCAATCATGCATTCAATTAACGTTGGATCAGTATGTAGTACAGGCACAGTCATAGTTTCATAGTAACTAAGAAACTGTGGAGCTCTAAAACCAGAAGGCAAATTAAGCTTGTAACAAACTTCTCTTTGCATACCTGAATCATCGTCTGCACCATAAGGGTTATGAGGATGATCTCCTGGTATATCTGCTTCTATTTTTACATAGTCTACATCTCGCATAGGTAACTCTGTGCTCCAAATACTTGTAAACATTTTTTTAGTCGCTTCAATTTTGTCTACAATACCAAGTCTTGTTACAACAGCGTACCCATCATCGGGCAGCTGTTGTTGCGGATTTGCATTGTCGAACTTTTTTTCTGCAGCTTTAGTGATATCCCACTTGAGCTGACGTGATAATCTAACTGTTTTCATATAACCTCCTATAAAACAACATTAGCATTGTCAACGATCCACTTACGCACATCGTTGTGTGATTTGAGTTGTCTGTCTTTGGCTAAACAACCTTTGACTAAGACAACTTGAAACTCGATTGGCATCTTTTTAGCTACCTTCATAATGTTTTCCATAGCATCATCTTGTGCTCTAGTAGCAATAGCTGTGGATAACGCGTACAACAAAGCTGGATTGTCATCTTTCTTGTAAGTAGACGGATCAGCTATGAGTTGGTCAATATCAGGTAACTTGCTAGCAATTTCTTTGAATGCAATGAACTCGCCAGCTGGACCATCGCCAACTAATGACGATACACCATAGAACAAACGTTCTGGATCGTTGTTGGCTCTTGATAACTTTTTGCTAACCATGGACCACGCACGTGGTGTTGGGAATGCATAGTCATCTGCGTTGAAGTTAGACAACAGATTTGGTCTGTACTGTATGAACGAGATAACATCTGGATCTACGTCGTGCTGATAAGCCCATTGTACCCAGTCATCTAGTGTTGGTTCTAGTTCGTAATGAGCTAGTCTGTTACGCACAGGCGATGGCATCTGATAGACAGCTGCGGCATCGGTAAGTCTGTTGCCGGCACATACAATCTGCCAACCAACAGGCAACTTGTACTCACCAATTTGTTTGGTAAGCAACAGTTGTAAGAAAGCATTCTGTGTTGCTGGTGGTGCAGTGGGCAACTCGTCAATGAACAAGATACCACGGTCCCCGTCTCGTTCTGCGATCGGGAAGACGTCAGGCACAGCCCATGATGTAAACCGTTTACCAGTTTCTTTGATTTGTTTAATGTACGGAATACCACGCACATCGACCGGGTCAAACAAGTTGGCACGAAAGTCAATGAGTGGAATACCGAGCTCTTTGGCTACCTGTACTGGTATATCTGATTTACCAATACCTGGTCCGCCCCACACCATAGCTGGATAGCCAGCCATGATGCAGTCTCTAAGTTCTTCTTTGAGTTTAATTGGATTAATAGTATGCATAATAAATTCCTCCTATAAATGCACAAAATGTACTTGTTAACATATTTTGAAACCTCCAGAGTTTTTAACAAACTTATGAAAGTCTTCTACAACCTCAGCAGAAAAGGGATAACTTTTGCGCCAGTCGTCAGTTTTACCTGTTCCGTGGCATGCATTACATTCACCTTGCACAAACTTGTCATTACGTGTACCTGTACCATTACAATGTTGGCACTCTACTTGTTCTAGTTCATCTA
>Ga0181397_1001114_pt1 | contig 9824 bp, 21 predicted proteins | sample 20SPOviralmetaG_FD_130126 | JGI IMG/M metagenome (GOLD analysis project Ga0181397, IMG submission 130126) | Marine viral communities from the oligotrophic San Pedro Time Series (SPOT) site, San Pedro Channel, CA, USA - 20 SPOT_SRF_2011-02-23 | ecosystem: Environmental > Aquatic > Marine > Strait...
ATCGCAGATCAACAAGGAAAACTGTTGTCAATCCAAGAGAAAGTAATAAGCCTAGAGAAAGATATTGAATCAATGCGGGCAGTAGTTGCAACCGCAGAAATGGCGACAAACTCCATGAAAAGCGGTCAGAACGACCTACAAAAGATGAGTGATCGCTTAGGTAGAATTGAAACAGAAATTGATGACCTATGGTCGGGTATGGATTATCTGAGTAATCCGCTAAACTAGAAAGAGGACAATGAAGTTCATTTTAATCATCATGATTGGGTCATGGGTGTCGCCTGATCGGATAGAATTTGACACCCTTGAAGAATGTGAAGCAGCAGCAGAAAAACTAACATACGGCAAGATAGTAACGGCTTGCGAATCAGGAGAACAATATGCTGGAGTATCTGGAAATAGCGACGACCCTAGTCGCCCTTTGTAGCGCCATTTGTGCAGTAACACCTACACCTAAAGACGATGCCATCATTGGCAAGATCTATAAGGTGCTAGAGATGTTCGCACTTAATGTCGGCAAGGCCAAGCAGTGATAGACAAGCTCATTGGCCCCGTTACAGGGTTACTAGACAAGTTTATTGAGGATAAGGATCAGAAGGCTAGATTGGCCCATGATCTGGCTACAATGGCTGACGAGCATGCTCAAGAGCTTGCTAAGGGTCAGCTAGAGGTCAACAAGGCTGAGGCAGCACACAAGTCTTTGTTCGTGGCAGGGTGGAGACCAGCGGTGGGCTGGGTGTGCGTTCTGGGCATGTTCGGCAACTTCATTACTATCCCGTTCAGCAACTTTGTACTGGCGCTCATAGGTATAGACATAGTTATACCTCTAGTCCCACTGGAGACCATGATGCCAGTTTTGATGGGGATGTTGGGGTTAGGGGCGATGAGAAGTTATGAGAAGAAAAATTCGGTACACAGGGATAAATGATGTTTAAGTATTTCACGTTAGAAGAATTTGCCTGTCAGGAGACTGGTGAGAATGAAATTAAAGAAGAATTTGTTACGGCGTTGGATGTGCTACGCCATGAGTGCGGCTTCCCGTTTAAGATTACGTCTGGGTATCGTAGTCCGAAGCATTCTATTGAAGCTGCTAAACCTAATGGTGGAGGACAGCACACAACAGGCTTTGCTGCTGATATTGCTATTAGCAACGGCGCTCAGCGTTTTATTATTGTTTCAAAAGCTCTTGAACTTGGGATGAGCGGAGTCGGTATAGCCAAAACTTTCGTTCATGTGGATATGCGTCAAACTACCCCAGTCATCTGGACTTACTAAATAAAAGGCCCACCGAAGTGGGCCAGTGCGCTGGAGAGCGCGGGGGAGAAGAAACTACATTTTACCACAATCCTCCCTAATTCATATCGTTCGTTTTGTTTACTTCTTAATATGATTCGTTTACGATGTAAGCGTTTCAACAAAGGAGAAGACAATGGAACAATCAGAAAACATCAACGAACTAACGGCGGCGCTGTCAAAGGCACAGTCTGAAATTCGTAATCCAAGCAAAAACACGAAGAACACTTTCTTCAAGAATGAATACGCTGATTTAACGTCTGTTCTGGGCTGTATAAGGCCAGTGGCGGCTGCTAACGGCTTATCGTTCGTCCAAGGGGTTGAGGCTTACAGCGGCAACGTAGCTGTCACAAGTCAAATCAGCCATTCTAGCGGGCAATGGATAAAACAAGTTGCCAGTGTCGAGCTTCCGCCACAAAGCAAAAACCCTATCCAAGACCTTGGAAGCATCGCAACCTATTTAAAAAGGTATCAAGCTCAATCAATGTGGGCAGTATGCGCTGACGAAGACACAGACGCGCAGGATCTAGGCATCGAAGACATCAGTGATGAAAAGGTCGCACATCTTGACGCAATGCTAGATTCTACTCAATCAAGCAAGTCTGCATTCCTTAAAGTCTACGGTGTTGAGAATCTTAAAAGCATGACTGAGGATCAATATCAAAGGGCTAAAAAACAGCTTCAGCAGAAGAAAGCTAAGCAGTCCAAGAAATGATGGCTATCTATGTTGATATAACTGATCGGTTAAGAAAAAAAGTGCAGTGCATTGATGTATTTGTCCGATCTAACGTACCAGATTTAACTTACGAAGATCATCAGCAAGCTGTTCTTGATCAAAAACATGAATCAATTATTTTTAGCGCAAAGAAGAAAAGGTTCAAAAATTTTGGTCTTTTGCTTTCTAAACGAGACTTCCGTCACGATTATAAAAAACCTTTGGTAACTGATGGAGAAGAAGGTTTAAATCTTTCAGATTGTGTTGCTAACTTTGATCCACCTGTTGGATCGATTGAGCATAAATTTTTGATTAGGTGTTCGCTATGAAGATCCACAACGTCGAACAGGGTTCTGAGGCGTGGTTTGCGCTACGTCTTGGGGTTCCGTCTGCCAGTCGGTTCAAAGACCTTCTGACCCCCACGGGTAAGCCTAGCGCATCAAGTGAAAAGTACATGCATGAATTGCTTGCTGAAAAGATGTCAGGGAAAAGGTTTGAAGGCTTTGATACGTTCCACATGAAACGAGGACGAGACTTAGAGCCTGAAGCCGCTGATGTGTTTAGCTTTCAAGAAGATCTAGTTTGCAGGGAGATCGGGTTCGTAACTAACGATGATGAAACTGTTGGTTGCAGCCCTGATCGGTTGACTGAAAATTCTGGCTTAGAAATAAAATGTCCCATGCACACAACTCACGTTAAGTATTTGATCGACTATCACAAGAACGGTGAAATGCCTTCGGAGTATTACGCGCAAGTCCAAGGGACGATGTGGCTAATGGACTTTTCAGATTACTGGTTTATGTCTTATCACCCAGATCTGCCGAATCTAATTATGAACGTCAAACGAGACGACAAGTATATCGCTTCACTTTCAGCGGCGGTTGATAAATTGCTGGAAGAATTAGAAAGTAACTTAACTCTTATAGGGAGAATATAATGGAATATGACAATCGTGGGAAAGTAAGTCTATGGAAGAACGACCGAGGCGGCAGTGGGCCGATCCTTAGTGGTAAAGTCGTTGCTCACCGTGACATCAAAGAAGGTGAGACAATCGACATCGCGTTATGGAAACGTGATGCGTCAGGTAATCAGCCGGTTATGACTGGGAAGATCCAAGATGTTTACGGATCTGAAACTACTGCTACGGTAGAAGAAGATGACTTGCCGTTTTAACTTTGGGAAGTCTTTGAGGCTCGCACAGATCAAGAAGGGGGTGAGTTCTACGGAACTCGCTACCCGTCTTGGTATTACCAAACAACAGGTATCACAATGGAGGTACAGGGAAGACGCAAAGTTATCTTTGATCTGTAAGATTTGCGATCAGTTGAAGATTCACCCATTTGATTTTTTGGAGTTGAGCAATGATTAAGAAATTATGGGATGAGATCAAGGCTATTGTTGAAGATTTATGGGATGCAATAAGACGATGAAAGGCCAATTCTGGTTAATACAAAACCGCAGGGACATTGATGACGTTCTGGCTTTCTTTAGGAAGTCTTTGGAAGACTGGAACTATGAAAGACCAGTTGCTTGGAAGCTCGAAGCATATTCTACAGCTAGGACTTTAAGTCAGAACGCTCTTTTTCATATGTGGTGCGGCGAGATGTCGAGTCACTTTTCCAAGAAAGTCCCGATCAGTCCTGAAGACGTTAAGAAGATCATGAAAAATGAGTTTTTAGGAACAGAAGACGTTGTAATCGGTAAAACGACTATCCCTAATCAATTAAGATCTACGTCTGGGCTAGACAAGGGAGAGATGCACCACTTTATGGAACAGGTTTTCCACTGGGGCATTGATCATGGGGTACAATTGACGAATCCTAAAGATTCGGAATTCAGACGTGCCCGTAACGCTCAGATCTAAATGCTTAACGGCTTTTCAATTACTCCGGAGGTTGGAGGAAGCAGACGACAACGGTTTTTGTGAATGCGTGACATGCGGTGACGTTAGACATTACACCACAATTCACGGTGGGCATTTTCTGCCTAAAGGTAAGTCCAGTTTTTACTCATTAGATCCTGACAATGTTTGGCCCCAGTGCCCTGCTTGCAATCTGTACGGGATGAAACACGGGTCCGCAGCGCAAGTTTATACAATGTTTATGATCAGGAATTTCGGAAAAGATCACGTTGATAGGATGCTTGCAAATCAATCTAGGCCCATTAAGCTATACGCCAAAGATTATCGTGAGATGTTGGCTGAATTTAATGCCAAAATTAAAATCGAAAAAAAAAGGCTTGGTGTGCTTTGAATGCGGCGTTCAAGCCGATCACGCTCATCACGTTGTCCCTAGATCATTAGGAGGTACTAAGACAGTAAATCTATGTTCACCTTGTCATTCGAAAGTTCATTCGCCGCATTTGTTAAAAACGTCAGCTCTCACACAGAAAGCAATGGATAAGCGAAAAGCTCTAGGCATGTATTGTGGGGGGGACGTGCCTTACGGTAAAAAATTAAAAGGTCAGTTTTTGATCGATCATGTAGGTGAGCAAAAGATCATTAAAAAGATAGTGCAATTAAGTGAGAACCACGTTCAAAAAGCTATAGCAGAATTGTTGACTGAGAAAGGCGTTTTGCGGCGCGGAAAACCTTGGAGCAAATATTCAATTTGGAGAGTGATGAAAAATGCGAGATGCGACTAAAGAAGAGTGGAATCAGGTTAAATGGTTAGCTGTCGATGAACCGCCACATTACAACGTGGGAGAGATTGAATGTATAGATTACATCAAGCAGCAACTGGGGGATCAGTATGGGGCCTACTTGCTGGGTAACTGTATTAAGTATTTACACAGACATAAGTACAAGGGTGCGCCGCTAGAAGACTTGAAGAAGGCCCAGTGGTATCTAAACAGGTTGATCGATACGGCAATCTGAAGTAGTATTTATGTGTCGGCGGGATTACCAGTCCCTGAAGGCCGATTTGAGTTTGGGTCAAAAGAACCGTGCGCAAACCGACACGGATCTAATTTTCCCACCTTTTAAATCAGACTTCAACTGCTTTTCGCCGATGGAAAGTGGCGTTTAATCGTGCGTCCAATCCAGAAAGCGATAATTCGTGAGCAGATTGTAGGACTTGGCTTGTCCCGATTCACGTCCCTAAATTGCAAAGACCTAAGTGGGTTGGCTGGCGTTGCGTCCAGCTAGGAAACCGAAAGGACATTAGTACCGCACCGAAGGGTGTAGTCACATCAGACCTAACCAGATTAACGATCTGCATGGTTGTGACTTGCAAAGGGAAAAAGCCGAGCTGTCTTTAAAATAAGGATGCCCATGAGAAGAAGATTTGAAACAGAAGAAATGCTCGAACACGAAAATAAGGCTCGCGACTGGCTATCAAGAAAAATCAAGAAACCCATACACAAAATCAATGATGGTCTATGGGGTGTGGATTGGGCAGTATACGAAACCAATGGAAACCTGTACGGGTTTATTGAGTATAAAAAACGCAAGCATAAGCGTGGTCAATTTCCTGATGTAAGAATGTCAGGGATGAAATATCTACGGCTAAAACAGTACAAAGAAACATTTAAAGTTAAATGCTCAATATGCGTAGAGTTTGAAGACGCAATTACTTTAGCGCCAATTGAAGCAATTGATCCCAAGCTGGTTTCGTTTGGGAGAACATCGAACTTCCGAGATAGCTACGAAGTCGAGCCGTGCATCGTTATACCCACCGAAAAACTAACTATTGTGGAGTAAACAAAAGTGTTGACTATGATATGGCTTTGCCCTTAAAATGGTTTCACCAACAACGCAAACGAGGAATGCCGATATGAACGATTTAAACAAAGCACAGGTCTTGGCCGATTCAGCTCACTTACTGGCTGAGAAGATCAATAGAGCTAGATTTGAGGGCAAGAAGATCAGCGACGAGCAGACTGTAAAACTATGTGAAGTGCTAAGTGTTCTTACCGAATTGTTGGGAGAGGCGGCTTAGGCCGCTAAGGGGAGAAGATGAAAGTCAAAGTTGATTGTACCTTAGAAATAGATTCAGAAGTCATGAAAACGTACATCGATGACATGGGCGATCACGAATCCATTAAAGAGTTCGTTGTTAATTACATCATAACCGGCGGGATCATGTGTCTTGACGAAAGCATTAATAACGCTATCGGTGAAGAACACGTTACACAAATCCTAAGATGGGATTTAGGATGTTAAGACCACATCAAGACAAGGCGATGAACCAGCTAAGACAATCGATCAGGAAAGGAAATACCAGATCTGTTTTAGCTGCACCTTGCAGCTTTGGAAAGACAAGGGTCGCAGTCGAGATACTGAAGAACGTAGCCAAGAACGGCAAGATGGGCATCTTTATCTGTGACCGAGTAAAGCTGGTCGATCAAGCACTAGAAGAATTTGATCGAGCAGGGATTAAGGTCGGGGTCATGCAGTCCGATCACTGGCGAACCAATCCGAATGCACAAATTCAGATAGCATCGATTCAGACGCTTGCGAGAAGACGCTACAAGCCCTTGTTTCACGTTGCAGTTGTTGATGAATGCCACACGCACTATAAGACGACTACTGAGCTAATGGACAACTACAGCAAGTCGATCTTCATTGGTCTAAGTGCTACGCCATATTCTAAAGGATTGGGAAAGTTCTATTCTGATTTGATCGTTCCTATCACGCCTGAACAATTGCTAGATCAGGGGTATTTATGTCCGGTCAAATACTACGGTGGTCATCACGCGAACCTGAAGGGCGTGAAGAAGAAGCGAATCGGTACAGGTGGAACTGACTTTGATCCTAAGTCATTAGCATCAGCGATTGAGTCTGACGAAAAGCTGGTCGGCGATATCATTGAAAACTTTAAACGATTCGGCAAGGGGCAGACCATAGCCTTCAGTCCGTCGATTAAACACAGCCAGAAGCTGGTCGAGATGTTTAGGGAACAAGGATTTACCGCAGAGCATATCGATGGCTATATGGAGCAGGACGAACGTCAGAGTCTTTATGAAAGTCATGATGAAGGTGACTTTCAGATTCTAAGCTGTTCACGATTGTTAAACACCGGATATGACGCGCCCAAGGTCGAAACGCTGATCGATTGTTTCCCAACGAAGTCTTTGATCACCTACGTCCAGCGAGCTGGCAGGATCATGCGAACGCATCCCAACAAGGTAGAGGCTATTTACCTTGATCATTCAGGTAACGTCCAAAAGCATGGATTTGCAGAAACCATCGTTCCCGAGACTTTGGATGACGGTGAAAAGAAATATGACGAGCGGATTCTGACCAAAGAAAAGAAAGAGCCAGATCTGTCAGTTTGCCCACAATGTTTCCAGCATTTTTTGATACGATGTGTGTGCGGGTATCAAAGACCACCGAAAGAAATCCTGAAGTCAGACGATCAGGTCTTGAAAGAGCTAAAGAAGGCTAACAGGAATTTCAGCGCAGAAGAAAAATCACGTTGGCTAGGTGAGTTTAAGTTTTACGCACGTCAGAAAGGTTACAAGGACGGGTGGGCATCATGGGCCTACAGATCGAAGTTCGGTGTCTGGCCCAATAAGATAGATTCGCAAACGACGATCCACGTTTCATCAGAAGTGAAGGATCACATCACGCACATCAACATAAGAAGGGCCAAAGGTGTTAAGAGACATTCTTCCTAAACTGGAAAAGGTATCAAAACGGGGTGAACGGTGGGTAGCGTGTTGTCCGGTTCACAATGACACGAACCCAAGCATGACGATGAAGGAAGAAGACGGGAAAGTCCTTATTCATTGTTTCGCGTGTCAGGCAAACGGTCAGGAAGTCGTTCAGGCGCTAGGCTTACCGTCGAGTGTTTTATTCCGAGATTCTAAGCGTCAGGCTATACCCCAGAAGGTCATAGAAGCAGCGAAGGAAGACGTGTACTTCATTGAGATATTTGAACAAGAAAAGGCCAAGGGTAGTCGGATAACGCACAACGATTTCAAGCGATACCGACTGGCGAAAGAAAGAATTAAACTTTTACAGGTGGGCTGATGAACTGGGTTAGACATCCACAATCAACGCGTCCCATGAAGAAGGGAAGGCCATTAACGAGCGGGAATTGTGCAACACGCGCAGAGCTAGAATCCGAGATCGCTAAACGTATTGCTCTGGGCTGGAATACCAACAGGATAAAGTATAGATTTGGTATCAACTGGCGAACTGCAAAAAACATTATCACTGACTTGGAGAAGAAAGGTGCAACCAACTAAAAAAGAAATGCTGCTGGCGTGGATGACGCTGGTTAAAGTTATGGACTACTATGGCCCTGACTATGTGGACGAATACCACAAGCAAGTTATCCCTGACGTGTTAAGCCTGTTGGATAAGCTACAAGCGGAGGAACAATGAGCAACTACCCTGCTGGAGCATGGACAGATCCCAATGCGCCTTGGAATGAAACCACATGTCCTTTATGCGGTGAATTAACCGTAGAAGTGTTGGGCATGTACCCTAGACAAGAATGCACTGCTTGCGACTGGACGTATGAAGAAGATGTTTAACTCATACCTATATAAAGCCTCTTGTATTCTATTCACGATCACTGCCGTCTTGGTGTTCCCGTTCTTCGTGGTATTATTCCTCATAGGATGGATGACCAACACCTTCAGAGATAAGGCCAATGACCGACATTACACAACTGCACCAGACAGAACTTTTGAGGTTCATTCAGGATTTGCAGAAGGAAATCCAGCAGGGAAAGATCACATACATTGAGATGGTCGTTCAGCGTGAAGATGAGGAGTATGTGGAATGGGATCTTCTTGAATCAGGCGTGAAGTCTTTAGATCATCAGCATCTGCTGGCTCAGGTTGGATGCCTGTACATGGCGGCTCACGATGTCGTTAATGAGATATTGGAGATCGAAGATGAAGATTGATTTACGCAACAACATCAAGGAAGTCACCAAAGACCTAACGAGAACACAGAAGAAACAGATCCCGTTTGCCACCAGTCAGACGCTTAATCAGTTGGCTTTTGAGTTAGCAAAGAAGAAAGGCACTGGGGTATTAGGTAAGGCTACAGCTAAGAAGTTTGACAAGAAGTCAGGGAAGGGATCAACCAAGTTCACGCAGAAGAACTTCTTCTTTGATAAGTCATCTAAGCGTAGCCTAACGGCTACAGTGTTTTGGGATGACAGCCGCGCTGACTACATGAAGTTTCAAGTGTTTGGTGGCACAAGGTTTCCTAACAAACGTGCCATCAGGGTATCGACTAGGCATTCAAACAAATACCTAGACGCATTCGGTAACTTCAAGAAAGGCGCTATCGATGACATGATGCAGGACAAGTCAAAGTTCTTCTCAGGTAGTCCAAAGGGTGCTAAGAAGTACAGCGAAGGCATTTGGGAGAGATACGGACGTAAGACGAAGAAAGGTGGGCAGAAGATTCGTATGGTCGCAGCGTATGAGAAGGATGCTAAGTACAAGCCACTGTTTCCGTTCGGTAAGATCGCTGACACCTATATCTTCTCGCCCAAGCATGGCTTCCAACAAAAGTTCCTGAAGAATCTAAGCAAGGCTATTGCGAACGCTAAATAAATAGAACAGTTGACTGGCATAAGGGAATCAACCATAATGATGACCAAGGAGAAGATTATGAACAGACTGCAAAAGATTCTACTAACCATCGCGATCATCGTTGTGATCGGCATCGTAGGCAATCAAGACTACGAACATGAACAACAAGCCAGCCAAGAGTACACCTACAACGTCTGTGATGGCTACTGGCCGGACTTCAAAGATCTAAAGCCCAAATGCCCATGAATGCGTTAAATCGGTACTGGGGGGCCTACAAAGGTACTGTCTGGCCCTTCCCGTCATGTCCCTTTCTTCC
>Ga0181397_1001122_pt1 | contig 9795 bp, 11 predicted proteins | sample 20SPOviralmetaG_FD_130126 | JGI IMG/M metagenome (GOLD analysis project Ga0181397, IMG submission 130126) | Marine viral communities from the oligotrophic San Pedro Time Series (SPOT) site, San Pedro Channel, CA, USA - 20 SPOT_SRF_2011-02-23 | ecosystem: Environmental > Aquatic > Marine > Strait...
GGTAACACAAGAGTTATCTGTACAGAACTACATAAAGCAGGAGAAATGTCTACTGTTGATTGGATAAGAGATACAAGATTTACATTTAAAACTTTAACTAAAAGTCATGTTAAAGGATATTTATTTTGGGCAATACCAACTGTAAGACATATGAAAAAATATCCACTATATAGAAAAATTTGGAAACACATTGCACAACATAGAGCTAATGATATAGCATGGAGATTAGGTGAAAGTAAATTTGATTTACTCGGAAGAATATACGCAGGTATAGGAGAACCTACATGTTGGTTAATTGGAAAATTTATTAGTGATAAACAATACAATGAATTAAATCTTAAAAATTGGAGAAAAGCATAATGGCAATAGGACCAGACAATCAAGTAACTACAACAGGATTAATGGGAGCAACACCAAAATTACCTGATGCACCTGATATGTCAGGATTAGGTCAAGGTCAGACACAAGGTGGTCAAGCACCTGCACCAATGGCAGAAAGACCTGTGCCTGAAAAAACACAAGATCCAAATATAGACGAAAGAATACAGAATTTAAATGAAACAGAAATAGCACAATTAGATGGGTTATTAGGTCCAAGTAATGCAGCTATTTTAAAGAAGATTGCACCTGAAGCTAGTGGTTTAATAGATCAATTTACAAGCGAAGAAGATGTAGTATCTTTACCAATATCAGCTATTAAAAATTATGCTATAAAGATATATGGTGGAGATGAAAAACTAGCAGTGCAAAATTTCATAACCGATTTGTCTGGTCAAGAGCCAGATAATACTAATGTGCCACCTGATACGGCAACTGAATCTACAGGTATGATGACTCAACAGTCTGATGACATGCCTTCAGATATACAAGCTATAGACGAAGGAACAGAAACAGTTTAGTATCAGCCCACAAATTATGGAAGTGAGCTACCCTTATCCATAAGGCACTCAACCAAAGAGGAAATAAAATGGAAAATGAAGAAAATACGGCAGTAGAAGTTTCGGAAGAAACTAAAACTGAAAAACCTAAACTTTTTAAAAAACCAAAAGTAAAACCTTATAGTAAACATCAAGACGATGACGATGCTGAAACTGAAGCATTTGCTAGAGGTGAATTAGAAAAGTTTAATAGAGAAAAAGCAGAAACAGCAACCGTTCAAAAGGACACTGAAGCATCAGAAGAAATTGCAAGCTCAGATGGTAAAGCTACTCCTTCAACTGAACGCCCTGAAAATGCAGAAGAACGTGTCTTTAAGAAACGTTATGACGATTTAAAAAGACACTATGATTCTACACTTGGAAAGCATAAAGATGAAGTTCGTACTTTAAGAACTCAACTTGAACAATCATCTAAACAGTTTGTTCCACCTAAGTCTAAAGATGAATTAGAGGCTTGGAGAAAAGAGTATCCTGATGTATATGATATGGTTGAAACCATAGCTATGACAAAAGCTGATACTAGAGCAAAGGAGATGGAGGATAAATACCAAAATCTTCAAGTTCAACAAGAACAAATTAGTAGAGAAAAAGCTGAAGTGGAATTGTTAAAAGCACATCCTGACTATAAAGATATTCGTCAAAAAGATGAATTTCATGAATGGGCTGCTAAACAAGATCCTACTATACAAGGTTGGTTGTATGAAAATACTTCTAACTCATCACTAGCTGGAAGAGCTATTGACTTATATAAAATGGATACTGGTGTTAGCAAACTATCTAAAAAACAGGAAACAGCTGTTAAGAAAGAAGCAGCTAAAGCTATAACAAAAACTGCTAAAGCTACTGAGACAGAGTTACCTAAAAAGAAAATTTGGTCTAACGCTGAAATTAGTAAAATGACTGTTAATGAGTATGCAAAATACGAAGAAGAAATCGATAAAGCTGTAAGAGAAGGTAGAATCCAACCTTAACAATAATAACTATATAATAGGAGACAAACACTATGGCTACTATGGGACTAGCGTCTGGTTATCAAAATTTACCTTCGGGAAATTGGGTACCAGCGGTATATAGTCAAAAGGTTCAAAAGTTTTTCAGACGTGCATCAGTTGTTGAAGATATTACTAACACTGATTACGCTGGAGAAATTGAAAATTTTGGCGACACGGTAAATATCGTGAAAGAGCCTTCAATTACTGTAAGTGATTATGCGAGAGGTCAAACTGTAAACACACAAACTTTGGCAGATGATAAGTTACAACTTACTGTCGACCAAGGTTCATACTTTGCGTTTAAAGTAGACGATATCGAAGAAAGACAATCACACGTAAATTGGGAAGCTCTTGCAACTTCTTCAGGTGCTTATTCACTTAAAAGAAACTATGACTACAATGTTTTAAAAAACATTTATGACAATGCTGCAACATCAGCTGCGAACACTGGAACAGATGGTTCGCCAATTGATGGAGACGCTGCGGCAGATACATTAGCAGATGTTATATCAGCTGCTAAAACAGTTCTTGACGGTGGAGATGTACCAGAAGAAAACAGATGGTTCGTTGCACCACCAGCTTTTTACAAGCAATTGAGAAAAGCAGGTGCTAAAATTATGGATCAATCAGTAATGGCAGATGGTGGAGCATCATCTATGAGAAATGGTATGGTAACAGATAGACCTTTATTTGGGTTTAGACTTTACTCTACAAACGCAATTGCGGTTTCAAGTGGAGCAGCTTCATCTAAAACTTTTGGATCAGCAGGTTCTAATGAATATGCTTTCCTTTATGGGCACCAAGGTGCAGTTGCTACGGCAAACCATATTGCGAAAACAGAACTTATCAGAGACCCTGATTCATTTTCAGACATCGTTAGAGGACTACACGTTTTTGGAAGAAAAATTCTAAGATCAGATGCAGTTTACTCTGGCGTTATAACAATAGGTTAATTAGGAGGATAATAGATAGATTATGGCAACTTATGATAGAACAGGTGCTGGTGGAACTACTGGACATCCGTCTAATGGTAGAACACCTTACTTAGTTGAAAATACAATTGATGTATCAGCAGTTAACAGTAGTTCAGGAACTTCAAATGGAGATATTCTTCAAGCGTTAGATATTCCTGCAGAAACTTTAATCATGGAAGCTGGAACTGAGGTAATCACTGCATTATCTAGTTCTGCTACTATGGACTTAGGTATTACTGGTGGAGACGTTGACAGATATGTTGATGGTGACACTAATGCTACTGGTTATGGAACACTTACAGCTACAGCTAGAACTGTAGTTGCTAGTGCAGATACACTAGATATATTAACAGCTGGAGCAGATTCAAGTGCGGGTAAAGTCCGTGTTTGGGCTGTCCTTTGTGATGTATCAGGTATTGATGAATCAGATAACAACTAATAAATAAATTTAAGGGGGGCTATATGTCCCCCTTAATGTACTCCCTTTACTAAATAGGAATTTTATGACAACTTATGATTTAAGAAAAAAAACTGATGCTAGTACGGGACAAAAAATTACTCTTTTAGGTAGTGGTATAGATCCATCATTTATAAATAGAGTAATAAAATTAGAACAACAAGTGGCTTCTCAAAGTGATAAACTAGATCACATTGTGAATTTACTTAATGGCATTTCAAAAGAAAAGTCAACTACTTGAAGTAATTCAAGAATACAAATCTGATAACTCTGCACTTAAAGAGCAGATTACAGATTTACAAAAGCAATTATCTAGTGCTGAATCTAGAATTAAACAATTATTAATTAAGTACGAACATTCAGTACATGATAATATTAACAAAGAGGAAGAATAATGACATCAGAAGTATTTGATATGCGAAAATATAATAAATTTAAAAAAGCTTATAAGTCAGGTGGTAATATGAAAAAAATATTAGGACCTAAAACAACAATAAAAGAAATAAATTTATTTATAAAACTTCTTAATAAACAAAATAAAAATTAATAAATGGCAACAACTTACTTAGTATTATCAAATAGAATTTTAAGAGAATTAAATGAAGTTGAAATGACTTCAACTACATTCTCTAGCAGTAGAGGTATCCAAACAGCTGTTAAAGATTTTATAAATAAATCTATTCATGATATTTATAATGAAGGTGCTGAACTTCCTCTATTACATACAACAACGACTCAAGTTCTCCAAGCAGGTGATGCGGAATATGCATTCCCATCTGATATGCGAAGAGTAGACTTTGAGTCTTTTTTTTTAAAGCCAACAGAATTAATTACTAATGGTGAGTTTACATCAAATATAAATAGTTGGACAACTATAGCAGGCAGTGGTAGTGCTGCTTATAATAGTGGTGGAAATGGTAGAGCAAGATTAAATGATTATGCTATATACCAAGCTATTTCAACTGTAAAAAATAAACAATATAAAATTCAAGTAAGAGCTTATGATACTGTAGGTACAGGTCAAGCATTTAAAATACAAGTAGGTACGGCAGCAGAAGGTACTCAAAATTTAAGTACAACATTAACTGTAACAAATTTTGGTGAGGGAAAAATTATTGATGCTACATTTACAGCTACAGCAACAACAACTTATGTAACAATAAATAATCCTACTACAGCAACAAATATGGATGTGGATTATGTAAGAGTTTCTAGAAGTGATATTACTCCTAGTAAATTAGCATATATTACATATGATACATATTTACAAACTAATAAACCTGCTGATGATGTAAATGCAAGTAGTGCGTATGGTAAACCTACAAAAGTAATTAGAAAACCTGACTACAGTTCATTTATATTAAGTCCAAAACCTAATACAGGTGAGTATACAATTAGTTATGATTACTACACTACACATACAGACTTGTCTGCACATGGTGATAATATGGGATTACCTGATAGATTTGGATCAATAATAGTTGATAGATCAAAATATTATGTATATATGTTAAGATCAGATCCTGAACATGCACAACTAGCAGATAGAGATTATCAAAGAAAATTAAAATTATTAAAATTAGATTATGGTACTCACTCAGCAGACTATATGAGAACTGATGTAATATCAGAAAGTATTGCAACAAATTTAGGTACTAGAGTAGTATCTTAGGAGATTAAATGGCAGATACTTCAGCAATAGCTCCATACACAGCAAGTTGCGGTGGTGGATTAATACTTAATAAGGATGTATATAATATGCAGCCTGGTGAAGCATTACAGCTAACTAATTTTGAACCATCAGTTGAAGGTGGATATAGAAGATTAAATGGTACTACATTATACAATTCTACAATAGTACCTCAAGTTTCTGCTTCTACAGAAAGAGTTCAAATGTCTGCAATTTTTAATGGTATTATAGTTGCAGCTAGAGGTGGTACAGTTTCTACTGGAACAACAAGTGGATCTTGGACATCTAGAGCAACAAGTAAAGGAACAGCAAATACTTATGATTTTGATAAATATAATTATAACGGGACTAATAAAATTATAATTGCAACTGGAGAAGCTGCAGCATTTACACTAGATACAAGTTATGCTGAAGATATTATAAATGCAACAGGTGGTGGAACTGCACCTACTAATCCTAAATTTGTAAAATCCTTTGCTAATCATATGTTTTATGGTGGAATGTCTAATTCAACACATAGTGTTATTTTTTCAGGACCATTTACAGAAGATGATTTTGATACAAATGCTGGTGAAATAAAAGTTGGTGATGTTGTTACAGGATTAAAAGTATTTAGGGATGAATTATTTATATTTTGTCAAAGAAAGATTTTTAAAATAACAGGAACAAGTTCTAGTAATTTTGCATTAGCGGAAGTTGCAAAGAACGTTGGTACAATAGCACATCATTCTATTCAAGAGGTAAGTGGTGACTTATTATTCTTATCTGCAGATGGAATTAGAACAGTTGCTGGTACAGAAAGAATTGGTGACGTTGAACTTGGTACAGTATCAAAACAAATACAAGATAGAATTAATGATATTACTTATGATAATGTTACTTCATTAGTTATTAGAGATAAATCTCAATATCGTTTATTTTATCCTAAAACAACAGGAGTTGAATCTAATTCTAAAGGAATTATTGCTGTTATTAAAGTTAATCCTAATACAAATCAATTAGGATATGAGTATGCAGATATAAAAGGATTAAAAGTATCTTGTTGTGATTCAGATTATATAAGTAATATTGAAACTATTGTATCAGGTGGATATGATGGATATATTTATAAACAAGAATCAGGAAATGTTTGGACAAGAGCAAGTTCAACATATAATTTAGACTCAACTTATAGATCTCCAGATATGACTATGAATGATCCTGGAATAAGAAAGTCAATGGAAAGAATTAATTTAAACTGGAAACCCGAGGGAGAAGTTGAAGCTAGTATGTTTCTTCAGTTTAATTATAATGATGTAAATACTCCTCAACCTAGTGTTATATCTTTAACATCATCAGGTAGTGGGGCATATTATGGAACAGGAACATTTGGTACAGCAGCTTATGGTCAGGGTGATTTACCTATAACTAGAAAATCAGTCGAAGGATCAGGTTTTGCTATTGCACTAAAAATAACCGATACAAGTAATAAAATACCTTGGTCAATCCGAGGATTTCAATTAGAGTTCGTACCAGGAGGAAGACGATAATGGGAGCAACATATACAAGACAGAGTTCATCTGGCATAGTTGACGGTGGAGTTATTGAGGCAACAGATCTTAATAATGAATTTGATCAACTTCTAGCTGCTTTTGCAGTATCTACAGGACATACTCATGATGGTACTGCCGCAGAAGGTGGGCCAATTACAAAATTATTAGGTACTGCAATCACTATAGGTGATGGTACTTCAGGCACAGATATTGCTGTAACTTTTGATGGTGAATCAGCAGATGGTGTACTTACATGGATGGAAGATGAGGATTACTTTAAATTCTCTGATGAAGTCTTAATGAATAGTACAGAAAAATTATTATTTGGTGATACAGGAACATATATACATCAATCAGCAGATGGTGTATTAGATTTAGTATCAGATACTGAAATAGAAATTAATGCTACTACAATAGATATTAATGGTGCTGTTGCAATGGATGGTGCCATTACTGGTGCTACTAATATTACTTTATCAGGTGAATTAGATGCAGCAACAGGGGATTTTTCTGGTGATGTAGATGTAGACGGAACTTTAGAAGCAGATGCTATTACTGTAGATGGTACAGCTTTAGCTACTTTTATTAGAGATACTGTTGGTAGTAATATGCTTTCTAGTAATACTGAAAGTGGTATTACGGTTACTTATGATACATCAAATGATAATATTGATTTTGCAATTGATGCAGCACAAACAGGAATTACCTCTATACTTGCTACAGATGTTAAAATTGGAGAAGATGACGAAACTAAAATAGATTTTGAAACAGCAGATACAATTAATTTTTATGCTGGAAATGAAAAACAATTAATACTTACAGATGGTGCTTTAACACCAGGTGCCGATAATATTTTAGATCTTGGTAGTAGTGGTGTTGAATTTAAAGATGCATACTTTGATGGTACAGTAACAGCAGATGCTTTTGCTGGACCTTTAACAGGTGATGTAACAGGAAATGTATCAGGGACTGCAGCTACAGTAACAACTGCTGCCCAATCAAATATTACATCATTAGGAACTTTAACTACACTTACAGTAGATAATGTAATTGTTAATGGTACAACAATAGGTCATACTGACGATACTGATTTAATTACATTAGCAGATGGAATTGCTACAGTTGCAGGAGAAGTTTCTGTAACAACATTAGATATTGGTGGAACAAATATAACAACAACAGCATCAGAAATTAATTTAATAGATGGTGGCACTGCACGAGGCACTACAGCAGTTGCAGATGCAGATGGTATTCTTCACAATGATGCTGGCACAATGAGAATGACTAGTGCTGCAACATTTAAAACATATTTTCAAAGTGGTGCTGGTGTAGCAGCAGATGATATTTCAGCTGGGGATGGAGCAGTTACTTTATCAACTTCATCTGGAAACATTACAATTGATGCTACAGCTGGTGATACAGATATTATATTTAAAGGAACAGATAATAGTTCAGATATTACAGCATTAACACTAGATATGTCAGATGCAGGTACTGCAATATTTAATAATGATGTATCTTTAGATTCTGATTCAGCAGTTTTAAAATTTGGTGATGATCAAGATGTTACACTTACTCATACAGATGGAACAGGTTTAACTTTAAACTCTACAAACAAATTATGTTTTAATGATGCTACTCAATTTATACAGGGTGCAAGTGGAACAGTATTAGATATTGCTGCTACTGATGAAATAGAATTAACTGCTACATTAATTGATGTAGTTGGAAACTTAGCAGGTTCTGGAACTGCTACTTTTGGTGGTATTTTAAAAACAGATGATGCAACGGAAGCAACTTCTACGACTGATGGATCACTACAAACTGACGGTGGTTTATCTGTAGTTAAAGATGTAATTTTAGGTGACGATGTAACACTTCTTAGTGATGCGGCTGTACTTAAATTTGGTGCTGATGCAGAAGTTACTTTAACTCACGTTCACAATGATGGTTTATTATTAAACACTGATATGCAACTTCAGTTTAGAGATTCTGCTATTAACATTAGATCAGATGCTGATGGAGATTTAGATATTAATGCTGATGACGAAGTTGAAATTAATTCAACTTTAATAGATATTAATGGTAATGTTGAAATGAGTGGAACACTTGCTCAAACAGGAGTTGCAACATTTGCTGTAGCAGCTAATGTAGCACAAGTAGCACTTACTTCATCATCGAACGCTGTGGCCTGGGACGCAAGCGCTGCAGCAAACGCATATCATATAACAACAGAAAATACAACTTTCTCTGCACCAAGTAATGCAGTAGAAGGTGCTTTTATTTGTGTAGAATTAAATTTCAATGGAAGTCATACTATCGGTTGGAACACCGTTTTCGAATTCGCCGCGTCGACCGAACCAACGGAGACAGCAACAGATGCAAAAACTGATATTCATGTTTTTAGATACAACGGAGCAGTTTGGCAAGAAGTTGGTAGAACATTAAATTTAAGTGAGAGTTAATAGGAGATAATATGTGGGGATTAGTAGAATCAGGATCAATTACAAAAATAATTAATAAACCAAAAAGTATGGTTATTGGTGATACTCGACATTCAAGAAAAATATTTGAATTATGGAGCAAATCTGAACTAGAGGCTATTGGAATTTATGAAGTAGAATTTGATAACACTAATAAAAAAGATAAGCAGTGGTATACCAATACCAATCAATCATTTGCTTTTGCTGGTGGAAAAATTACAGCAAGTTATGGTTCAGCTACAGCTAAAAAACATGCTGATACTTTATTTACAGCACAAGATGAAACTGATGGTTTAGGCACTGAAGGTGAAGTTAAAGTTGAGGGATTAAAAACAGTTTTAATTAGAAATTTAAAAAAGCAAGCCGCTGGAATATTACAAGATACAGACTGGTACATAGTTAGAAAAGCAGATGCTGGAACAGCAGTACCAAGTGCAATTACTAATCATAGAGCAGCGGTCCGAACTAAAGCTGCTGAAATGGAAACAGCAATTACAAATGCTAGTGATACACCAGCTCTTGAAACTTTATACGCTTATGTAAATACAGCTGATGAAGGAGATCCAGAAGTTATTGAAAGACCATTAGGCGAACTACCAAGATTGGAGAGTTAATGCCTTTAATTTTACCAGGTAATGTAGCTTCAGCTTTAGGTGGTGCTTATGAAGTAGCCAACTCATGTAGGTTTAATGATGGTGATAGTGCTTATTTTACTCGAGATTTAGGAAC
>Ga0181397_1001123_pt1 | contig 9784 bp, 8 predicted proteins | sample 20SPOviralmetaG_FD_130126 | JGI IMG/M metagenome (GOLD analysis project Ga0181397, IMG submission 130126) | Marine viral communities from the oligotrophic San Pedro Time Series (SPOT) site, San Pedro Channel, CA, USA - 20 SPOT_SRF_2011-02-23 | ecosystem: Environmental > Aquatic > Marine > Strait...
ATCTAAGAAGAAAAGAAGTAGCAGTGAATAGGAGAAAGTTAAAAGGAGAATTGGAGCCTGTTGTCAGTTCGGGAAGAAGTAAAATTAAAAGGAAAAAACCAAAACCAGGCCCTGCATTCGGAACAAAGGAATACAGAAAAATGCTGAGAAAGTCAATAGTTGATGGTGTAAGAGAAAGAAACGAAAAAAGAAAGCACAATAGCAGAACAGTAGACAAAAAAGAGTTGCTTCCGAGAAGAAAACGTTTGACTGGTCCAACTGTCGGGATTGACTATTGGGAACCAGAAGACGACACTCCAAGACGAGGAATAAGGCCAATTTCTGGTAACGGTTTAGACAGGAACCAGAAGATAAAGGATTTATTTTCTGCTATTCTCGACGTTTTATAATATTTGTACATCATATACAATGAGAGTATTGCTAGGAAAACGCCCTGGAACAGCAAGATGCAGAAAAGTTACTGGTGGTACACTGGAATTGACAGACTTACCAAGTGAGCTTCTTGATCACATAAGTTCTTTTGTTCCACCCACGTACAATTTTAGCAAACCACCGACTAACGCCTCGATGGGCACAGATCACTTTCTCACGAATTTAAGAGGCGACTGGATCCGAGACGAAAATATTGGTCTTCACGGTGCATACGAGCTTAGATCGGGAAAACAAGTTCCTTACACTCCTCCTTTGGACAGTGACAATGGATTCAACCTCGGACGGAGTGAAGTAGCTCAGAATCCGTACGCAAGAAGGAGCAACATGGACATAGACATGCGCAGGCCCCATGACCAAATTGGAACAACGAAGTACGAAGCAAAAGGAAAAAGAATGGGACGACTATCTGACAGTGTATCAGGATACAAGAAAGAATCAATGAACAAGTATATGGGATCAAATAAGTCAAGTTCGAGATTACCAAAACTTGGAAGAAAGTAAACTTTATTTTGTACAGTACTTATAAATGAGGTATTTCAATTTAGGTAAAAAGCCTGGAACTATTCAGGGAGGAAAGGTACCTTTATTCTACAACAATATGGAGGGTGTTTACCAAGACCCTTTCGGTCGACAAGATGAAGAGGACGCAGCTCTACATAATCCTGAGGAAGACGAAGAACTTGCCGAACTTGCCCAACAGTACGAAGAAGAAGAAGACGAAGACTACATATTTAACCGCGAAGTAATAGGAGCACTGTACGAAGCTGGTATTAACCAAGAGGATTGGGAATACTGGATGGACGATTTCCTACCAAATACACTAGGAGAGGACTATACTGTCGATGAACTAGATGAGTTTTTAGAAAAAAGACAAAAAGCTGATGAACAAATGGCGAGAGACAACGAGAGAGCCGACTTAAAGAGAAAGAGAGAAGAAGACGACAGCGACTACGACGACGACTTCATGAATTACGGAGAACCAACAGGCAATGGTATAGGTGGGACACTGAATGACCCTTTTATGGACGACACAACTAGGGGTGTTCAGGTAGGTCGACAATACCTGCCACCAGAGATAGCAAGACACATAGGTTCTTTCAGAGAAGACGGAGAAGATGAGTTTATGGGAGTGAGTCCATCTGGTACATATTATCAGAGCAGAGGGTATGACGACTCTGCTACCGGAAGACGAGAGGGAACAAGACTAGAGTTGTCTTCTCCTCAAGAAAATCATAGCACTATTATGCATGAGCTTCTTAGTATGCCGGACGATATGTTCGAAGATGAAGAGGAAAGAGCTGGATCAGTACATTACAGCAGAGGAGTAAGAGAACTCATCAAAGCAGCTAGTAGAATAAGAGAGCAGCCTCATTTCCACGAGGGATGGTGGCGGAGAAGAAAAGGTGGTTATGACTCCTTGCAAATGCCGTCCCCTATGCCAGGAGCAGAAGAGTACATAGAGTACGAACATAACAGAAGTAGGTACAATTAACCATATATTAACCATTAAATATCACATAAATAGGTGATATTTAATCAAAATAGCCCTATATGGCTTAATAAAACCGGTTTTATTAAGCCATATAGGGCTATTTTGATTAAATTAGGGTTATATTTAGCTATTTTATCATATAATTAGGTATATTTAACTTAAATTATATGATATATGTACATTTAAAAGGCAGGTGTCATATTTCCTGTATTGTCATAGAAGTTGTGTATAGGATCTGCAGCACCAGCTTCCAACTGTACAGCAGCAAAGTGCTTTGATAAGTCAGAGTCGAAGTTTCCTCCTGTGGATCCTCCTGGGGCGCTACCAAAGTAGTATGTACTAACAACGTTTCCTTTGTTGTCTGTTGATGGTCTAGTACCTAGTACACCGTTGTTTGGTGCTGGCATTTGTTTGTAGAGTGGAGCGTCAGAAGGAGATGGTGTACTGTCAATGCCGATTACGTACTCTGCAGTTATCATTCGACCGTTCAATGTAGTAGTTGTCGTTACACTGCGCTCAGCTGCGTTCATAGACACAGCGTATGTGGGGTTACCGTAAGGGACAGCGACGTTACTTTCTGTTACACCGCTGGCTTCACTGTGTGTTCCGTTGTTTCTCATTGACACCTTGTAAACGACGTTGTCACCGTTTTCTGATCCAGTGCCGCTTATTGGGGTATTCTGGTACACCCAATTGTCAGAAGTCAAACTATTTCGGGATGCTTTATATAGGCGCAATAACTGGTATCCGTGAGTTAAACCTGCAGCAGTAACAGGAACAATAATTGATGCCCTTTGAGTATCTCCATCCGCATTTCTGTCCAATACGTCAATAAGGATCTGTTTGTGTTCACGGCCACCGTTAGCTGCGAAACTTACGGTTGCCTCAAGTACTTCGTCGTGGTAATTTGCAGTAGAGAGAACAACGCTGGTTGGATTAGTTGATGCCTTGAAAGGCCTAATATCTAATCCAATGTCATTTTGAAAGTCAGCCTCCTCGTCAATATCGCACGCGGCTGCGCCTTTCACCATATCCAACGTGCTGCTTGATAGACCTTTGCTTTGAAGGGCAGTAAGGTCTAGAGATAGACTTGCGCCGTTCCTACTTGGTAAATCAGTCTGTGAAACAGAATACCAAGCTTCAATCTGGCAAGCAAGACTGGTTACCTCTCCATTCAGTAGATCACCGTAAGTCAATGGAGATCGGTCTGCTTTAATGTCATCGACATTGTACGTCGTTGAAGACGAAGAACTGCCTTGTGTTGCAGTAACTTTCATGCGGCTACTAGCCAAACCATATTGAGTAGCAGACTCACCGAATCGCTTAAAAGTAATAACACCTCCATTAGTGCTGAATTCCTTCGTGCACTCCGTTACTGGGCTAATTGGTACGGAACCGTAGCCTTCGGATTTAAATACGTGCTCGTAGATTTCGAAGGGCGCGGCCATACCGGAAACTGAACGCCACTTAATTTCACTGCTTGCGTCGTCAAGAAGAACAGCTGTCGACTTAATGGCATGTTTCAATACAGGAACGGACGTTGCTGAGGACAACGTTGAAAATCCAGGATGGCCTCCTGCTGGGTGAGGACCAACTCCTTGCTCACCGTTTGGACCCGTAGTAGCATACTGGTTTTCTGTGTATGTACCAAACACGGTAATACTGTACGTGTTGTCGGAAGCATATGGTTCTGAAAGTGAGAACGAATCGCCTGGTGCAATTGATTTAGAATAACCGTATTCTAATCCATCTTTTGACATTTCCTCACTGTCTAGATATCCAGAACCGATAACTAGAGGAACACCGGAAGTTGATTCAATATTAATTGATCCAGCCTGGTAGCCAGTGTTTGTCACGGATGTTCTAGAGGATGCAGTAATAGTAACGTAATTTCCATTTTGGTCTCCTACGGACTGGTTGTCTACGACGGTAGGGACCGATGGTGGCTTTGCAATATAATCAGAAAGGGTATACGTTCGTGCAGCCAACAAAGAAGTACGCATTTGAAGGATCGGTTCTGACCAGTCTGATGGTATACTTTCGCCTAATTTGTTAGACACAGTGTGCTTGAGTTTTAGTGCCCTACCAATGGCAATACCCGTGATATCTACCTGAATAGCACTGTAAGATGAAAGGTAATATGGCACCGACGTGTCCATGGTTGCCCACACAGGGTTTGTAACCTTAAGGACTGAGTCGTCCCAGTCGTATATTTTGATCTGAATTGTTTCGTCACCATTCTGAAGAGCAATTAAGTCGTTTGAGGGACCAGAAAGAAATGATGATTGATTCCATGTATCGTAATCGTTTGATAATGGAACGAGGACACGGAGGACATCACTCGCTAAACTAGATTGATCACCAATTGTGATTTTCAATGGTTTGTTTGGGTAATCAGTGGCCAAAGCTTCAAATGCGGCACTTGGAGCTGACACACCCATATCTGATATAGCATTGACAACACACTCGTACCTGACGTAGTTCTTAATGAATACTGCACCGTCAGATAGTTCCTTGCCAGCAGCCATTTCGTCAGCAGTAATAACGAATGATTGAACTTGCTCATCGTCCGCCAATAGAATTTCGTATTGCTTCACTGCCATAGCGTCAATAGCAGCTTGGTCTTTGCCTGCGGAGTAAAGGGCGGAAGAAAACGAGCCTGCCATTACTTTAAGTGCGTTGTCTAAGCCTTGAAGGAAAGAGGTTTGCGGGTCGGCTGTGTTGCTTGGTGCACTGTCGAGCACTTGTCCCGGGGTCTGTGCGGCGTAGGATTTGGAGAACACAGGGGGTGTAGGAACTGAAACAGGGTGTGCTTTAATTGAGTTTCTTGAATCGTCAGCAAAAATAGCAGTAACGAGATACTGAGCGTTGTCTAGATTACGAAGCTTGTGAGTTGTTCCTGATGCATTCTGTCTAGAAATACCGTCCAAATGTCCTACCTTAGAGAACTCAATTCGTTTGAGAGCGGCTGATGCCGAGATATTAATGGCAAAACCATCTTCAGCAGAGAGTGGTACAGATAAGTCACGACTGATAGTTGACATCGTATATATTTTCATAAGAGAAAATAAAAACGGCCTAAATACCTAACCCATTGATAATCCGGTAATTTCTGCTGTTGAATTTATTGCATTTAAAAGAAGGGAACCTCCACTTGTCACACTGACTCCAGATGGATCGGCTGGATTGCTGTCAGTCAGTTCATTGCTGGTAACTGTTCCGTTGTACCCGAGAACAGCTATAAAGCATACGGTACGATAGCAAACACCGGCTCTTTTTAGCTTCACTTGTATTAAGGTACTTCCTTCTAAATGGTTCTTTATGGCGAAAATCGTATTCCCATCCACTTCCAAATTGGCAAGAGTCTTGTTAATTGAATTTACGTTATAGATGCTGTTGCCCTTCATGTTTCCATCGAATGGTAGAGAGACGGTTGGCTGTAATACAACGACGGGTGCACCTCTTCCTTTTCCAATAAATGACGAAGAATTAAATATGGAATAATTCGCTAAAGGACTACTATTATGCGACATTTCTATAAATTGTACAGACATTTTTTAACCGTTAATATTGTAACAACAACTCATACAATATCTAGGGTCCCTACTAATCATATCAACTTCGTCTGTTTCACATTCTTCGCATTTCCACGGCGTTAATATTCCTTCACTTACGAAAGAGTGTGCTGAAATTTCTTCTTCGGCGACTGCCTGAATCTCTGGCTCCACTGCAACAACGTTTTCGTCAAATTGTGGCGGACCTCTTCTTGCCCTACCAACATAAGAATCTGCCTCGTGCCGCTCAATCATTCTTTCAAATATCCCCTGGAATGGGTTCTCCGCCGTTACTACGTCGTTCATTGCGATATCGTATGCGGCAGTGCAAGAAAACTGAACCTCTAAAGGAACAGATGGAAATCCCAGCTCACTTTTCTCTATCGCTGTTCTGCACTGCGGACAGGGCACAGTAAGAGAGAAATCGTTAGCGCATATTCTTACTAAACATCTCATGCATGTCCTCACAGTACATGAGCATGGTTTCAGACATTGTCTTTCTTCAAAACATATGTTGCATTCACACACCAATTCCATTGTGTTGACTTTGATTGTGATGAGAAGAAGTTTTCAATTGCGTAAATTAAAAAATCAATTTTTTTTAATTTATTAATCTATCTACCAAGTACTGCGAACTGTAAGGTGAAGATCTGATGGCCCCCTGTTAACATAGCCACCGTCTGTCAGTGGTGTGTACTGAAACCCATACCCTGTATGTTCTTGGTAGTTACAGTAGGGCTCTACGTCGCGTGTGCGCTGGGGCAGCTGCCAGGGACCACTCATCTCGCTTAGTTCCTCGAACTCTCTTACATTTCTTGAGTTCTCTCCTTCGTCTCCTCTTACTGCATAGCTGATAAGTGGCAGAGCGTCCAGTCGTTTCTCTCTGTCGACGATTTCCTCTGTAGTCTTGTCTTCGTATCCTACAGGAAAGTCTCTCTTGTAGCTCCTCAGGTAGTAATCGTGTGGCTGCCAAGGGTACTGTTTGTTGTTCCATATATTGTGTGGTCTGAGAGGGTTCCGACTTGTCCTAAGAGAGACACCACCGTCTAAACCCAAGTCCAGCCTTCTTCTCTTCTTAGCCACTCTCTTGACAGCTGCGTGCTTCAGGCTTTCGTAGTGGCACAGTATATTAACGTACCGAATGTCTTTCTTGTCGTCCATTAGTATCTTCTGCTGGTTCTCGAATTTTCTCTTCGCTATAGTAAAGTCGCACTGTTTCTTTGTTGGGACCCCGTAGCTATTGATTAAATCCTGGAGTTCTCTGGGAAGTTCCGCATATTTACCTGCCAGGTCTTTATCTGGGTGGAAGGAAGCTGGTAGTCTCTCTATAGTATCTGGTTCTGATCCTAGTTCTGAGTCATCAGAGAGAGATATCATCTCGGGAGTTTGCGGGGCTTCTGGGAAAGATGCTTCAAGGTCTGGGAGTTCCGGGAATGGTAAATAAGTTTTTCTTCTTTTTGGTGGGGGTGTATCCGGGGATTCTACCCAATATCTGGGTCTTGGCGGGGGTGTAATCCCAGCTTTACTTACTCTTTTTATTTTTTCTTCATATGTTTCCATTGTCTCTTTCTCGGATTCGAACTCAGTCCTTACCTATGAATGAGAATAACAGGGTTAGTACCATTGAACCAGATTGGTATAAAAAATTGATTCTCGATTCAGTATATATAGTCACTTCTAATCTTCGTCCTTGACATAGGTGGTTAACATAGAACTTGATGATCCCATTTCTCCCATGGTCTTGTCAATTGCTTTCTTCTGGGCGATAGTATCACCAAACTTCTCTGTTAAATAACTGTGTCTCATTATATTTACCCCTGCCTTCTTGCCGTCAAATATTCTCCCCAATCTTTGATTTAATTTAACTGCACCGTTACTGCTCTGGTCAGGCCCTCCTAGGGGATGCATATTGCTGTCTATTAGGAGGTACTCTGTTGGATTTATAGCTGTCCATTTCTTTAGGATATTTTTAAGCTTCGTCGGAAGAGGGATTGACTGTCGTCCGTAGGTTTTCGCTGTCTTGTATGAATTGAACACCAACTGCTTATCCCCTATGTAGTTATCTTTGTCCTTGTCTACGTTCCTAATTTTCATGTCTACGTAGTCTTTTGCCCTACGGGGGACTATATGCTTCCCAGACAACAAAGCAAGGATAACAAATTGCTGAAAGTCCTGTATTTCTTTCTTGCTTAAGTTTCCCTTCTTTAATAGAGTGGCTGCCATTTTTTCATGGTCCTTGTACTTCTTAGATATTTCGTCTTGCGTCACCCAATTTGCTTCCTGTTGGGGAGTTTTTGTCTGTGTCTCTATTTCCTTTCTGTGCTCCCCTATGTCGTCCATCATTAACTCTCTGTACTTCTTTTGTGCGTCGCCGTCTGTTACTATGACAAGAGCGGAGAGGACTGTTTTTCTCCTAGAGGGTGGCATGTCCCTCAAATGCTCAAGAATTTTTCCTGTTTCATCAAAAAAAGAGGGAGAAACAGTGTCCCCTCCTGCCACGCTTCTGTGCAGACTCCTAAGTATACTACCGTATGTGTTTATTGACGACTTAGACAGAGAGGGTCTTTTATCTTTTATGTACTCCTTAAACTGAATTGAATCCATTAATTATATAATGCCGTTACAAATTATAATCGTTAGAATTAACCTAAAGTAATATTTAGCTAAAGAATACATAATGGAAGTTGATAAACTAAAAGAAAGACTCGCATCGAACCCATCTGTTACCTTCAAGGGGAACGAGGTGTTATTCTTCCCTAGAGACTTTTCTAACAGCATAGCAGTCTATAGTACTGGTGACGTGGACCTATACGAGATTAAGAGAAGCCTAAGAAGGGGGATTTCTAACATTGAGAAGGCTACCTTAGAAGACGTGGCTCACCTTGTTGTTGAAATGGCAGCCACAGAAATAAGTCCAGAGAGAAACTACATCTTTCCAGAAGGTTTGAAGACAGCAATGAAGATATGTCAGGACAGGTATCACAGAGAAGTAAGAGAAGATCACATAGCAGTAGGTAGTTAATATACATTGCATATACATTGCATATACATTGCATATACATTGCACTATATATACTGAGTCAATAATCAGGTCAATATGAGGATCTGTTCCAATGGTCGGTACCGCAGTGCGTCGGTCCAATGGTCAGCGGTTCGATCCTCGCCAGCGGAGGTCCCTTTCCCACTTGGCCAACACCCCGGACGAAAGAAAGGCGGTTAGTAACCCCCGGGCTCTAAGGTGATTCATACGTCTGAGCATATTTTTTTTTTACCTACACTTTCTCTGTTGAAAAAAATAGTAAAATCTTATCTATATATACTGAGTCAATACTGCCGGAAAATATGTGGAATTGGCCCAATGGTCTGAACGGTACTTGTGCGGTTCATTAAGGTCATTGGTTCGATTCCTCGAGAAAGTGGGGTCCCAAAAAAAAAAAAAATACTCTTCGAGGCGTACCCTCTCTGTGCACAGAGACGAAGGGCCACTGGGTATTATACGGGGAACTTTCTCTGTTTTCCCAACATCATGTTGAAATAGTTAGGCTACACTAGTAATAGTGGTACTAAGTCGCAGTAGACTTGGTGGGTTTCACTGGGAAAGGCTTTGCCACAGTGTTACTGGGAAATCAAATTTTTTGAAGAAATAAATAATAAAAAATTGACTTTATATACTGAGTTGAGATGTAATATTTTAACATTAGACTAGTGTAGTGGTATTCTCTTAATCTCTGATCTACACAGAGAAGGTTAGAAGTCATCCCTAGAGGTCACCAGTTCAATTTCTTAATTCAGTAAAAAAATAAAAAAAAAAATGCCAGGTAAAGGAACAAAGCAGCTACCTAGAAGGTCAGCTAGAGTTAATGCAGGTATCAACAATAGATTTGATATCTACAGCCAAGAGACTCCTGAGAAAGACAGAAATGAAGAAGCAAGAGCGTTCACAGATTGGGCAAAAGAGAATACTGTCTTAGGAGACAAGTGGAAAGAGAGCAAAGCTAAAGAAGAACAGAGTGCTCAACAGTCAGTGTTCAATTTCGAAGAAGAGCTGACACCTATCACACCGCAGGGCAGCATTGTGGGTGACGTGGTTCCTGGTGGTAGCTTTGAACACTCTCCTGTGCCTCCTGACTTCACTCCAACCCGTGTTGTATTTCCATCAGAGACAAAAGAAGACAAGGGAGAGATTCTTAACATAGAGGCAAGAGAGGCAATTGACGGACTTGTACAGAGACAGAGAGAGCTATCTGAACAGAAGCACGACATAGAGACTCTTAAGAGAGCCGTTGACAATATCGTCCATCAAACA
>Ga0181397_1001125_pt1 | contig 9780 bp, 16 predicted proteins | sample 20SPOviralmetaG_FD_130126 | JGI IMG/M metagenome (GOLD analysis project Ga0181397, IMG submission 130126) | Marine viral communities from the oligotrophic San Pedro Time Series (SPOT) site, San Pedro Channel, CA, USA - 20 SPOT_SRF_2011-02-23 | ecosystem: Environmental > Aquatic > Marine > Strait...
AAGTATGTAGGTAGAAGATATGATGCTTGTCTTACAGAAATTCCTGTTGGAGACATTTTATTACATAAAGACAAAGTAAAAGATAAAGTAGAAAATTTACGAGGTGGTCTTTACATTAGAGAATACCCAGCGGGACAAGCAACAGTAAATACCATACATGCTCATTTAGAAAAATGCATACAACAAAACATTGAACCAGATTTAATTATAATTGATTATGCTGATTTGTTAACTTCTAAAGCAAGTAAAGAAAAAAGAGACAAGTTAGATGATATTTATACTAATTTAAGAGGTTTGGCTACTGAAATGAAGTTACCTATATGGACAGCATCCCAAGTAAATAGATCAGGAGCAAGAGAAGACATCATTCAAGGAGATAGAATGGCAGAAAGTTACAGTAAAATGATGATTACTGATTTTGCAATGTCTTTATCTAGAAATGCAGAAGACAAAGAAAATGGAACAGGAAGATGGCATATTATGAAAAATAGATACGGAGCTGACGGTATAACATATGATTCTGTTATGGATACTGCAATTGGTAAGATCGCAATAAATATAAGAGGAAATAACAGAAATGAACAAACTCCCCCAGGAGAAATTTCACCTGCACAGCGAAGAAGACTTCGAGGAGCTTCTAACGATTTTTTTGGAATTTCATGAGTTTTTTAAGTGTATATCGTATTTATCCCCACACAAAGGGGTTTTTAGCCCCCTTTTTTAACCCTAATAATTAATTTTTAACAAAACAATAGAATGAACATCTCACAAGAAATTTTATCAGACATCGTAGTTTACAACAAGTATGCAAAGTATCTTCCATCTAAACAAAGAAGAGAAACATGGGAAGAATTAGTAAATAGAAATAAAGAAATGCATCAGGAAAAATTCCCTAAATTAAAAGAAGAAATTGAAGATGTTTATAAGATGGTATATGATAAAAAAGTTTTACCTTCAATGCGTAGTTTACAATTTGCAGGAAAACCAATTGATATAAATAATTCAAGAATATTTAATTGTTCTTATTTACCAATTGATGATTGGAGAGCTTTTAGTGAAGTAATGTTTTTGTTATTGTCAGGGTGTGGTGTGGGTTATAGTGTTCAAAAATATCATATAGAAAAATTACCTGATATTAGAATTTCTAAAAAAACAAGAAGATATTTAGTAGGAGACTCAATAGAAGGTTGGGCAGACTCAGTAAAAGTATTATTAAAATCATATTTTGGAATTACAGCTGCAAGGCCTGTTTTTGACTTCCGTGATATTAGACCAAAAGGGGCAGAATTAATTACTGTAGGAGGAAAAGCACCAGGTCCAGAGCCATTAAAAGAATGTTTATTTCAAATACAAAAAGTATTAGATAGAAAAGAAGATGGAGAACAATTAAGCCCAATTGAAGCACATGATATTATTTGTCATATTGCAGATGCTGTACTATCGGGAGGTATTCGTAGAGCAGCTTTAATTTCTTTATTTGATTTACATGATAATGAAATGTTAACTTCAAAACATGGTGCTTGGTGGGAATTAAACCCACAAAGAGGTAGAGCTAATAATTCAGCTGTAGTAATTCGTTCAAAAGTTAGAAAAAAAGATTTTTTTGAATTATGGAGTAAAATTGTTGCTAGTAATTCAGGTGAACCTGGAATTTATTTTTCAGATGATAAAGATTGGGGTACAAACCCATGTTGTGAAATTGCTTTAAGACCATTTCAATTTTGTAATTTAACAGAAATTAATGTTTCTAATATAGAGTCCCAAGAAGATTTAAATAAAAGAGTAAAAGCAGGTGCATTTTTAGGAACTTTACAAGCAGCTTATACTAATTTTCATTATCTTCGTGACATTTGGAAAAGAACAACAGAAAAAGATGCACTTGTTGGTGTAGGAATGACGGGAATTGGTAGTGGAATAGTTTTAAAATATGATTTGGAGGAAGCAGCTAAAGAAGCTAAAAAAACAAATGAAGAAATTGCAAATATATTAGGGGTTAAAAAAGCAGCTCGTGTAACAACAGTAAAACCATCAGGAACTAGTTCATTAGTATTAGGAACTTCATCAGGAATTCACGCTTGGCACAATGATTTTTATGTAAGACGTATGAGATTAGGTAAAAATGAAGCTCTTTACCAATATCTTGCACAAAACCACCCAGAATTAGTAGAAGATGATTTCTTTAAACCAGACATTCAAGCAGTTGTTTCAGTTCCACAAAGAGCACCTAAGGGAGCAATTTATAGAACGGAAAGTCCAATGGATTTATTAGAAAGAACTAAAAAATTCAATGTAGAATGGGTAAAAGCAGGACATAGAAAAGGAGCTAACACAAATAATGTTTCAGCTACAATTTCAGTTAAACAAGATGAGTGGGATTCAGTGGGAGAATGGATGTGGAAGAATAAAAACACATTTAATGGTTTATCTGTATTACCTTATGATAATGGTTCATACACTCAAGCACCATTTGAAGACATTACAGAAGAAAAGTTCTTAGAAATGGAAAGTCATCTAAATAATATAGATTTAAAACAAATAATTGAAATGACTGATGAAACAGATTTAAAAGATCAAGCAGCTTGTGCAGGTGGAGCTTGTGAAATTGTGTAATAATGAGAAAAGATGATTGGATTACAGAACTATACTATAAACAAATAAGTGATAAATCAAGAAGTAATAACAATTCAAGGAAGGATGTTTCAAGTAAAAAGGAAATTCCCCCAACACAGGATCAATTTAAAAGAGGGAAATGCAAAAGATCTTAAAATATTTTTCCATTGTGATACAATATTTAAATCTCAAGGCTTAATATGGTTTTGTAATGAAATACCTATAGTAGAATATGAATAAAAAACAAAAAATAGATTCAGATGATTTAATGAAAGATACTAATAAAATTCTAAAAATTATAAATAATTTAGAAACAATGAATTTAGAAAATATTGACATTAAAAAACTTGAAGAAGAAATTAACACAGTAGAAAAAGATTTAAGAAAAAAATATAAAAATATTTTACCTGAAAATCTTGAAGATTATTTGGATACCCCAGAATAAAATTATATATAAAAAATAAAAGTTATGTTTCAAAGCACAAAAATATTTGATGGTTTTAGTTGTTGTTTTAGACAATGGAAAGCATCTACAACACACTGCCGATTCTTACATGGATATGGTGTTTCATTTAAAGTAACATTCGAAGGAAAACTAGATGATCGTAATTGGGTCTGGGATTTTGGAGGAATGAAAAGAGCAACAACATTAATTGATGGTATGCAACCTAAAGCATGGATGGATTATATGTTTGACCATACTGTGATTATGGCAAATGATGATCCTGCATTATCAACTTTTGAAGATTTAGACCAACATGGTATAGTTCAATTACGTATTGTTGCAGCTACAGGTGCAGAGAAATTTTCAGAATTTATATTTTATAAATTAAATAATTTTGTAAAAGATGAAACAAACGAACGTGTTCGTGTAGTAAAAGTAGAATTTATGGAACACGGTAAAAATACAGCAATATACTCAGAATAATATGTTTAAAATTTCACACGAACTTCCAATTAATATGCTTGATAAAAGTTTTGATATTAATGATTATGAGTATTGTTTACCTCATTTATTAGATCAAAATGAAGAATATAAAAATCATTTTTACAAAGCTAAAGAAGATGGTAGGTATATTATAATGGATAACTCACTTCATGAATTAGGTGAAGCATATGATTCAGACAGATTAATGTATTGGATTAATGAATTAAAACCTAATGAATTTGTAGTACCAGATGTTTGGCAAGACCAAACTGCAACATTAGTTAATGCTAAAAGGTGGATGTCTATAAAATTACCAGAAGGAGTAACTAAAGTAGCAGTTGTTCAAGCACAAAGTTATGAAGAAGCATTTCAATGTTATAATATATTAAAAATACAAGGTTATAAAAAAATAGCATTTAGTTATGGTGCAGATTGGTATGCTGAAGAATTTCCTCACCCTAACCCATTAGTTGGTAAAATGATGGGTCGTATAATGACTATATCTAAAATGTATAAAAGTAAGTTAATAGAAAAAAGTGATAGAGTACATTTATTAGGATGTGCATTACCACAGGAATTTGGTTATTATGCTGATTTCCCTTTTATTGAATCAATAGATACTTCAAATCCAATAATCCATGGTTTGCAAGGTATAAAATATAATAGCTTAGGATTATTAAATAAAGAATCTATTAAGATAGACCAAATAGATAAAGAAATCGATACAGATGTACTGTATGATATAAACCACAACCTCATCCAATTTAAACAATTTGTACAGGATGGTAATACAAAAAACTAAATGATATCAATTACAATTGCAATATGTGCTATAGCTTTCGCAGCATATGTTTATTTTACACATGATAAAATAGCAGAAAGAAAAGCAGAATCCATGTTGGCAAAATGGAAAGTTAAAGAAGAAAAAGCTATCCGAGAAGATGCATATGCAAGATCACGAGCAGTAAGTTTTGGAAAAACTATAGAACATTATGTTCCTTTTATGAAAAATTTTCCAGTAGCTCCTAAAGATGTACAATTTTTTGGAAAACCAATTGATTATATTGCGTTTTCAAATAGAGGAAGTAAAGCAAAATGTGCTGTTCATTTTATTGAAGTAAAAAGTGGTAATTCAAATTTGAATGGACATCAAAAAAATATTAAAGATGCTATTTTAAAAGGAAGAATACATTGGCATGAACACACAGTAGATGGAATTTGGGAACACGAAACTAGAAAACAACATTTAAATAAAAAATAATGAATAAACAAGCAGTAATATCCTTATCAGGGGGAATGGATTCAAGTACAGTATTATTAAATCTATTAGCACATGATTATAAAGTAACAGCAGTTAGTTTTGATTATGGTCAAAAACATGATGTTGAATTAGAAAGAGCATCAGAATTAATTAAATATTTAGATAAAGCTGGTTATCCAGTAAAATATCAAAGAATTACATTACAAGGATTAGTTTCTCTTTTAGATTCAAATTTAGTAAAAGGAGGTGATGATGTCCCAGAAGGTCATTATGAAGAGGATAACATGAAAGACACTGTTGTACCTAATAGAAATAAAATGTTTTCATCTATTATCCAAGCAGTAGCATTATCTATTGCTCAACAAGAAGGATGTGAAGTAAAAATAGCAATGGGTATACACGCAGGAGATCATGCAATTTACCCTGACTGTAGACAAGAATTTAGAGATGCAGATTATGAAGCGTTTAAACAAGGAAATTGGGACGCAGATAAAGTAACATACTATACACCTTATTTAGATGGGGACAAATATGATATATTATTAGATGGTGAGTCTGCATGTAAAATATTAGACTTAGATTTTGATGAAGTTTATAAAAGAACAAACACATCATATAAACCAGATGCAGAAGGTAGATCTGATTATAAATCAGCTTCATCAGTAGAAAGAATTGAAGCATTTTTAAAATTAGGAAGAAAAGACCCAGTTGAATATATTGATGGATGGGAAACAGCTAAAAAACACGTAGAACAATTATTATTAAATCATTAAAACATGACAACAGAAAAAACCTTAAAAGTAGAGATTAAAGAAGAATTAGAAAATCAAAAAGAAATTAAAAGAGAAGAAAATAGAAAACTTAATGCTAATTTAAAGGAAGTAATTCTTTATACTAAAGAAACATGTCCTTATTGTATTAATTTTATAAAATTGTTAGACGATGAAGGTATTAAATTTATTAATAAAGAAATAGAACAAGAAGGTGTTAGAGAAGAATTTGATAAAATGGTAAGCCTCACAGGACAAGGTGTATTTCCTACAATTTTAACAAATGATAATCATTTAATTCCTAATAGAGATTTTAGATCAATGCCTGAAGGTGTTGAAATGATTAAATCTATAGCACATCCCTCATATGAAAACCCTCCAAGTAATCTTAAAACAATAGAAATGTTAAAACAAATGAACGCTGATCTTAGATCATCATTTGAAAGTATACAAAAAGAATTATCTCCATTAAAAAAATTCATAGCAGATATTCAACAAGAAATAGCAGAAGAAGAAAAAAATGCGTAAAAGAATAGAAGATTATAATAAAACACTACCTATATTAGAGGTATATCGTTGTGTTCAATCAGAAGGAAGTAGGATTGGAAGACCTACAATTGCAGTTAGAACAACTGGTTGCACACATAGATGTTATTTTGGAGAAGGTGGTTGGTGTGATAGTTGGTATACTAGTATACACCCAGAAAAAGGTATTTTTACGTTTAATGATATTATAAAAATTTATGATGAAAATCCACACGTAAAAGAAATGATGCTAACTGGGGGATCACCTACAATGCATTCTGCATTAATTAACGAAATAACACATTTTGCACATGAAAGAAATATTATTGTCACTATCGAAACTGAAGGATCTGCTTTTGTTGAAACCGATTATCCTATTAACCTTCTTTCTATTAGTCCTAAGTTTTCTAATAGTGTTCCTGTTGAAGGAGCTGTTACGCCTGCTGGGAAAATTGTTGACGAAAAATTTATAAAGATACATAATAGAAAAAGATTAAACACAGAAGCAATTAAACAAATGATGGAATTTCATTCTGATTATCATTACAAACCTGTGTGGGATGGAACAAAAGGTAATTTAAAAGAAATTGAAGATTATAGAATTGAATTAGATATACCTAAAACAAAAACTTTTATTATGCCTGCGGGAGATAATAGAGAACAATTAATAAAAATGTACCCAATAGTATTTAATATGTGTGCTGAACATGGTTATAATATGACTGGTAGAGATCATATTATTGCTTTTAATCAAGAAAGAATGGTGTAATGGAAGAAGCATTAAAAATATTAAAGGAAATAGAAGATAATGTTGAGGTGTGTTGTGCTATCACAATGGATCCCGATGATGTATTAGTATTAATAGATAGATTAAAAGAAATATTAGAAAATTATGATAAAGGAAGAAATATCAAGTAAAGACTTACAAACAGCTATAAATGGTTTAAGTCAAGTTATAAATAACTACTGTAAACATGAAGGAGGAGGAATCGTGTTTATCTGTATTATGAAAGGAGGATTTATGTTTTTTAGTGATTTAATTAAAAAAATAAATTATCCTATTGAAGTAGATTTTGTTAAATGTAGTTCATATGATGGTTTTGAACAAAAATCCATAGAAATGCATTACGATGTTGAAGTAAAAGTAAAAGATAAAACAGTATTTCTTGTAGATGATATTTTAGATAGTGGAAATACAATGAATGAGTTAAAAGACCATTATATGAAATTAGGAGCTAAACAAGTAGAAACAGTTTCAGCAGTTTACAAAGAAAACTTGGATTTCCCAGATCACTTTTTTATATATAAACAACCAACAAACGTTAACCCATGGTACATTGGATATGGTATGGATGGACCAAAAGGATATAGTAGAAATTTAGACACAATACATACATTATAATGAAGAAAAAATTAGATTTAGAATGCACACAAGAAGGATTTGCTAATGGCGTTGCGCCTGGTTTTCCTTTAAATGATCAAGAAAAATCAGACATGATTGAACAAGCTACTAAAGCATATGGAGAATTTTTAGATGCTTTAAAATGCGATTGGAGAAACGATCCTAATTCAAACGATACACCTAGACGTGTAGCTAAAGCATATGTAAATGACTTATGGGCAGGTAGATATACTGCAATGTCACCAATTACATCATTTCCCTCAGATGGTTATGATGGAATTGTAATCGAAAGAAATATTCCATTAACATCAATGTGTTCACATCACCACCAAACAATTGGGGGTGTAGTTCATATTGGTTATATTACATCAGAAAAAGGAACGGTTGTAGGCTTAAGTAAATTAAATAGAATTGTAGAGCACTTTGGTAGAAGAGGAGCAATACAAGAACAATTAACTACTGCAATTCACCAAGCAGTAGATAAAATTTGTGAGGATAACTTAGGTGTTATTATCACAATAGTAGCAACACACAATTGTGTAAGTTGTAGAGGTATTAAACATAAGGGAGCTGCAATGGTTACAACCAAAGCTTCAGGTGTGTTTAGACACAATGGAAATGACGCAAGACAGGAGTTTTTTAACTCATTAAAAATTAATAACGGAGGACATCAAATTTAAAAAAAATTATGGAAAAAACACAAGAATTAGTAGACGCAATTAAAGAACAAATAGTATTAATTGAATCAGAAATAGATAAAACAACAGCAGCAGCAAAAGGAAGATGTAGATCTGCAGCTAATAAAATCAAAAATTTATCTGCTGACTTTAAAAGAAATCACAAATAATGGCTTATTATATTGCAACAGTAAAAGTTCAAGATGAGAACGAAAGAGGTAGAATTTCAAACACAAATGAAACATATTGTGTAGAAGCAGAATCAGTTACAGAAGCAGAAGCTAAAGTAGTAAAAGAATTCGAAGGCTACTCAATGGACTATCAAGTAAAATCAGTGAAAGAATCAAAAATCATTAAAATATTAGAATAATGGGAAAGCAGTTAACGATAGAATTTGACGAAAAATTAAGCCCTAAATATTGGAATGTACCTTTTGTAGATGAAGTACAAGAATTTAATGACACATTTGGTAAACCTAATAATTATGAACCAACAATTGGTGAAAAAAAAGAATGGCAATTTGTTTATGATTTTATACAAGAAGAATTAGATGAATATAAAGAAGCTTGTGAAAAAGGAGACATTGTAGGAATATTAGATGCATTATGTGATATTACTTATGTTTCGTTAGGTAATGGAGCTTTATTACATGGTTTAAAAGGCAAAGTATGGAAAGCATATGCTGAAGTACAAGCATCAAACATGTCTAAATCATGTGAAACCCAAGAAGTAGCTGAAGAAACAGTTAAAGTAAGATCAGAAGAAAAAGGTCACCCATGTCATTGGGAAAAAATAGGAGATCGTTATGTAGTATATCGTTCAAGCGATAGAAAAGTAATGAAATCTATTAATTATTTTGCACCAAACTTAAAACAATTTTTTACAGATGAAGAACTTAGACAAACTACCAGATCCTAAATTACACCAAATTATAAGTTTTGTTAAATCAGGAGTAAGAATATTAGGTTATATTTTTATACCCTTTAATATTAGTGTTGCTGTAACCTTACTTATAGTATCAGAAGCAGTAGGAATAATTGAAGAACTCGTGTAAAAAACTTGGAGAAGCAAAATATCCTTCGTATATTGGCGTATGTATAAAAACTGTTATGTAATTAAAAAACCTGACGTTTGGAACGTCTATGATGTTCATTTATGGACAGACGAAGGTTACACTGTAGAAGAATTCCAAAATTATGGTTATCAAGAATGTGATCAATACCATGCAACTCATTGGGGTTTAAAGGATGAACCATTAAAAAAAGTTTACAATTGGAATAGAGAAACCCAAGGTATGCACTATGCAGATCATACTAGAGGAAACATACACACAAAGTTTCTAATTGACAAGTATGGTACTAATGATGAAACTTCTAAAACTCACAGAGAAGTATTTTTTGATATTGAGATTGAAATAGGAGGAGCATTAACACCAGAATATATAGCACAAGCGCCTATGCCCATTACATCAATTGCTTGGTGGGACAAACAAGCAGATGAATGGGCTATTGTTATTTTAGATAAAACAGGTGAAATTAAAGCAGGTACTCAAGATGGTAGAGAAATTATCCCCATAAAAAGAGAAAATGATTTAATTGAAGTTTTTC